>Ga0310695_10001693_pt1 | contig 50391 bp, 39 predicted proteins | sample RumenRJG_04DNA_FD_203882 | JGI IMG/M metagenome (GOLD analysis project Ga0310695, IMG submission 203882) | Bovine rumen microbial communities from Lethbridge, Alberta, Canada - RJG_04 (v2) (version 2) | ecosystem: Host-associated > Mammals > Digestive system > Stomach > Rumen | place: Canada... | reverse complement strand
GCCGAGCCTGAAACAACAAAGGCACAGCAGGACGGCTCAAAGCCTGCGGTAACTACATCTAAGCCCACTACAACCAATCCTGTGACAACCACAGCAAAGCCTGTTCAGCAGACAACCACACAGGCGGTGCAGGATACGCCGTCCGACACAACCGACAGCGATAAACCCATAGAACTGCCGTTAGTCCCCCTGAGATAGCCACATAAGGAGAATCCCGAATGAAAGAAGAATATCCTACGCCAAGAATAGAGGTTGTGGAGTTTGATACCGAGGACGTTATCACAACGAGCAATACTCGCTCCAATAGCAGCGATGAACCTATTGAACTCCCTCTCGTTCCGCTAAGATAGGAGAAACAAATGAAACTGAATGAAATGATGCTTTCATGAGCACTCCTGCAGGAGTAATATACCGAGAGATGCGTATGCAGAATCCAAACAACCAATAAGTGCAGAACCGCCCTTCACGGGCGGAATAGTCGTTGACTTTTTATATTGCAATAATATAACACGAATTCTGTTTTTTGCGTCCAGAACTTGTTGACTTTCGCCAGTCAATGTGTTAAAATAAACATATCGACCGCACGGCGGTCAAGGGGTGGAAGGAGTTGATAGTTATGAAGCGTACAGGCTACATATATGCTGATAACAGAACAACTCTGCCCTATTCAGAATCAAATACAAACATACAAGCGTATTCTATGGGATAACCATGTCTCGTAGGCTACGCTTTTGTTGTATATGAAGGAGGAAAACGGATGGAAAATTTCTGGAAAAAGACGGCAGCCGGACTGCTTGCTCTGCTTATAGTTGCAGGAGCTTCTCCTGTTGCGCCGTTCTCGCAGGTGTTTGAAAGGTCGGCTATCACGGCGAGCGCGGACGGCGATGAGGACGACGGCTTCACAACGGTTACAACTGCCGAGGAATTTGTTGATGCTTTTACAGAGGAGAAAGACGGTAAAAAAATAAGACTCGGGGCCGATATCTATTATTATGATTCCTCTTTGGCATATTATGGTGCTGATGGCGTTCTTGATCTGAACGGGCATACTCTGTATGTCATGCAAATAGGAATAGGTGAAAATTGCAGCCTGACAGTTGAGGATTCAGGTGAAGGCGGCAAGATTGAATACTACTATAATAGTGAATGTACAATTATGCTGTATTGTGGTGGAAAGCTGACGCTGAACAGCGGAACGATAGAGTATCCGAAAAGTGAAGACAATAAATATTGCGCCATAGATGTTTTTAATGGTACGCTTATTATAAACGGCGGAACCGTAGCGGGTGATTATTCGATTTGGCGTGACCATAGTGAAGATAATATCATTATCAACGGCGGAAATATCGTCGGCGGTTTCAGAGAGACTAGCGGCTCTCTGACTATCACCGGCGGTACGTTCAGCTTTGACCCAAGCACTTATACCGATAACTTTACTTTTGATTCGGCTCACTATAAGGTCACTGACAACGGTGATGACACTTATACTGTTGAAAAAATGCCAAAAACCATAACCATTGACGAAAGCGTCTCCAACGGTACTGTGACGGCGGACAAAACATCCGCAGCCGAGGGCGACACCGTCACCCTCACCGTCACCCCCGATGCGGGCTATGCGGTTAAGAGCGTAAAGTACAACGATACTGTGATAGAGCCTGTTGAGGGCGCGTATTCGTTCACTATGCCTGCGGAAGATGTTACAGTAACGGCTGAGTTTGAAAAACCTATCTCCAGTGCATCTCTCACCCTCGGCGACGACCTCGGACTGAACTTCTACATGAGCTCGGCTATCACGGACGAGAACGCAGCTGATTACACAGTCAAGTTTGAGGGCGAATGCCTCGAAGATGAAGCAACTCTGACAAAGAACGAGAGCACCGGTAAATACTACGCCACAGCTCACGTTTACGCAAAGAACCTCGATAAAAAGATAACGGCTAAGCTCTACAAGGGCGAGGAGGTTATCTGCACTACCGAGTATTCCGTTGCGGATTATCTTGAAAAAGCTCCCGGAACTGTTACCGATGAAAAGGCGCTTGCGCTCATCAAGGCGACAAAGGCTTTCGGAGCTATGTCCGCGGACTATTTCTACGAGGGCGACCACGATTTCAGCGCTGCTTATAATGAATACCTTACGCAGTCCGGTCTGACCAATGAGGACATTGTCAACAATGCAAAGAATAATTATGCTGCGGAATTCACAACGGACGACGCTAAGATTTCCCTTGTTCTCGATGAAAAGACCGCTATCCGTCTTTACGTCAAGGGAGTTCAGCCGGACGGAGAAAACTTAAAGCCCAGCAAACAGGCAAACAAGGACGTATACCCTTCATATTACGAGATAGCAGGACTTACTCCGGATAAGCTTGCAGACGAGCAGACCGTTACTATCGGCGGAACGGAGTACAAATTCTCCGCGCTCTCATGGGCTAACCGTATCCTTGATCAGGAGGATCCTTCCGAGAAAAACCTCAACATGGCAAAGGCTGTAACGGCTTATTACCTTGCTGCTCATGATTATTATGTAGACCAGCATACCGTCGATCTTTCACAGCTTACAGCTACTTATTATGCAAAGGACGGCGATATCCTCACAGGCACGACAGATAGACAAATTTATGTTTCCGGAGTTAAAGTTACGCTGAAAGACGCAGAAGCACAGAATGGTATTTACTGCGAATATAACTCAACGATACTTCTTGAGGGAACAAATAAAGCTCCAATTCAAATTCAAAGAGGAACGCTTACTATCGACGGTGAGGGAAGTCTCGTTGCTAACGGAAGTTCAGGTTATGCAGGAATAGGCGGAGGTAGTAAAATAGGCAATGGCGCTAATCTTATCATCAACGGTGGAAATATAACGGCGACAGGCGGTTCTCAGGCTGCCGGAATCGGCGGTAATATAGGCGGAAATTTTGGCAATATCACGATAAACGGCGGTACTGTAACAGCAATCGGCGGTGAAGCCGGCTGTCCCGGAATAGGAACAGGTACTAACGGCGGTAATTATTCTAAATGCGGCGATATAACTATCAACGGCGGAACTGTGACAGCTATCGGCACACTTGACGCTCCCGGAATCGGAAGCGTATACAGCAAAGAATGCGGCAATATCACTATCGCTGATACCGTGGAAAAAGTAACGGTAACAAAGGGTGAGGATGCGCCGTACAGCATAGGCGTTGACAATGACTCAGATACTAAATGCGGTACGATCACGATCGGCGGAAATGTTTACTACGAGGACGGCGCTTATGTCAACGGCGGAGATACATATCTCACGCAGGATGAAATCGTTTATCCTGCGCCCATAGACCTTTCAGCACTGACAGAAGATTACGAAGCTAAGGACGGCGATACCCTTACCGGTACGCTCGGCGAAAACGTTAAGATATCTGTTGCTGACGGCGCAACAGTAACTCTTAAAGATGTTACCATAAACGGCGTAAATGATGAGAACTACCAGTGGGCTGGTATAACCTGCAACGGCAACGCAAAGCTTATTCTTGAAGGAACAAACTCAGTCAGTGGATTCTATTGGATTTATCCCGGCGTTTATATCGCTCCGGAAAAGACGCTGACCATTGACGGAACAGGCTCTCTCAATGCAAGCAGCTTAGGTGGTGCCGGTATAGGCGGAGGCTATATGATCAACTGCGGTAATATCATTATTGAGGGCGGTACTGTATCAGCAGAAGGCGGAGAAAGTGCAGCCGGAATCGGCGGCGGATCGTGTGATTCATGCGGTAATATCGTTATCAACGGCGGAACTGTGACAGCAAACGGTGGAGTTTTTGGAGCCGGAATAGGCAGCCCAAATGGTTCCACCTGCGGCGATATCACAATAAACGGCGGTACTGTAACAGCAAAAGGTGGGGCTCTTGGAGCCGGAATTGGCTGTGCATATTATAGTGAATGCGGTAATATCACTATCGCTGATACTGTTACAAAGGTAACTGCAACAAAGGGCGATGATGCACCGGACAGCATTGGCGCTTGTCAAGGTTATTGCGGAACTGTTACTATCGCTGAAGGCGCAAATGTAGAACAGAACTAAGCATTGGAGGTAATATAAATGGAAAAATATTCAACTCCCGAGGTGGAGATAATCGAATTCGATACCGAGGACGTTATCACGACAAGCAACAGGGACGAATTAGAACAGGCTTAACAAGCAGAACAGGCAGCTCCGGCTGCCTGTTTTTTATTGATAATACCGCCCTTCATGGGCGGTTACGTATTACTATCTTTACTTTTGAGGAAAGATGTGCTATACTATACTTGAATCATCGGCAATACTCCAACATGAAAGGAGGAGAAAGATGAAGGAATACTGTATGTACCTGCGAAAGTCAAGAGCAGATGTTGAGGCCGAGGCAAGGGGAGAAGGTGAAACTCTCACCCGTCATCAGAATATGCTCATGGAGCTTTCCAAAAAGCAGAAACTTAACGTAGTTAAGTTATACAAGGAGATAGTCAGCGGAGACAGTATAGCTGCCAGACCGCAGATGCAGGCTTTGCTTGCTGACGTTACCGAAGGCAAATACGCAGGAGTTCTCGTTGTCGAGATAGAACGTCTCGCCCGTGGTGATACAATAGATCAAGGTATAGTTGCTCAGGCGTTCAGGGAGTCCTCGACTAAGATAGTCACTCCCACCAAGACCTACGATCCCGATAATGAGTTTGATGAAGAATACTTCGAGTTCTCGCTGTTTATGAGCCGCCGTGAATACAAGACTATCAAGCGCCGTATGCAGGCTGGCAGACTTGCTTCTATCAAGGAAGGAAACTACATAAGCACTACCGCTCCTTACGGATACCGCAAGATCAATCCGGAGCCGAAAGTTCATACCCTTGAAATAGTTCCCGAAGAAGCCGAGATAGTCAGGCTGATATACAGGCTGTACCTCGACGGACACGGCGCAAAGTTCATAGCAAACGAGCTTAACCGCATGGGTATCAGTCCACAGAAAAGTCAATTCTGGGAGCCACCGAGCATCAAGAAAATACTGTCAAATCCGCTGTATTGCGGAATGGTTGGCTGGAAAACGAAGTCCAACGGAGACACGCTCTACAAGGGACTGCACGAGCCTATCATAAGCGAAGAGACCTTCAATGCCGCTCAGCAGAAGAAGCGTACAAATCCAGTCGCTCAGATTCATCCGAATGACAAACTGCTCAACTACTATCACAATATACTATACTGCAAAAACTGTGGCCATCAGCTGAAACGACGTCTTATTGCAAACAGTGGCAATGAACATATGCTATGCGTTTACAGGGAGTGCAGAGGTAAGATTGTCAGTTCATCAATGGAAGCCATAGACGAGTCTGTTATTGCGGCTTTTCGCTATCGTATAAAACAGCTTGAAAAGCTAAAAAGCAAAGGCGTTAACGAGTTTGAGAGCGAACCGGATAAAAAAGCTCCGCTTGTAGCAGAGCTTGAAAAGGCAAAGCGTCAGCTTTCACGAATGTATGACCTGCTGGAGCAGGAGGTCTACGATACGAATACATTCCTTGAACGCTCTAAGATAGTAAATGACAAGATAAAATCGCTTGAAGCAGCAATAAAGGAAATCGAAAGCGAGCAAAAGGTTCCACAGCTTCCGCCGGATGAAGCTATCAGACGTCTGAAATATGTGATCGACAACTTTGATGGTTCAGATGCTGAAGAAAAAAACAGACTGCTGCACACAGTCGTCAGAAAGATTTACTACTACAAGACGGAGAGAATGTGCAAAAACAAGCCGGATTCAGACCTAACTTTGGATGCGGATTTCTTATAAGCCTTATGTACAACATAGATATGATAATTTTTTCTCATACTGCCACATAAATTAGCTCCTTTCCCATGGCCACGGGTCATCGACCCAGTCCCAGTGCTGAAGGTCATTGTTCTGCTCGGGAGTGAGCGGACCGAATTTATCGTTATACTCAGCTATAGCATTCTCGCGGAGCTTTTTATACTTAGCGAACATTGCGAGTGCACGGCGGCAGTTCGGGTGAGTATCGAGGTAGAGATTAAGCTCCTTGAGTGTGAAATCGTACTGTTTTATTCTCTGTAAAAGCATACGGCGGGGGTTCATCTGTCACTTCCTCCTCTCTCGAACGGGAATGAGAGGTCGGTAAAGAGAGTTCCGCATTTGAGAGCTTCTTCGGGTTCGCGGACATCGCCCCACTGCTGATACGGTACATATGCCATTGCGAGGGGAGTTTGCGCGGGCATAGTTGCTATACTGTCGGGCATAGTGTTATTCTCTGCTCTGTCAGCGTATGGAACACTGTTGTCGCGGAGAACGAGCCCATCTATATTACTGAACATATCAAGGTTCATGTTGATTCTCCTTTCAGATTCTTGTACGGAGACTCCGTACATTTCATATTATTCCGAAACGGAGAATGTTGACACATCAAGGCAGTAAACTGCATTATTCCGGTAATCATGAAAAAAGCGGTCAGAAGGGGAGACCCTTTGACCGCTTTGAGTTTATTCAGTGCCTTCCATAACACCCTTGAGAATAGTTTCATTCCATTTGAGAGAAGTACGGTTGAAGAGTCCGTATGCACCTTCACCGGAATAAACACCGTTATCCCATATGAAGCACTTTATTCCCTGTGCCTTAGCCGCTGAGATGTAGCTTCTGTAGTAAGTTGCTCTTGTTTCATCGTCAGCCTTTGCGACACAGCCGAATTCGCCTATGATAACAGGAATACCTGCGTCAGCGAACTTCTTCTTCATGCGCTCGAACTTTGATGAAAGCTCAGCCTTATCAGAATCGCCGAATGAAGTTGTCTGACCGTCAGCGAATCTCCACGGAGCGTAGTAATGTATCGAAACGATAACGTGGTCGTCCTCGGGGACTAAGATATCGTTCATAGCTGAGTCTTCGGCAGAAGCGGCGTATCCGGTGACGATGAGAGTTCTTTCAGCGTTATTTCCACCGGAAGCTCTTACAGTATCAACGAAGTCCTGTTCATACTTGTTGATAACGTCTCTCTCGGGAGAAGTTCCGCCTGTCCACTCGGCTGAACTGCCGACTGTACGCGGTTCATTCATACCCTCAAAGAGCAGACGGTCGCCGTAGTTTTTGAACTCAGACGATATCTGCTTCCATATGCTGATAAGCTTTGCACTGTCGCCGGCATATTCCGAATCGTTCGGGTCGAACCAGATATAGTCGTCGTGGTGCATATTGAGAATTACGAACATATCGTTATTATAAGCGTAGTCGACAACTTCCTTGACGCGGTTCATCCACTCGCGAGAGATAGTGTCACCGCTCATGTGTTCATCCCATGTGACAGGGATACGTATAGCGTTGAAGCCGGCGTCCTTGACAGCGAGAATCATATCCTCGGTGGTCTTGGGGTTACCCCAGCCAGTCTCGGTATCGAGTCCGGACTTGCCTGTCTTGTAGCTGTCGAGGGTGTTTCCGAGGTTCCAGCCGACCTTGATATCGCGGACTATTTGTGCAGAACTGCGGAAGCCTGTCTTTGAGTCCTCAGCCGACACCTCTGTACGCTTCTGACGCGGTTTATCGGGGATAACTCCGCCAGTGCTGTATTTTACTGTAACCGAGTCAACGGTAGCAGATTCCTGCTCGCCCCACCAGTAGCCGAGGACGAGTGCACCGTCATTATCGGTGTAGCATTTAGCATCGTCGGGGACGAACCATGTCAGTGAAAGTGTTGAACTGTCAGTGAATACAGCAACATCTCCTGACTGGTAATTGCCCTGCGGCGAATCATAGCCGAAAGCTCCGGTAAACTTGCGGAATCCGCCGGATGAGCTGATGTCGAAAGTAACAGCTTCGGGGATAGCACCTTCCGGAAGAAAATCGGCAGTAGGTATTTTTATCGTGTTGTCGGAGTCGTTGTAGTTTACGCTTTTTCCAACGTCGTATTTTTCGGTTCCGTCGACCGGTATCTCGCGTGTGCGGGTGTAGGTGCAGATGACCTCCTCAATGCGGATACTGTCGGCATTTCCCCACCAGTAGCCGAACAGCACTTCTCCGGACGGAGATATGTGGTCGCGGATATTTCCGGGAACTTCCCATTTTATCTCGCCGTATGTGCCCTGTGTGGGAGCTGAAAAGTCGTCGGACTGATACCAGCCTTCGTCGGTAGCCGCTGAGCATTCGCTGTCGACGGATATTCCGCATCCGCCCTTGAATTGACCTATATCAGCACCGTCGGAGTAGATGACGAATGTGAACGATGAAACTACGTCGCCTTCCTCAATGAAGTCGGCGAGAGGGAGTTTTATCGTATTACTGCCTTCTTCGCGGGAGATAGTCTTGCTGACCGTCACCTGTGAACCAAGCTCTGCGGAGACAGTTTCCGTAGGACTTACGTGTTGAGTTGCAGGCTCTGCAGAAGCTGAACTCTCCGGGACTGTGGTCTCTGTTTCGGGAGGTTCAGTTTCATCGGGGGGAGTGGAGTTTCCACTGACTGAACTGCTGCCCTTTCCGCCGCAGCCGGCAAACGCTGCTGTAAGAAGCAGTGTTGAAAGAAAAAGCGACAAATTTTTTCTCATTTCAATATCCTTTACCTTTCAAAAGAAAATATATACACCCATTATACCACATTTTAAAGAAAACTGCAACATCTTTTTCAAGCTTTTCACAAGCTACGCGAACACTGTTCACTCTCAAGCGGACGACCTGCATAAAAACCGGGTTTGAAGCAAAAAGGAACTGTTAAACAGTTCCTTTTCTGCTATATAGTAGAGGGGGGAGAATGCACATTCAATGCCGTAATTACTGCATTATTGACTCAGGGAGAGAGGATATCAGTCCGGCATCGAGTTTCTGAATTGAAAGGGCATCAAGAGCGGTTATACCGTCGCCCCTGTTATATACATCAGCATTTGCGCGTGCCTCTGCGGATAAGTCATACTTGTCCTTGTTTCCGAGAAACTGGAGAATTGCTACGGAGTCAGAAACAGATACTGTACCGTCGCCGTTAACATCTCCTGCAACAGTCTGCTGAACAGGTATACCCGTTTCAGATGCAGTTGACGTTGTGGTCACCGGCTGAGTGGCAGATGTAGTAGTTGTAGCCGGAGCAGTTGTCTCAACAGGCTGTGATGCTGATATGTCCACACTGCCTGCTCCTATCGTAGTTTCGTCCATACAGCCGCCGTAAACTTCAAAGTATGAAGCAAGCTTTGATGTATCTGTATGAAGCAGGTATGCACCTGAGGGAATATAGCTTACTGATGCATCGGTATCAAAGTTTGCGTACTTGTTTGCACTGTTTACCTTATCTGACTTGCTGTTTACGACAGTACCGTCAGTACTGCCCTTACAGCCGGTAAGCACGTCTTTGTAGCTTTTTATTGCTCCAAGCTTTATCTGCATAGGATTCTTGCAGTTTTCAAAAAGGTTGTATTCGGAGAAGATGTATGCATTGGCTCTCGGATTCATGCAATAGCTGGTCTGACCGCTGAAAATGTTGTTATACATATGTATATTTGCCTGACGTGCAAGAGGTCCTCTTGATTCACACTTGTTCCAGTAATCGTGGTGATATGTGAGGTGGAATTGCAGATTGCTGTCAGAAGCACCTACAAGATTGGTCTTGTGGTAGCCTTCATAGTAGCAGTAGCTGTTTGTGAAGTACATACCGCGCTTGAAGTCGCAGGCACCGTCACCGCCTGCTTTATCTGACTCAGCAGGATTTGAGATAGAAGGCTTGTAGAATTCACAGTTATGCACCCAGCATCTTTCAACAGGAGCAGTAAGGTTTGAGCCTTCCTGCACACCTTCCATACCTACGCAGTCTTCGGGAACATTCTTGAATGCGATATTTCTTAGCTCAAAGCTCTTTCCGAAATCCGGAGCACCGCTTTCTGCGATGAAATGGAAGCCCCAGCCGTCAACGACTGCATCTGTACCGATACCTTCGATAGTGATATCCTTGCCCGATTTCATTCTCGCCATATATCCGTTATCGCCGACTGAACCGCCGAAATCGGTAGAATCATAAGCGGTAAGTCCGGACGGTGCTTTTACATTGCCGATAATTCTGATTACGAGAGGAGTTCCGTCTTCGGCAAGCTTTTTGATGATGCCGCTGTTGGAATTAGGCTTTGTACCGCCGTTTGAAGTCTTGCCGCCGCCAATGTCCTGACCGGCTGAATTGAGGATATTGCCGATACCCTTTACGGTAGTGCCGTCCTTAGATGTGACGGTTACAGTATCCTTATTATCGTTTGTGACATATATTACCTTAGCATTTGCTTTAAGTTCGCCGCTGTCAGTGTAAGCACCTACACCGTCAGTGAAGTTATAGTGGGCAAAACCTGAACGGTCCTGAGCGCTGACCTCGATGCCGCTCTTGGTAATATTACCCTTTGCAGTTGTGAGGGTAACAGAGTATTTTCCAGCCTTAACACCGGGAATATCGACACGCAGTCCCTTGTTTGTATCTCTTACAAGGTAAGCGAGGTCATCAGCGGAGAATTTACCATTTGAAGGTCCGCTGTAGGAGACTCCTGTAACGTCCGAGTGCTTGATTCCGGAAAGAACAAGATACAGCATTTCATTCCAGCCGCCTGCACTTACCGCACTTACACCGCTGATATTTACGTTACTGTCGGGTGTGGCAGTAGTCTGTACAGGGTTGCTATTGCCGGGATTTACAGTTGTCTGCGGAGCGTTTGTTACTACAGGAGTATTTGAAGCTGAGCCGCCGAATGACATATAGTAGAGGTTTACAGCGTCAGCCTTTGAGAGAGTATGAGCTCCTGCACCTGCATTGGTCTTGAGTACACCGTTTGAATCGGCTGTGAGTTTGTTTCCGTCAAGCATTATAGAAGCTCCTCCACTGCCGAATACGAGTACAAGTTCACCTGACGAACCTGCATTGAAGCTGACAGACGTTGCTGTTTCGATTTTGAGGCACTGTGTGAGTGTCATGCCGTTATATGTAACACTTCCCTTGGCACTTGATAAGTTGCCGGAAATAGTATAAAAACTGCTTGATGTACCGTTTTCGGTGAAATTATGTACCTGAGCACCTGCGGCTGTAGTGCTGTTATTATTGCCGGCAGACTGAGTTGTGACTGCCGGTGCGGCTGTAGTATTCACTGGCTGAGTGACAACTGCCGGAGCCGTCGTAACAGCCGGAGCAGCCGAATTATCCTCCTTGAAGCCGCTGCCGATAGCGGTAACGGTACCCTTGTAGCTTGTAAGCTTGCTCTTGAGAGCGGTATTTACCGCATAGCTTTCGTCATCAACAGAATTGTTGAATATCCACTTGAAATCGCCGCCGTCAACACGTCCGGCCTTAGCTGTAACTATAGCGGGAACATCTTCTGCCTTGTCAGCGGTATAGCTGTACATCACGCTTGAGGTATCGAAGTTGTTGTAAGCTGTTCCGCCGTTTTTAGCCTTTACGGAACTGCCTATCTTTTCATTTTTCGATGAGGCAACGTAAGCATCGAAGTCGCTGCTGCTCTGACTGTAAGAAACGAATGCCTTCTGTCCGCTCATGACATTTCCGTAAGCCTTGATAACACCTCCCGGCTCACCTGAGAATGTTCCGCCAGTAAGGTCGTCGCTTCCCTGCTTTGAAATGAGCATGGGGTACTTGCAGTTTCTGAAATAATTGCTCTCAGCAAAGCATGAAGCTCCCATTGTTACACCGATTCCGTACTTTGAATTGCCGTCGTAGTAATTGTTATAGCAATGTACTGAACAAGTCCTGATACGCGGGTGACGCGAATCAGAATGGTCGAACCAGTTATGGTGATATGTGATGTAATTCTCGGTCTTTTCCGATTTCATACCCTGAAGATTACATTTTCCGTTATCCCAGAAATGATTATACGAATGAGTGATATAGGTAGATGTTTTGGTATCAAGAGCACCGTCGCCCTTAGCCTGGTCTGCATCTGAACCCGCATCGCCGTAGAAGAAGTCGCAGTTATGCACCCATATATGATTGTTATTCTGCTGAAGTCCGCAGTTATCGCCCTCGTTGCTGTTACAGTTCATGAAGCCGAGATTTCTGACCTCAACGTTTGAGCAATTTTTGAGCACGAGACCGAATCCGTTGAGAGTTGCATCGTTGCCGATACCTTCAACGGTACAGCCGGCAGTGACCGCATCCAGATAAAGGTCGCCGTTCTGAAGAACGGAAGGGTCGGTAATATTGCCGATGAAACGGATATTCAGCGGACGCGATTCCTTGCCTTTTTTGTACGCAAGTATGATATTCTGAATGCCCTTTACCTCAGATGCACCCTTTCCTGTCGAGTCGATACTTGCAGAAACGCTGTCCTTGTTGGAATTTGTAACGTAAACCACTATTGCGTTTGATTTGAGCGTACCGTCAGAATTGTATGCACCATTTGCATTTCCGCTTACGAATGCAAAACCGCTTCTGTCGTGTGCATAAGCGGTCACATTAGTTTCTGCTGCTTTGGACGAGTCCTCCTTGCCGCCTATCACAGGGACTACCTTCATAGTGTGGCTTCCGGACTTTAGTCCTACAGCGTCAGCACGCATATAACCGGTGTACTGTCTGATGAGCAGTGAATCTATCTGTTTGCCGTCAACGTAAACGTTGTAACCGGACGCTCCCGATACAGATGACCACATTGCATAGATTCCCTCGCCGTAGCCTGCACTTGAAATGAACTTGACCGAACTTTCAGCGGCAGATGCCGTAATACCGGAATTTGTACCGATATAGAAAGCTCCGTTGACATTACCCATAGCACAGGAAGCAGACATTAAAGCTGCCGCCGCAAGAGCTGCGATCCTTTTCTTCATCATTTGATTCTTCATAATCATTCCCCTTTTTCCTAAAAATCAGTGAATCAATTCATACTTTCACTGTTTTATGTTTTTCATTATATCATGCACTTTATGTAATTTCAATGACAGATAGTGCTGTATAACTGATATATTATGCTTAGTGAATTATTATGTGAGCATAATAATTCATCTTGTTGAGCCGACTGTTCAGATGTATATTTTTTATAATATAATAATGCCCGAAGATTGAGTAAAAAGTAAGCATTTGTATGTGAAATTTTATTTAATTCAACTTATATGTATGATATAATAAATGCAAAAGCATTCATTATAGTTTATCTTAATGCCCTTGCAGATACGCAAATCGGAGATTTGCTCCCTGCACATCGGGCAATTATATCATAACGCTTCGCTTTTATGATATAATGAATGCAATAGCATTTATTACTTCTTGTCGAAAAAGTCGGGGTTAACAAATAGGTCGTCCGCTAAACTTGTAATAAACAGGGCTTTTTACACTCAACACTGTAGGTGCACTACAGTCCCACGTAATTTCGGCTGCACCGTTTTATCGGGTCTTGATTGCCTGATCAATAGTATAATTTATGGAGGGATTTTTAAGATGTTCATTTCCGCAAAAAGAACGACAGCTTCCGTATTGGCGGCGGCACTGTCTGTCAGTGCAGTTCCGTACATAGGCTACAGCGAAACTGCCGACGCAGCTGATTCCCTGCTTACTCGTGACATATGGTGTGCAAACGAGGACGTGAACCGCTGGGAATCCGAGCATTTTCAGTTTATATGGGGCAAAAACGGTGCAGATTCCGCAAAGGTCACACAAAGCTTCCTTGAAGAAAATGCAAAGAACCTCGAAGCCTGCTGGGACGTTTACATGAACGACCTCTCTATGGACCCCCCTACTCAGTCAGTGAATATGCAGCTTCGCGACGGTAACAGCTACAAGGTGAATTTCTATATTTCCGGCACAGGACTCTCGCCTTTCACCGATGACTGGGCATATATGGGGTACGACCGTCAAGGTTACGCATTCATGTTCTGCTGTGTGGGCGCTATGCAGAATTCACCGAATCCGTCATGGGTACTACCTCACGAATTCGGTCACGTTGTTACCGCTCATCAGCTTGGCTGGAATGAAAACAAATACGTTCAGTCATGGTGGGAAGCTATCGCTAACTGGTACCGCGAGCAGTTCCTCTATTCCGATTACTACAGCAGTCAGTGGGGAAATGTAAACGGAATCACCGACTATTTTGAGACGTACATGAAAAACCTCTGTTTCACTCCTATTCTCGGACGCGACAACTACGCATCATGGGCTTTTTTGCAGTACATCACAGAGAATCCGGACAGTCTGCCCGGTTACGGCAGCAACTTCGTAAAAGACCTTATGCAGCAGGGTAAGCGCGATGAGTACCCATATTCGGAGATAGAGCGAGTTTCCGGTGCCGACATGAAAGATACTCTCGGACACTACGCAAAACGTCTCGCAACTCTCGACCTCGCCCATAAAAAAGACTATCAGGCTCGTCAGAATGAACTCCTCGCACGCGGCGAATGGAACTGGGGCGAAATATATACACTGCTCGAAAATACATCCGGCAAAGAGAATTTCTATACTGTTCCGACTGAACGCGCACCTCAGCAGTTTGGTGTGAACATAGTACCTCTCCGCGTTACAGGAGAGAAAATCTCCGTTACTCTGAGGGGGCTTACGAGTGCTTCCGGAGCCGACTGGAGAGCGTGTATCGCTGTTGAACAGAAGGACGGAACTACCCGATACTCCGACCTTTTCAAGTCCGGTGAGACTATGACTATGGACTTCGGCAGCAGTGATTCTGCTGCATATCTTACAGTCACCGCTACTCCCGACAGTTCCGCATGGCAGCAGATAGGTGTTCCGTGGGCATACAGCAGCGGAGAATTCGACGAGACCCATTACCCCTTCCTCAGCAAAACCCGATATCCGTGGGGAGCAGATATCACAGGTGCTGAAATCATGCAGTCACAGGACATCATAAGAATGGCACAGGGCAGTATTCACCCTAACGGCGGCGGATTTGTTGCGTCTACGGCTAAGGTTGACCCGACTGTATACGTCGGCAAAAACGCAAAGGTGCTGGGTTATGCAGCAGTAACCGGAAATGCAGTCATAGACGGTCACGCTGTAGTAACAGGCAATGCAAAAGTATCCGGCAGCGCTGTAGTAAACGGACACGCTGTAGTTGCCGAAAATGCAGTTGTCGGTGACAACGCTGTGATAAGCGACTATGCCGGTGTTATGGGACAGGCAGTGATTTCCGACAATGCCAGAGTTATCGAGAGCGGACTTGTATTCAACAAGTACACAGTCAGCGGAAATGCGACTGTAAAGGGAGTTGCCTACTGCCTTAATAATGGCTCTGCGACCGGTCAGGCTATGCCCGACGGCGACTTCTATGACGATTCCGGCAGAACGATTCAGAAAGGCTCAATATACGGCTGGACCAGTTATGATGAGTACGCTTTGAATCGCCCTTATACCGACGGACAAATGGCGGCACTGGATTTTTCAGCTGACAGCTCGGAAATCGCCGGAGACGTTTTTACATCAACATTCGGTATAACTATGGGCGCTCCGAGCTGGAATGACACCCTTATATCAGGCAGCGGAGTTCTTACATTTGACGGTTCAGACAGTCAGTATATCATAGCTGACAGTTCTTATGCCGCACTCCGCGAAGCAGAGTATCAGACTGCTATACTTCTGCGTGACAACAGTAAGACCGATATTTTCAGATTCGGCGCAAATGGCAGAGATATTGCCCTCGTTGCCGAAAACGGAAGCATACGTTTTGAAAACGGAAACGGAGAGTATGCAGCTGTTGAAAATGCATACGACATAGGCGAATGGGTAACAGTAAGCGTACTCATTTCTGACGGCAAAGCAACTTTGAAAGTAAACGACGGTACCGAAACAAAAACCGGCTCCGGTAAGTTTTCAATGACCCCTGTTGATGTTATCGCCGATGACGCTGTTTACCTGATAGGCGCAGGCATGAACGGCTCTATGGACTATTTCCGCGTTTACAGCAAAGATGCTGCTGACCCCGAGTATTACTATACAGAAAAGGAAAACATCTCGTTTCAGCCGGCTATCGGCTTTGTGGGTGACCTCAACAGTGACGGCAGAGTTGACGTATTTGATGCTGTACTTATGCGAAAAGCAGTCATTGACGTAAGTACTGTCAGCAACAGAAGCGTATTTAAAGCTGCTGATGTAAACGGAGACAACAGCATTAACGTTGCCGACCTTGTGTCTCTGCATAATTTCATTCTCGGCAAGGACGACAGTTTTCCTGCCGGAGGGATATACCACAAATAATATAATAATTCGGCATTAAATATCTATACTTCTTTCGTCGGTCTTCGCCGGGGGAAAGGTATAAAGAGCGGTCCGGCAGTGCATAGCTGTTCGCTCGCCTGCCTGCTTTTCAGGGGGACGCCGTCCCCCTCGGTTTCACCCACTGCTGGGGAGAGAACCTCTCCCCAGACCCCGTAACTTCGGCTGCACCGTTTATTTATTGATAATTAATTGCCGGAATAACAATAAAAAGTCGTAAGGCTCACATGGTCCTTACGACTTTTTCATTCAATGTACTTACTTTAGTACCGATTCCTGAATCGTGAAATGCTTGGGAATACCATTTTCATAGTGGACATTCAGCTCACCCTGAATGAGCGGCATGAAATAATTAACAGCCGCATCAGTGATATTGTTTCCGGAAGGGGTAATGAACTCGTCCGGAAGGAACTTCTCCTGATTTGCGATGAGTGAAGCGTCGGCATCTTCAATAACCACTGTATACGGGCTTTCGTTCACACGGCGGAATATCATCATCTTACCTGTTTTGCCTGCAAGAGCACATCTTACTCCGGCAGCTCCGATAGCCTCTGCCTCGTCGATATCGGTACGCGAGCCAAGATGTGACGAGCAGCGCTGCATAACATTCAGCTCGATAGAACGTACCTTGCAGCCTATCTGATTGCGTACCTCTTCCTCAAGGTATTTGCCGATTCCTGAGAGGTACTTATGACCGAAGTTGTCAACTACACCTGACTGTACACCGTCGGGGACTTCTGTACCCTCGGATACTGCAACTACTACAGCCTTATGCTTTGCCATTTCCTGACGGACATCGCTCATAAAGCTTTCAAGCGAGAATTTTCTCTCGGGAACATAAACAAGATGCGGTGCAGTTTCACCAAGAGCGTGAAGAACAGCTGTTGAAGCCGTCAGCCAGCCTGCATGACGTCCCATTACCTCAACGATAGTTACAGACGGCATACTGTATACTGAACTGTCACGGATAATCTCGTGAAGAGTTGCCGCAACGTACTTTGCCGCAGAACCGAATCCGGGTGTATGGTCGGTAACGCAGAGGTCGTTGTCGATAGTTTTGGGTATACCTATGACCTTAATATCAATAGACTGCTCAGCAAAATACTCAGAGAGTTTGTTTACGGTGTCCATTGAATCGTTGCCGCCGATGTAGAAAAATGCACCGATCTGACGATGTTTAAGTGTTTTCACTATCTTCTTGTAAACTTCTTCATCGTCGTGCCAGTCGGGGAGTTTGTATCTGCATGAACCAAGAACGGTAGATGGAGTCTGCTTGAGAAGTTCCATATCATCATTGGTATTGATCAGAGTTTTGAGGTCGAGGAGGTGGTTCGAGATAATGCCCTCGATACCGTTCACAGAACCGAAAATAGCGTCAATCTCCGGATTTTTGAGAGATTCTGCGAAAACTCCTACGAGTGAAGCGTTTATTGCACAGGTCGGACCGCCGGACTGTGCTACAGCAATATTCATCATGATAATTCCTCCGTTGTCATTCTCGACATATATATACATCATTATACCATAAACCGGTACAAATAGCAAGCCGCTCGGGGATATATTTTGATAATAGCTTTTGAAATTTGAGTGAGAGGGCACTACTTGACTTTGACGGAAGAATGTGGTATTATAATTTGGTTGTATTGTATCCTTTATAAAAGGAATAATAACAAGGAGGAAAATTAAATATGAAACCGAAATTTGACACAAAGTCACTGGTTCTTCTCGGACTTCTCATGGCGATAGTACTTCTCTTCTCGCTTACGCCAATCGGAACTATCCCGATAGGACCGCTTTCGATCACACTCAATATTATCCCCATTGCTATTGCCGGTATCGCTCTCGGACCGTGGGGCGGTCTTGTAGTTGGTACATTCTTCGGACTGTTCAGCTTCCTTCAGTGTTACGGAATAGGAACTCCCAGCGGAATGGGTGCTATACTTGCGGATATAAGTCCTGTTCTCGCGTTTATTCAGCGTGTTATACCGCGTGCACTCGACGGCTTCCTTGTAGGTCTTATATATAAAGGTATGACCAAGCTTAAAGCAAAGCGTGCATATTACGCAGTTGCAGGATTTGTAACATCATTCTTTGGAATTGCGCTTTTCCTGTCGGTAATGCAGTTCGCGTTCTCACATTCCGAACTCAATGATGAAGGCAAAAAGATATGGGTTCAGAACGAATCAATGAAAAGCCTTATGTCGTCCGGCGGACTCATATGGTACATCTGCATAACAGTTGCACTGCTTCTCTTCTGTATCGGCTATCTGCTTGTAAGCGGAAAAAAACTATCACGTATGCAGGTTTCGAGTGCAGTTACAGGATTCTGTTCGGCACTTCTCAACACGATATTCTTCATGTCGGCACTCGTGCTTCTCTTCGGAAAGACAGATTATGTACAGGGACTCATCAACGATAAGGGCAACGGAAACGTTCTTCTGTTCATAGTCGTGTTCGTTGGTATCAACGCATTGTTTGAGATGGTCGTTTCAACTATCATCACAACTGCGGTAGGTACTGCACTCCATAAGGCTAAGCTTGTAGAAGGTCCAGCTGAGGACTGATGAAACTGCGCGAAATACAGCGTTTAACGTCGATTTGCACAAAATCATTACAAAATAGTAAATCTACTTGACAATCATTGCTTTTTATCCTATAATAGTATCAGCGGCGCGGTCGTTATCCGTGTCTGCTGGTACATTTTTTTACTTTTTTTACATGAATTGGAGGATGAAAAATGGGTGTATTTGCAAGATTAAGTGACCTGCTTAAAGCCAATATCAACGACCTCATTGATAAGGCGGAAGACCCTGAGAAAATGGTCAAGCAGATCATTATTGATATGAATAAGGAACTGAATAAAGCTGTTCAGAATTTGGGAAAGGCTAAAGCAAGCGAAAAAATCGCTGAGAAGAAGTATCTTGACTGCGAGAAGGTCTCAAAAGACTGGGAAACAAAGGCTAAGATGGCTCTTCAGAAGGGCGATCAGGACCTTGCTAAAAAAGCACTTGCTAAAAAGGTCAAAGCCGATGAGGAACTTGCAAGCTACAAACAGATGTATGAGTCTATCTCAGCTCAGACAAGAACTATCGGCGAGCAGGTAGAGGTGCTCAAGAATAAGCTCGACGAGGCAAAGTCACGTCAGGCAATGCTTATTGCACGTTCACAGATGGCTCAGACAAAGAAGCAGCTTGCAGCTGCACAGAGCGATTTCGATACACAGAGCGCATTCTCTAAGCTCGACCGCATGGAAGAAAAGGTTATGCAGCAGGAGGCTGAAGCTGATGCATTCACTGAAATAGGCGGCGGAAATGATCAGGACGGACTTCAGGAACAGTTTGCTCAGATGCAGAATGATGCACAGGTCGATGCAGAGCTTCAGAGACTTATGTCTGAGATGGGAATGAGCGAAGCTCCCGCGCAGGAGACAGAAGCTCCACAGGATGCGGAATAATAACAGAAACGAAGGTTTTATTATGAGTAAACGTAAAAAAGAAGAAGATATCAATCCTAAAAAGGTGTTTAATATGTTCCTTCCTATCGTGGGAGCAGTATTCATAGCGGTAAGCGCTATACTTTATATCCTCTACAAGAGCTGGAGCAATAAGCTCTACTTTGAAAAATGGAAGGATTACGAGGATTGCGGAGTTTAATTCCAAAGCAGGGAACGCCGTCCTTGGTGTTACGCTGAAAACGTAACAATAATCAGGTTTTTAACACAAAAAAGGAGTATGCTAAGTAAAAAGCATACTCCTTTTATTTTTAAAAGTATTATTCTTCTTTTTCAAATGTTTCAGTATTTCCGTCAACGTCGTAGAGAGTAAAGCTGCCGTCGTCATTGAGTGTGAAAGTACTTCTGCCGAATTCATAGTCCATGATAGAAGGGTCAACAGTGCAGTCGCTGAATTCGACAACATCGGCATTCTGTGAGTATTTGCAGAAATTCTTTATCGTAATGAAGCAGTGACCGTTTCTGATAGTCAGGGAAGTGTCAGGCATTTTTGTTTCAGTTTCTTCAGCCGATTCGAGAAGACTTTCAGCAAGGAAACCGCTTGTGAGGTCATATTCACCGTCGAGATTGTCGGGGTCTGCATCGCCGTTTCTCTCAGCATTCAGAAGCTCAACGTTTTCGCCGTTTTCGGTGGGAATGACAACTTTAAGGCTGGTACCGTCGTAAACAACATTTTCCTGCGGGTATTCATTGCCGTTGAACATTATGGTTTTATCGTTTGTGAACATGATTATTTCGGATATGTCGTTGAGAAGAGAAAGACTTCCTTCCTCGCTGAATTCGAGACTTGCGAAGTCGCCTTTCCAGTTTCCTACGAGAACACCGTCATCGTAATTGTGTCTTTCGTGATAATCGGGGATAGTTGTAGGTTCGGTACTTTCCGTTGAAGCCTCCGTTGAGAAAGCCTGAGTAGCAGGGGTTTTCTCACGGGTTTCCGAATTATTGCTTTTGTTTCCGCATGATGTGAAAGTGAGAAGTGTGGCGGCAAGAATGATTATCGCAGATGTTTTTTTCATATTTTCCTCCTGAATTGCACTTTAAATCCATATTGTAGTCAATGTCAAAATCATTTGAGACTGACTATATCTCATCCATAGAAAGAGTTGCTATCGCGTTGAGACTTTCGTCGGCAGTGATACCGGCGAGCAGGTTGTAGCTTCCCTGACAGCCTATCATAGCACCGTTATCGCCGCAGAGTTTCTTCTCAGGCATGAAGAACTCGAAGCCTTTTCTTTCACAGGCTTCTGAAAGTGCGGCACGAACTCCGGAATTTGCAGAAACACCTCCGGCGAGTGCAACTTTTTTGTATCCGAGCGATTCTGCGGCACGAATAGTTCTGTCGGTGAGTATCTCTGAAATAGTTGACTGCAAGCTTGCGGAGAGGTCATTTTTGTTGACTTCTTCGCCTTTCTGTTCAGCGTGGTGGAGCAGGTTTATAACGGACGTTTTGAGTCCGGAAAAGCTGAAGTCAAACTCGTTTCCGGCAACGGCAGGGTGGGGCAGTCTGAAAGCCTTCGGGTCACCTGACTGTGCGGCATTGTCAACGTGTACACCGCCGGGGTATGGGAATCCCATAGCGCGTGCGCACTTGTCAAAGCATTCACCTGCGGCATCATCGCGGGTTCTGCCGACAACGCGGAATTTAGTGTAGCTCAGCACCTCTATGATATGGCTGTGTCCTCCGCTCGCAACGAGACAGAGATAAGGCGGCTCAAGTTCCGGGTGACTGAGGTAATTTGTCGCGATATGACCGGCGATGTGGTGTACCGGTATAAGCGGCTTACCGGAAGCAAGGGCAAGTCCCTTTGCGAAGTTTACTCCTACGAGCAAAGCGCCGATAAGACCGGGAGCGTATGTAACTGCGATACCGTCGAGGTCAGCGAGAGTGACCCCTGCATCGCCGAGAGCTTTACGTGTAACACCGAGGATATTCTCGCAGTGACGGCGCGAAGCTATCTCCGGAACGACACCGCCGTATTTTTTGTGTTCCTCTATCTGCGTTGATATAACCGACGAGCGAATCGTGCGGCAGTCCTCAATAACGCTTGCGGCAGTTTCGTCGCAGGAGCTTTCTATTCCTAAAATCAGCATTTATCTCTTCCTTTTTGATACATTATAGTTTTACGCATGACGATAGCGTTTTCTCGGGGTAGCGTATAAAAATTTTTCCTGATTGAGAGCTTTTCAAAGCCGCATTTCTCATAAAGGGCGATAGCTCCGGCATTTGACTCTCTCACTTCGAGGAAGATATCCTCGGTATCAGGGGGGAGGAGTTCTTCAAATCTTTCCATAAGCGCGAGTGCACAGCCTTTGCGGCGGAAGTCGGGGTGTACAGCGACACTCGTGATATCAGCTTCTCCGACTGCTGTGTAACCGCTGAGCAGAGCCGCGATACGGTCATCTTCCATGATGTAGAGGACGATGCCGTTACTCTTTTCGGATTCGCTCATGAAAGACTCCGCAGACCAGCCGTCAGCACCGACGCAGAGCTTGTCCAGCTCTGAAAGCTTTTCAGCGGTTGCGGTATCGAATGGAGAAGTGAGAATAAGATATCGGGAATTATCTTTCATGTTTTCACCTGTTACAATACTAAATAATTAATTATCTTCAGCCTTTTGCGTCGTACCAGCTTTCGCCCTGATGAACATCAACGGCAAGCGGTACCTTCATCTCGTAAACTCCCTGCATCTCCTCTCTCAGTATTTCAGCGGCACGGTCGGCACATGAGATGTCTGACTCGATGATAAGTTCATCGTGCACCTGTAAAATCAGCTCAGCGTCGAGGTTTTCAGCTTTCAGACGGCGGTAGACGTTTATCATCGCGATTTTTATGAGGTCAGCGGCAGTTCCCTGTACGGGTGTGTTCATAGCGATACGCTTGCCTGCCGCCTGAAGCATCTTGTTAGACGATGAAAGCTCGGGAATACGGCGCTTTCTACCGAACATTGTTGAAACGATTCCGGTTTTCACTGCGTTATCGACGGTAGACTCCATAAACTCGTTTACTTTCGGATATTTAGCAAGGTAGTCGGCAATGTACTTCTTTGCCTGTGCAACAGAAGTGCCGATATCCTTTGATAGCGAGAACGCTCCTATACCGTAGATAATGCCGAAGTTTACGGCTTTAGCGGCACTTCTCATCTCGGGAGTGACCATGATAGACGGCATATCGAAGACCTGAGCGGCAGTAGAGGTGTGGATATCCTCACCTGAGTTGAAAGCGTCGATCATGTTTTTGTCACCGCAGAGGTGAGCCATTACACGAAGTTCTATCTGGCTGTAGTCGGCATCGACAAGGACTTTTCCCTCGCCGGCTATGAAAAACTTTCTCATCTGCGAGCCGAGTTCGGTACGGACAGGGATATTCTGCACATTCGGGTCTGTCGAGGAGATGCGTCCTGTACGTGTTTCAGTCTGCTTGAAGCAGGTGTGGATACGTCCGTCGTCTGCGATTTTTTCAAGCAGACCTGTGACGTATGTCGAGTTGAGCTTGGTGTACTGGCGGTATTTCAGCACGTTGTCAACAATGGGGGAGTAGTTGCGGAGTTCTTCAAGTACGTCGGCATTTGTTGAGTAGCCGCTTTTGGTCTTTTTCTTGGCAGGGAGACCGAGTTCCTCGAAAAGGACTGTTCCAAGCTGTTTTGGTGAAGAGATATTGAACTCGTGACCGGCATCGTCGTAAATCATCTGCTGAGTTTCCTCTATCATTTCCGAGAGTGAAGTTCCGAAGTCTTCAACGCCGTTACGGTCGATTTTCACACCGGAATGTTCCATAGAAGCAAGTACCTCAGTCAGCGGCATTTCGATGTTTTCGAGAAGCTCAGTCATACCCTCACTGTCGATTTCAGCGCGGAGCTTCTCAGCAAGAGAGGTGAGTGAAACAAGGTCGGCAAATTCGCCGTTTTCACTGCAATAGTGCACTCCGTACTCGGCACAGAGCTTATCGGCGGCATAATCGGAAGCGGAAGTATTCAGCAGATAGCCGCATATTGAAATATCCGTCACAACATTTTTCAGTCCGCCGCCGTGAGCCATGGCATAGCGGTAATGCGGCTTTGCGTCGTTGGTTATTTTCTTGCAGTCCGAGGCGAAAAATGAGCATATAAGCTCGGGCACTGACGAAGTATAAACGGCAGTACCGCTGAGAATACTGAGCTTTTCGCCGTCGAAGAGGTAGCATACGCGGTCGAACTTATCTATCGCAGACTTGTCAAGCTCAGTTTCAGTGACCTCTATCGGCACATATTCCTCTTGTTTTACCTCGGGGGCAGAATTTGCCTCAGACGGCGAAATATCGAGCTTGTCGAGAAGCTTGTACATTTCAAGCTCGGTCAGCAGACTGCTGACTCCGGCTTTGTCGATATCGCCGAGAGCGTAAGCTTCGAGGTCATTTTCGATGGGAGCATCGCGGACGATAGTAGCAAGCCATTTGCTTTCCTTTGCGGACTCTTCACCGGCGGCAAGTTTTGTTTTTACGCCTTTTGTGAGTCCTGACTCTTCATATCCGGCATATACGTCTTCGAGAGTGCCGAACTGCTTTATCAGTGAAGTTGCGGTCTTTTCGCCGATTCCGGCAACTCCGGAGATATTGTCGGAGCTGTCGCCCATGAGGGCTTTGAGGTCTATGAGCCGTATCGGCTCGAAGCCGTAGTCCTCGGTGAAGCGTTCGGGAGTGTAGCGGATAGTCTCCTTATTAGTTGCGAGGAGTACCGTAACATTTTCGTCTATGAGCTGGAGACTGTCGCGGTCACCGGTGAGGACGTAGCACTCGTTACTGCTGTCACTGCAAAGCTTTGATAGTGTACCGAGTATATCGTCAGCCTCGAATCCCTCACACTCAACGACCTTTATGCCCATAAGTGTAAGGAGCTGTTTTATCAGCGGTAACTGCTGAGCAAGCTCTTCCGGCATACCCTTGCGGTTAGCCTTGTATGATGCGACTGCCTTGTGGCGGAAAGTCGGAGCTTTCAGGTCGAATGCCACAGCAACGTGGTCGGGCTGGACATCGGCGAAATTCTTCATGTAAATACTCATAAAACCGAATATTGCATTTGTGAAGACACCTTTTTTGTTGGAGAGCAGTTTTATACCGTAAAAAGCACGGTTCAGGATACTGTTTCCGTCGATTGCGAGAAGTCTCATAGAAAGTCCCCTTTGTAAAGTATAGGGACGCGCAATGCGCGTCCGCAGATTCGTGGCTGCCGTTAAACCGGCATGGGCGGATATTATCCGCCCACAGGTCATTTATTGATGTCGATAACGACTATTTCTGAAATTGCACCGGTCTTGAATGGGAGTGCCCAGCCGGAGATTCCGCTTGTTACGATGAAATCGGTATCCTTGCGGTGTTCATAGCCGTATAGAGCGTCATTTGCACCGATAAGCAGACCTATCTGTCCGGCAGGGAGAAGCGGTCCGCCGTGGGTGTGACCTGATAAAACGAGGTCAGCGGCGCATGAAGCCTCTTCGTCGTAGTCGTTTGGCTGGTGGTCTATGACTATCTTGTAGGCACTGTTGAAAGCGTCATCTGCCATAAGTGTCGTCATAGAAGCGCGGTCTTCAACGGACCTGTCCTGTCTGCCGATAATGCGGAGAAATTCACCCGCCTGTACAGTTTCGTCTTCGAGGATAGTTATGCCGTTTGAGGTAAGTGCACCGCGGAGGTCGGCCTCGTTGAAGTCGCGGTATCCCTCGGAGTAGTAGCCTTTATCATGGTTTCCGAAAGTATAGTATACCCCATAGGTAGTGTCAATATCACCGAGAGCTTCGCAGGCACGCTCCATATCAGCCTTTTTCGAGTCATCGTCAACGAAGTCACCTGCTACGACAACGATATCAGGGTCAAGCTCGTCGATGCGTTTCATCTGTTCGGCAAATTTTTCGCCGTCGAGAGTGATTCCGAGGTGTGAGTCTGCTATCATTGCGACACGTACTCCGTCGCCGACATTTTTGGCGGTATCGATGTCATAGTGCGTAATGAATATGTGGTGAGCAAAATACCAGCCTGTTGTAAGATATACCGCAGTAACAGCGAGAGCGGCAGCTCCGGACCAGTTGCGCTCCGGTTTTTTGCCGCGTATCTTATTAATGATACCGGCGGTGATATCGCAAATCAGCCATATTATGAAGAGGTGCACCATGACCACGATGACGGTAGAAACGTTAACTATTGCCCACGCTCCGCAGACTGCCGCAGCAAGAAATGCCGCCGCGAGCCATGAAAGAACAGGGTGAGCCTCGCCGAATTTTTTCAGGAAGCTGAACCGGTGAAAGCCGCAGATGATATATGCCGCACCCGAAACTGCGAATGCGAGCATTACCACTAATATCGCCAGCCACATATCAGTCCTTGATTACTTCCTTGACAGCAGCGAGAAGCTCGTCATAGCTTTCAAAAGCAGGGAACTGGGGGTAGTCCTTCTTTATCTGCTCAGTGCTGCGGAAGAGGAAACCAGCCTTACTTGCCTGTATCATACCGAGGTCGTTGAAGCTGTCGCCGCTTGCGATAGTCTCATAGCCGATTGACTGGAGAGCCTTTACAGTTGTGAGCTTTGACTTCTCGCAGCGCATCTTGAAACCGGTTATTTCGCCGTTTTCAGCAACTTCAAGGGTGTTGCAGAAGATAGTGGGCATACCGAGTTTTTTCATAAGAGGAGCAGCAAACTGTGTGAAAGTATCGCTGATAATGATAACCTGACAGAGTGAACGAAGCTCGTCGAGGAACTCCTTAGCGCCGGGCATGGGGTCTATTTTAGCGATAGTGTCCTGAATTTCCTTGAGACCGAGACCGTGTTCCTTAAGAACGCCGAGACGCCAGTTCATGAGCTTATCGTAATCGGGTTCGTCACGGGTGGTCTTTTTGAGTTCGGGGATACCGCTTGCTTCAGCGAAAGCTATCCATATTTCAGGAACGAGAACTCCTTCAAGGTCGAGACAGGTGATATACATAGACATAGTTTATTCCTCCATGGGTACAGATTTTTTACCCATACATTATAACATACAATTGACAAAAAAGCAACAGGCGCAGACTTCTTTTTCACAAAATCGCGGCTTTTATTGTAAGGAACGTTCTCAGGTATGATGATATACACAAAAATCCGTTAACTTTAAGAGAAAATTAAGAAATCTTTAAGATTTTTTTAAGAAAAGCCGTATATAATCAAGTCATACGATAAGGCATTACCCTCATGAAAATATATTTAAGGAGTTTGATGAAAATGAAAAAGTTTAAAACAGGTAAATTCTTCATCGGTCTTTCGGCAGCAGCACTTCTGACGGCTATAGCTCCAATGGCGGCAGCTTCTGTTCAGGCGGCTGAGACATCGGCTGAGTTCGTTTACGGCGATGTTAACGGTGATAACGATGTTACAGTTGCGGACGCTGTTGCTATTCTTCAGTACATCGGAAATAAAGACAAGTATGCTATCGATAAGGACGTTCTCAGCAAGGCTGATGTCTACAACCGAGGCGACGGTGTTACCGCAAGAGATGCACTCTCTATCATGAAGCTTGATGCAGGTCTTATTACTGAACTCCCTGAGTCATGGCTTGAAGTGCAGACTACCACTACTACCGGTGTTACCACAACTTCTTCTGCTGTAACTACGACCACGACCTCTACAGCACCTGACCCGCAGGCTGATATCACGTATATCCACCTCACCGGCAAAACTGCGACCGTTACAGGTGAACACGCATCTGTCAAAGACTCGGTAATCACTATCGACCATTCAGGTACTTTCTATGTTGACGGTACTCTCGAGGACGGTCAGATAAATGTAAATATTGCCGATGAAACTGCTGACCCCGAAACTGTTAAGATATATCTCAACGGTGTGAATATCACAGGAAAGAGTGCTCCGGCGATTCTTGTAACCAATGCAGAGAACACGTCTCTCAACATCGTTGACGGCACTGAAAACACCGTCTCCGACGGCGATACCGCTTACGTTGACGCGGCAGGAACCGCTTCAGGCGAGGCTGTCATCGAGGCTAAGGACGACCTCACTATCAAGGGCGGTGAACTCGGTACAGGTATCCTCAACGTTACCGCTAACACTCAGGACGCTATCTCGTGCAATAATGATATCAAGTTCAACGGCGGTACAGTCAATGTTACAACTCTCAATTCTACCGATAAGACTGACGGTATCAAGGGCAAGAAGTCTGTTACAGTCAAGGACGGCGAGGTCAATGTTGATGCCGAGGGCGACGGTATCAAGTCAAGCAAGGGTGCGGTTGCAGTTTCAGGCGGAAAGGTCGTTATCAAGGCAGGCAATGACGCTGTGCAGACTGCCGCAACTATCGACATCAGCGGCGGTACTGTCATTGCAGGCGGCGACCGCGGCTTCACAGCTGTAACAGGTATCAATATCACAGGCGGCACAGTCTACGCTACAGCTACCGATAATCAGGCAGACGCTAAACTTATGTCGGGAACAACTCAGACTACAGCTCTGCTCAATTGTATAGATGATGTAACCAATACCAAGGACGGTACATGGAAAAAGGCTAATGTTATTGCGGCTAACGGAAATAAGGATATAGAGTTCACAAAGAAGTATAAGTACGTTCTTGTCAGCGACGCTGACATCAACGGAGCAAAGTCATGCGGATTCACAAATCTCTCTACCGGTACTGCGGTAACACATACCGACGGCAAGCAGACACAGTTCCAGCTCAGCCTTGTTACGACGTTTGAAAATGTTGACCCGAATGGAGGTTCAGCCAGCAGCGGCTCAGTAACACCTGAAACTCCGGCGGCTGACGGATATACTATCAAGTTCAGCGGAGCTTCTGTCGAATCTGACGCTCCTGCGGACACAGCATCTGTCAGCGGCGGTGTGATAACGATCAAAAAAGAGGGCAAATTCGCGGTAACAGGGGAGTGCAAAGAGGGTCAGATAGTTGTTGACGTTGACAAGACTGCTTACCCTGATTCAGTTGTTGAACTCGACCTCATGGGCGTGAGCCTTACAAATTCAACTACTTCCCCGATTTATGTTAATTCTATCGGCGACGAGGTTCAGATAGTCGCTAAAGCCGGTACAGAGAATACTATCTCCGACGGAAAAACTCACTCGCAGACCTACACTGACAGTGACGGAAATGAAAATACAGTCGAGGGAGCGATATTCTCGCGTGATGATATCAAGTTCAAGGGCACAGGAGTCCTCAATATCAACGGAAATCAGGACGACGCTGTAGTATGCAGGAATGATATCAAGATTTACAACGGCACTATTAACGTGACCGCTGTTGACGACGGTATACGCGGCAAGGACAGTGTTACTATCGGAGATACTACAAAATCAGACGGCTCTGCCGCTGACAATTCAAAACTCATGCTTACGGTCAAGACTTCTCAGGGTGACGGTATCAAGGCAACTTCAACAGATACCGCGTCTGACAAGTCGTACGGCATCGTTACTATTAACGGCGGTACTGTTGACATAACCTCATACGCTGACGGTATTCAGGCAGAACAGGACTTCATCATGAACGGCGGCGACGTTAAGATATACACATATCAGGGAAGCGATTACACTGCTTCTGGCTCATCAACAGGCGGTTTCGGCGGCTGGGGAGGTCCCGGCGGCGGAATGGACGGCAATTCCAGCAAAACTGACATCTCAGCCAAGGGCATAAAGGCTGTTGGCATTTATGATACAGCCGGTACTGCATGGCAGAGCAAGGGCGATATTAACATCAACGGCGGTACTCTTTCCGTAGACTCGTCCGACGATTCGCTCCACTGCGGCGGAAGTATGAACCTCATCGGCGGCGACATGACTCTCGCTTCTGCCGACGACGGTGTCCACTCCGACCATGACCTTGTTATCGGCAAGGGAAGTGCGGATACATACGATGATATCAGGATAAGCGTTACCAAAGCTTACGAAGGTATCGAGGGACTGAATATAACTCAGAACAGCGGTACTGTTATAGTTTCATCGACTGACGACGGCTTCAATGCGGCTGGCGGCAACGACGGCTCAGGCAATCAGCCGGGAGGACGCGGCGGCAATCCGTGGGGACAAGGCGGCTGGGGACAGTCTTCAGCGTCTGCTTCAAATATTTGCATGACTTTCAATGGCGGTCTCGCTCTTGTAAACGTTTCTGACGGCGACCACGACGGCTTCGACTCCAACGGCGATGTCAAGCTCAACGGCGGTATTCAGATATCCAACGGAAACGAGCCTTTCGACTGCGGCGACGGCGGTTACTCGGTAAGTGCGAACGGCTCTACATGGGTGACATACTACGGCAGTGTAATGGGTGATTCACTCAGGAACTCGGCAGTCGTATCGACTTCTGCAAGTCCGTCGGCAGGAACACGTATCTCGCTCGTCGGTAAAGACGGCAAGGTCATAGTGTCATTTATCCGCGGCAAGAAGAGTGTTTCTACTCTTAAAGCAGGCGGCACAGCGGCTTCCGGTGCGTCATTCTATACAGGCGGAACTGTAAGCGGCGGTACAGAGCTTATATCCGGTGAGAGCAACGGCGTTATCGTCGGCGGAACTCTCTCAGGCGGCACTAAAATCTGACGTTTCCTTATTATTCCACTCTGATATGATATAGCGAATAACCCCGGTTTTATGACCGGGGTTACAGCGTGTCAGGCAACATTATCGTTGTTACAAATTTATCGGACGACCACTGGTCGTCCCTACACGTACAAACGTAAAATAGACTTATTGTAGGGGCGCACATTGTGCGCCCGTGTTGCTTCCATGTGAAAATGGACTTTTTTGACTCTCTGCACCCCGCTTATATGACCGGGGTCATTTGTTTTCTGCACTTGTGTTCGCAGGGGACTAATATATTGCAAAAAGCACTTGCATTTTCTTTTCATTCGTGATATAATAAATTGTAATTGTGCTTTTGCACAGAATAAAGACTATGAAAAGAGGAATCACAATGCCTGCTAATATTGTTGTCGGAACACAGTGGGGAGACGAGGGAAAAGGTAAAATAATTGATATTATTTCCTCACGTGCTGATGTAGTTGTTCGTTCACAGGGCGGTAATAACGCCGGTCATACCGTTGTAAACAACGGTGAGGTGTATAAACTCCACCTTATCCCTTCGGGTATTCTCTATAAGGACACTCTCTGCCTTATCGGTGCAGGTGTAGTTCTTGACCCTAAGGACTTCATCGGTGAACTTGACAGCCTCGAAGCAAGAGGCATATCCACTTCAAATCTTAAAGTTGACCCCCGTGCCCATATCGTTATGCCATGGCATATCACTCTCGACGGTCTCTCAGAGGCTTTCAGAGGCGGTAAGGACATCGGTACTACCAAGAGAGGCATAGGTCCTACATATATGGATAAGTATGAGCGCTGCGGTATCAGAATGTACGACCTCGTTCATCCTGAAGTTCTCGCTGAGAAGATACAGTCCACAGGTAAGCTCAAGAATAAGATAATCACCGAAGTTTACGGCGGCAAACCCTTCGACCTTGATGCTGTTACAAAGGAATACACTGAGTACGGCAAGCGCCTTCTCCCTTATGTTGACGACGTTTCTGTCCTCACATTCGATGCTCACAAGGCAGGCAAGACCATTATGTTCGAGGGCGCACAGGCTACTCTCCTCGATATAGATTTCGGTACATATCCCTATGTTACATCTTCACATCCGCTTTCAGCAGGTGTGTGCGTTGGAACAGGTGTTGGTCCTAAGGTGATCACCAATATCATTGGTGTTGCCAAGGCTTATACAACAAGAGTCGGCAAGGGACCATTCCCGACTGAACTCGATGACGCTGTTGGCGACCAGATAAGAAATGTTGGCGGCGAGTTCGGTACAACTACCGGCAGACCCAGAAGAACCGGCTGGTTCGACGCTGTTATCGTTCGTCATTCTGTAAGAGTAAACGGTCTTGACAGCCTCGCTATCAACAAGCTCGATACTCTCGCAAACCTCGATACTCTCAAGGTATGTGTTGCTTACAAGAAACCCGACGGAACTGTTACAGAGAATTTCCCCGCTACTCTTGAAGAACTCGAGGGCTGCACTCCTGTTTACGAGGAATTCCCCGGATTTACTGAGGATATCTCAAAGTGCAAGAGCTTTGACGAACTCCCTGATAACTGCAAAAAGTACATCGCACGTCTCGAAGAACTTGTCGGCTGCCACGTAAGCATGGTAGGAACAGGTCCTGACAGATCACAGATCCTCGAAAGATAAGATACGAGAAGGAGGATATCCATGAGACTTCATAAACTGCTGTTATCCGCCTTCCTTTCTCTTGTTCTCGCTATCCCATCGGTATCTGCCGGTGTATCATATGCGGCGGTCGCAGATAATGCGGATTCTCTCATATTACAGGAGAATACCGAGGCAGCTTCGATAGAAACGTATGCCTCAACTCTGCGAAGCTATATGAAAGCGAGAAATACATCATTTACATTCAGCGTACCTGCTTCTGTTATAAAAGGACAGAGCGATGCTGATGAGCTTTTAAAGGCTACATTCCGTGAAACCGGTGATCCGTCGGAGGGCGATTACCTTCGCTGGAGCATTTCAAACTACAACTATACCGCACCGTATGATGCTTCTAAATCCAGCTATAACTTTAAGTTTAATGTTTCTTATTACACTACTGCTGAGCAGGAGAATGCCGTTAATTCGGCTGTAAAGGACATCATTTCATCTCTTGAAGTGGGTAATGGCAGCGATTATGAGGTAATATATGCGGTGTATGACTGGCTGGTAAAAAACGTTACCTATGAACAAGAAGATTCCGGTCAGCTTGTTTTTACAGCTTATGGGGCAGCCGTACAGCGGCGTGCCGTATGTCAGGGATATGCTGTCTTGATGTATCGTGTCCTGAGAGAACTCAATATTCCGTGCCGCGTTATTCCGGGTACGGGCAACTCTGAAAATCATGCATGGAATATCGCTTCTATAGACGGGAAGTACTACTACCTCGATTCCGCATGGGATTCTTCCGCAGGAGCAAAGAGTTATTATTATCTGCTCCGCGGTACAAACGATTTCGATGCGCTTTCAAAGGAAAATTCCCATTCGAGAGTGTGGGAACACAAAAAGTCACTGCTATATGCAGACTATGACGACGGAACGTTCAATACGCGTTATCCTGTGCAGGCGAAAGCCTACGTATATAAGCCGGATACGATTTCCTATAAAACCGGAGATGTTAACAATGACGGCACTGTCGATTCAAGTGATGCGTCACTGATTCTCGAAAGCTATTCAAAGCTCTCCACTTTCGGATGGAGCGGCTTTACTGCAAAACGTACCCTTGCTGCTGATGTCGTGAATGACGGCAAAATCGACTCAAGGGATGCTTCTGTAATACTTAGTTATTACTCCTACCGTGCGACCGGCGGAAGTGATAGTATTACTGATTATCTGAAAAAATGAAGGTGATATCATGAACGATGAGAATAATTTCAGTGCTCCGGCACTTGATGATATCGATTATACTGCTCCTGCAGAGAAAAAGAGCGGTTCCGAGGGTGTAGCTGCGCCTGTACTCGATGACTTCGGCTACGTTGCTCCTGCTGAAAAGAAGGGCGGACCTACCGGAGTTTCGGCTCCTGTGCTCGACGATATGGACAGCTTTACTCCGCCGACAGCAGAAAAGAAGGGGGCTCCTACCGGAGTTACCGCTCCTGTACTCGATGACGACAATATGCAGTACACTGCTCCTGAATCTGCTCCTGAGCCGGAAAAACTTATTCTCAGCGATGAGGATATCATCGCGGGACTTAATGAGCAGCAGAAGGAAATGTTCAACAATCTGCCGGCAGATAAGCAGCAGCAGATAATCAATATGCGCCGCGAACAGCTCGGAGCAGAAGCTCCTGCACCGGTGCTGAGTGCTCCGGTACTTGATGAGGACAACTACGTCCCGCCTGTGAAAGAGGATAAACCTGCTCCTCAGCCGGAGGAACCGATAAGTGCTCCTATTCTCGATGATGAGCCGGAAGCTCCTAAGTACGTTCCTAAATTTGTGGACGAGGACCTCGAAAAAGCTAAGCGCGAAGGTGCAAAAAAGGCTGTATCGGGTCAGCTTGTGTCCGATCAGAAAGACTCGAAGGAAAGCTTGCGCATGATGCTTGAACTCAAGGAGGAGCGCCGCAGAGAGGCTGCTGCAAAGGGTTTCAAGGTCGTTATCGGACTCGCTGTAGTTGGAATTATCGCGGCTGTAGCTTTCTATCTGCTCTATAGCGGCTCACTCGGACTTGAATATAAGGACGGTATGAGCAGTATTGCAAATATTCTGAAGGATTCTTCGCTTTATATCGCTCTTGCGATGGCGGTAAGCGGTCTCACTCTTATATCGGGTATCAATGGTTTCAAAACACTTGCGTCGCTGATATATCTCGCCGCGGGAATTGCTCAGATTTTCCCAGGAGTGGTCATGATCCCTCAGCACGAAGGCAATCTCGGACTTGTCGGAGTACTCTATGCGGTATCGCTTATATGCACTATCACCGTTATAGTCGGACTTTCGGCTATAGAGTCTGTCGGACTTTTCTTCAATAAAAACAAACGTATGGACTAACAAAAAAACCGAGGGCAATTGCCCTCGGTTTATTTTTTTACTGCATACCGCCTTTGACATAGAAATTGTCCTGAATGATGAGTGCACATCCGCCAAGGAAGTTGTTCTTTCCGTCGAGCTTGCTGAGGACTACTCTGTCTGCGATATCTTCGCTTACAAGACGTATCATTTCACGCTTTACATAGTCAAACTGCTTTTCGTTGAGTTTGTAGTTGTGAAGAACTATCTTCTTTGCAAAGTGGCTGATAGAGAGGTTGTTGATAAGCACAGTATACTTCGCGATGAGGTCATCAACTACTGCCTTTACCGGTTCTTCTCCTCTCATGAGAGCCATGAACACGTTGTCGGTATTGATTTTGTTCTTGTCGCCTTCTGTGAGTTCGTAGAGCACAGGGGTCTTGTCCTTTGAATAGATCTCATAGAATGCTGAAAGCATAGCGCTTCTTGAAAGCTCTGCCTTTACAGAGCCGTTGGGGTAACCTTCGTAGCTTCTTCCGTTCGGTGATACGATGTACTTCTCGATCATTGAAGTGTAAGAGATGTAATCGTTTGAAAGCTCGTTCTTATTGACGATAGCGAGGTTTACCTGATTACCGTTGTGGAGGAAGGCTGTGTTGGTCTGGTAGCCGTTCTGAGTTCTGAAATCGTTGCTGGCGAGAGCCATGAGACCTATCGCATTGCCGCAGTGGATATCAATATCAAGACCACCTGAGAGCTTCTCGATGAAGTTTGTGAAATCAAGCACGCCGTCCTTGTAGAAGATCTTGAGCTTGCCCCACATCGAGGGAACTACACCTACGCCGAGACCGAGGATCTTGTCCTTGGTAAGGGCACTGTTTTCGATCATGGTGTTGCTTGCCTTGATTATGTAGTTGATGATGTCCTTGCTGGTGGTTCTCTCGTCGATGACCATGCTGGACTTGTCAAGAACCTCGGAATTGAGGTTTGTAAGGCCGAGGCTTACTTCCTTTTCATCGACAGTAGCTCCGAGAGCAAAACGGCTGTTCACGTTGATGTCGATGAGGATCTTTCTTCTGCCTTTCTGAAGCTTCTCAGTATTGATCGGAGCCTCACCGATCTCCACGAGAACTCCTTCTTCGATCATTTCATTGGTGATGATAGTAACAGCGGCTCTTGTGATTTCAAGTGCGCTTGCCACATCGACTCTTGAGATCGGACCTGATTCTCTGATGACACGCAAGATCTGCATACGGTTGCGTCTCTTGAGGTCAAGTTTACTGATTCCTCTTTTTTCCATTGAAATAACTCCGTTCTTTAGGTAATGGCTGCGGGCGTTAAGTTAAAACTGAGCGCCCTGACGTTTGACAAATTGTAAAGCAAATGTCCTATAAGGTAAATTTATTATAACACATTTTCAATAAAAATAAAACCTTTTTGAGATAAAATTCTAAAAATCAGCGTTAACCACAAATCTGATAGATAGTTTTTGTTAAATATTCCGTAAATTTAACTACAAATGGTAATGTGATTACAGATAGTATAGTTCCTGCGGCGAAAATTTCGGACGCATAGAGCGAGTCTTTTCCGCTTCTGATGCAGAGTAAAGTGCACATTGCAGCCGGAGGAGCCGATGCTGCGACGATTACGGTCAGGCGGACCTTTTCGTCGACTGGAATCAAGCATAAGATTACAGATAGTAAAATCGGGAGCAAAATCAACTTTATGGAACATACTTTGTACACTCCTATTTTCTTCAGAAGAGCCTTCAGATCGGTACCCGCAATGGTCGCTCCTGAGACTATCATCGCGAGGGGTGTGTTGAGTTCGGAGATGTAACCGAGTGCTTTTGAGGGTATTTCAGGTAGCCTGATACCGAGAAAAAATGACAGAAGTCCGAGGATTATCGCGATTATGGTAGGGGAGTAGAAGACTTTTATGACCGATTTTATGTCTTTTTCGCCGGTTATGAGTATCACTCCGTGAGTCCACACGATAAGGTTGAAAACTGTGATGAATGCAGTCAGACAGAACACTCCTTCCATGCCGAAAAGTGCATTTACGAGTGGTATGCCCATGAATCCGCAGTTGGAGTATATTGATGAAAACCGCTCTATTTCGGTGTTTTTGTCCGGATTTTTGCGTATAAGCAGGTACGCTCCGGCGATGAGTACCACGAAGGCGAGGCACGATAGTGCAAAGGTAAGAAGCAGTTCGTGTATGAGTTCGGGCTTTTGTTCAGTCTGATACGACATGAATATTACTACCGGATTTACAACTTGCAGTACAAGCTTTGAGAGGTCTTTATTGCTTTCGTTGCTGATAAGACCTGTTTTGCTGCAAATAAAGCCTGCAAGCATGAGTATCATCATTATAATCGTCTGTTTGAGTATGGTTTCTGACATAGTTTATCTCCCAAAAAAACGGAGGAAGAGCAGTCTCTTCCCCCGTTGATGTAATTTTTAAAGCAGTGTGATAAGGTCCTTTACGAAGTCGAACTGGTCGCTGCCCTGTTCAGTGAACTTCCAGCCGTCGCTCTTGGTCTTAGCAACGTTGAGCCAGCCTGTCTTGACGTCTTCGCCGTCTTTGTACTTTACAGTGAACTCAACTTCAACTCGATAAGCCTTCTTGATTTCCTCATCATAGGTGGTATAGAAGAACTTCTCGACCTCAGTGAAATTGCTTCCGCTGAGTTTTTCCTTTGCGAGAATCTTTACCTTTATCTTCTTGATGTTCTTGGAATTTCTGATAGTGTCGATGGACTTGTCATTCTGGTCGATGTAATCGTCCCACGAAATGCCCTTATCTTTTGAGCGGACTTTAAGTTCAGCAGCAGCGTCTTCAGTGTACATTGCCGAGATGATTCGCTCAGTGTCGCCCTTGTTGATACCCTTGACCATTTCCTTTATAGGACGCTTATAGGCATTTGCTGCACCGAAAATAAATCCGGCAATGAAACAGATGAGTGTCACTGCAACGCAAATGCATACAATAATGAGTATCTTTTTCGACTTGTTATCATCTGCGGCAGGAGCGGGTGTGCTTTTTGAGGGAACATCGCTCTTTTTGGACTCTGCACAGGTGCATTTTCCGTTTTTATCGAGTTCATTTCCACAATATTTACAATAAGCCATGATTTTGACCTCCCAATAATCTATCAGAAGTAATTCTATCACATATTTATCATAAAGTCAAGAGTATACGTAAAAAATGAGTGATTTACGCATTTTTACGTCCGATGGTGTAGGCACACACGAATACTATTGCCGGAGCCGCAGATACAGGCATCATGAGCAATATTTCATCTATATCAAGTGCACTTGCGGAAGCGTCGGGATTTATGAAGTTACATAACTGAATCCCCCAGCCGTTTATCAGCTTGTACCAGCGGTAGAAGTCGAAATCTGAGCCGGCGGTCAGAAAAAGCGTCAGCCAGCTTATGAGCGGCGCTGACGCGGCAGATAATGCCATTCCGACAGCGGCGGCAGGTGAATACTTTCCTGTTTTGCAGTCGGCGGCGGCAGTTTTAACTCCGAGAGTTCCGATTACACATACAAGTACACTTAGTGTGCAAATCGCTGAAACTGCACGTATAAGCGGATTTGCCGAGCCTGCAAGAGTCAGTGCGATGAACAGCGAAAGTATATCGGCGGCGGCAGACCACAAAAGGGGATTAATGTATCGCATAGGAATATTCCTTTCGGCGCGGAATAAAATTCGTTTTCCGGCGGAATAATTAACATGAGGTGATACGCATGAATGAAGAAGACGTAAAAATATACGTACCGTCATCGGGAAATGAAGTTTCCGGTGATGACGGCAGTGAGGAGGTCAGGGTCTACACCTGTTCGTCTGTTTCTGACTCAGCAGCAGAACACTCTGCACAACGTCCGTAGAAAACGGTCTGAGAGGGGTCTATCACGAAACCGTGGTGTTCCTCGATGTGTTTGTTGATACTCATGAGGTGGTCACAGTTGAGGTGTATCAGTTTACCGCAGTTCAGGCATTTGAGGTGGAAATGCTCACGGCACTCGTGCTCATTTTCGATGTACTGATAGCAGGCACCGGTCTTGCCGTCGATGACGAATTTGCGCACACATCCCGACTCTACGAGTTTGTCGAGCTGACGGTATATGGTAGCGGTACCGAGCGGAGACCCCTCAGACGAGAGGTAAGCACTGATTTCCTGAACAGTGGTATGCTTGTCTTTGTTATTGATAAGGAAATCGACAAGTTTTTCCTTTTGTTTGGTGTTATATCCGGATTCTCTTTTCATATCAGACCTCTTGAAGATTATTTACTGGCATGAGCTTTCGGACTGCCGATAACAGGGGCGCACACTGTGCGCCCCTTCGTTGTTTTGGTTTGTTTATTCACCCGCGTCAACAGGTGAGGTGGAGAAGTTCGGCGGAATTGTGTCAGTCGTCGAGTCTTGCTCCGCACTTGTCGCAGTACTTTCCGGCTTCGATAAGCTCGGCACCGCAGTTACGGCATATCTTGACTTCCTCTGCAACGACAGTTTCAGGTTCAGGAGACGGCTCAGGTGCCGGAACTTCGACCTTTGCTCCGCATTTATCACAGAATCGTGAATCCTTGGATATCATTTCGCCGCACTTTGTACACTGTATCTTGTCTTCGAGAGCGGTGAGCTGAGCATTGAGCTCCTCGATTTCGACCTGTTTTTCTCTTACAGCCTCGAAAACCTTGCTGAATTCCTTGTTAGCAGGGTCGTCGGTATATAGTTTTTTTCCTACGGTAGCAAAAATGTTGTTGATTTCTATGTTCAGTCGGCTTATCTCCTTTTTGATACGCGACTTCTCCGTCATTTTCTTATAGCTGTCGGAACCGGTCTTGATGCCTTTATCGACGGTATCGCCGACCTTTTCAGCTAACTCCTTAACGGTATCAACAAATCCCATTGGTTTTTCCTCCTTAAAAAGTGTCGATATACATATTTTATCACAAACTTACCTGTTAGTCAAGGAACACCGCACAAACTTTGTTCGGTGATGAATAAAGCGGTCATGTCAGTGCAGAAGCGGTGAGGTCGCGGAAGGTTATCGCGTTGTAAGCGCGGACTGCGGCTTCGGAGAAGTCACTGCATATAGTTGAATAGAGCGTCATAAGCGGCGCGTCCATAGATATCTTGTCGCCGACTTCAAAGTCGAATACAATACCGGCAGTAGGGTCGATATCGGAAGACTTGTCGAGTCTGCCTGCGCCGAGAAGAAGTGACGCCATACCCATTTCTTCGGCATTTACAGCTACTATCTCAACGTCGCGGTTAGCGCGTATCTCATGCTTGAATCTTGCTTGCGGCAGGAGTGAAACGTCGTCGCAGATATTTGGGTCACCGCCCTGCAAACGGATAGTTTCGCGCAGGACATCGAGCGCTCTGCCGGAAGATACGGCGATTTCAGCCATTGACTTGCATTCGCCGAAAGTACCCTTTCCTGCGAGTTCGAGCAGATTAGCTGTAAGCTCTATGCATATGTCGTAGAGTCTGCCTTTTACCTTGCCTTGCAGTACCTCGATAGCCTCTTTGACTTCGAGAGAGTTGCCGACACAGCTTCCGAGCGGACTGTCCATATCAGTCACGACAGCGCGGCATTTTTTGCCTGCGGCATCACCGACACGTTCCATAAGGTCGGCGAGTTTGCGTGCTTCGAGGTTGGTTTTCATGAAAGCACCCGAGCCGCATTTTACGTCGAGCAGGATAATATCGGCATTGAGAGCGAGCTTTTTGCTCATGATACTTGCGCAAATCAGTGGAATACTGTCAACAGTACCCGTAGCGTTTCTCAGCGCATAAATCTTCTTATCTGCCGGACATATAGAGCCGGTCTGCGAAATTATTGCAAATCCTGCTTTATTGACGATATTTGAAAACTCATCAAATGCGAGGTCGGTGCGGTAACCCTTTATGCTTTCGAGCTTGTCAATGGTTCCGCCTGTGTGACCGAGACCGCGTCCGGACATTTTCGGCACGCGAACTCCGCAAGCCGCCGCGATAGGTCCGACAATGAGACTTGTTTTGTCGCCTACACCGCCTGTGCTGTGCTTATCGGCAGTTACACCGTCGATACAGCTGAGGTCGAGAACGTCTCCGCTGTCGCGCATAGCGGTAGTCAGTGCGACAGTTTCGCGGTCTGTGAGACCGTTAAGGCAAACTGCCATAAGCCATGACGACATCTGATAATCAGGGATATCTCCCTTAGTATAGCCGTTTACAATATATGCTATCTCTTCGTCATCGAGAGGGACAGCTCGTTTGGTCTTATTGATAATATCGATAATGTTCAAAGTATTCCACCTCCTGTATTTATATTTTAGCATATTATGTATAGAATTTCAATAGTTTTTGTGAAAATTTTCAGATATATTTTATTATCACCATTCCTGCCACAAAAGGTGCTCCGAGGACGGCACTCCCGAGAAAGTTGAATGTGTTCAGCGGAAGGTCGGCTCCGACAGCTCCGCCGAAGCGGTTTGTGATAAGGAGGGCGGTGATTCCGGAAACTGTTCCGAATAGGGCAGATGTTATTTTGTGTTTCCTTTTTAAATAGTATATGACCATTACCGCGGCAGATACTCCGCAGGCAATGTAAAAAATAAGGTCAGTATTCATTTTTCACCTCTATAAAAGGATATAGCCGAGTGCGAGGACAAGTTTGATATCGCCGCCTTCCTTCAAAAGCATGAGAAGCAGAGCGGCTATAAGCAGGGTGTCGCTGTCGATTCCGTTAGGCATCAGCTTGCCGAGAAGTGCGGAAATATTCGGCGGAGCAACTCTCCCGACAGACTGCTTTTCTTCCGCGAACTCTGTCTTTTCCGGCTGCGGAACAGACTCGGAAACAGGGGGAATGTCGGATTTTGCTCCGCCGGACAGCTGACGCTGCGGATAGCTGCTGCGCTTGTAATTTCTGCCATATACCGACATATTGCTTCCTCCCTAAAAAATATCATTCAGCAGACCGCTTTCTTTTGCGATGTTCCATACCGCGATAAGCCTCATGAGTTTTACCGCTTTGTCGATACGCTTCTGCTTTTCCTCTCCGAGATGCGGACGAAGTGCCATCAGCAGCTCGGTGTTCTTATCATTCTGTGTAAAAGCTCCGGCGAGACTTGTCAGTTTCAGAATCTTGTCGATATCCGGCATTCCGCCGCCGTCGCTGCTTTCAGAGTTGTCAGCTGAACCGTCACTTCCCTCGCCGGCAGACTCACCGTCAGTTTCGCTCATGAACATCTTTGCCAACTCGGAAAGCTGCCGGACGCTCTCCTCGTCAGAGAGCAGACCGGATATCTTATCCATTACATCGTCCAATAGCTGTTATTCCTTTTCACCGGAGAGCTTCTTGTACAGAGCCTTTGCCTGCGGTGCACTCATCATCTTCTCTATCAGCTTAGGATTGTTCACAGCCTGACGGAACTTTGCTGCGTCGCTTCCGCTCATAGCCGAAAGTGCACTGTCAAACTTGCCGGCTTCAAGTTCACTTCGGAGCTTATCTGCGGGAACTCCTATCTTTTTGCTGACTGCATTCAGGAGTCCATTGAGTTTCTGAGGGTCGATTTTGTTTGCATTATTGAAATTATTCATAGTTTCCTCCTAAAAGCTATTGCTTTTTTGTAAATTGTGTGGTATAATATGGTTATAGTTCCTGTATTTTTACTGCGGAGGTCAATTATGCGAATAATCGTAATTTCAGACACTCACGGCAATTATAAAGCACTTGAATCTGTTTTACTGCGTAATTCCGACGCTGACTGGATTTTTTTCCTCGGCGACGGTGAACGCGATCTTGATACATTTCTTATGCTCCACCATGAGTTTACCGAAAAGATAATCGCTGTGTGCGGCAACTGTGACGCTTGCAGCATGAATCCCGGCTACTTTATCCTTCCGCTGCCGGGCGGACACAGCATTTTTGCGACTCACGGTCACTACTATGCTGTGAAATCGAATCTTGAGCTGATAAAGCTAAAAACCAAAGAGCACGGCTGCGATATCCTGCTCTTCGGTCACACTCACGTCAGGTACAATGCCTATGAAGACGATATCTATATCCTTAATCCGGGCAGTGCGTCTGCTCCTCATGACGGTACAAAGCCTTCCTTCGGACATATTGATATCTCTGACGCGGGGATAGTTATGAACATCGCTGATATATCATATGCACAAGAGAGCGGAAATGTGAATGGAATTGGTACGGCTGCCCACAGGTACACACATGGTGGTCAGTATGGTCACTATGGATATTAACGCTTAAATTTGAAAAAATGTCGGTTTTCTTCGGAAAATCGGCATTTTTTTGACTTTTAAGGTGTTTTTGGGAATTGCGTGAAATTGACTTGATTGTGCATAAATTGCGGCTTACTGACCAAAAATTGCGCTAAAAACACGTGCTAATATCCTTTTTGGATACCCTCACCATTTTTTAACGTTCTGTAAAATGGCTATAAATAGGCATTTGAACTGTTAATCTGCCTAAAAATAGCTAAATATTGCGATTGTGTTTAGCAAAAAATGACTGACAAAAGCATTTCTTAGCAAAAATTGACTTGAATTGTTCATAAAAACGTAATAAAATATATACATAAGCTGCAATAGGGAAGGGACACAGACACATGGATCTGCGCCCGCTGCGGCAACCATACGTTTAAACAAATTCTATTTGAAAGTGAGGAATGATACTTATGAAGAACGGCGTTTTCAAGCGCGTGTTAAGTACTGCTCTTGCTGGCTTCTTAGCTATCACGTCTACCTCGTTCGTGGCTAAAGACCTTACCACGAATGCGGCGAAGGTGCTTCAGACAAGTCCGGGCCACACGCAGGAAACCGGTACCTACAATGGTTACCATCATGAGATCTGGCAGGCAGACACACCTAATTCATCAACTATGACGCTTGCTGATAACGGAGGCGGATTCAGCACAAGCTGGAAATGCGGTCCGAACGGCTCAAGAGGAAACTTCCTTGCACGCCGCGGTCTCTTCTACGGACTCAATAACCCGAAACACTGGCAGGATTACGGTGGATTCTCCTGTGACTTCGACTGTGAATGGTCGGCAGGTTCTTCAGGTAATTCACGTATTTGTATCTACGGCTGGACTCAGAATCCTCTCGTTGAGTTCTATATCATCGAGGACTGGAAAAACTGGCGTCCTACATCAAACAACGCTAAGCAGGTTACGATCGACGGAAGCGTTTACGATGTTTTCACTAACCCGATGAACTCTTACACTATCGAAGGAAACAAGGCGTTCACACAGTATATCAGTGTTCGCCGCAACACAAGAACAAAAGGAACTATAAGCGTTTCCGAGCACTTCAAGGCTTGGGAATCATTAGGAATGAAAATGGGCGGTCTCTACGAAGTTGCTTTCAACGTTGAAGGCTGGGAGAGTGACGGTCAGGCAAACGTTAAGACAAACACAATGAAAACCGGTAAAATAGATCCCGTTCCTGAGCCGGAGCCTGAAAAGCTCCCTGAGCCCGATGCAAACGGCGATTACAAATCAGAAGGCTTTGATTCCGGTAAGGGCGATTTCTCCGGAAGAGGAGATGCAACTGTTTCAGTTGATAACAAGAACTACTACGACGGTCAGGGATCTCTCAAGATCACAGACAGAGGCGATTACTGGCACGGCGGTTCGATCTCACTCAGTTCTTCTGACTTCATTCCCGGTCAGACATACAGCATTAGTGCTGCTGCTCTTCAGAAGAGCGGAGCTGCTACAGACCTCAAGCTCACTCTTGAGTACACCGGAGACAGCGGTCAGGACTGGATGGAGATAGCTTCAGCAGAAGCAAAGAGCGGTGAGTGGACAAAGCTTGAGAACACAAAGTTCACAGTTCCCTCAGGTGCTTCCGAAATGTCTATCTATCTCGAAGCTCCCGACAGCCTTACAGATCTTTGGCTCGATTCCTTCAAGATCTCTAAGGAAGGTAAGTCTTCATCAGTAACAACAGGCAGCGGTACAGTTGACGGTTCAGGTTCTGTAACTCCTACAACAACTGCAAACGGTCAGACTATCCCCACTGTTACAACTACTAAGACACCCGGAACAAGCAACGGCAACTGGAACAAGCAGAATGCAGGTCTCAAGAATGTGTTCTCCAAGTACTACAGAGTTGGTACAGCAGTTTCAGCTAACGAAGTTGGCAAGAACCCTGATTTCATCATCAAGCACTTCAATTCTATCACTCCTGAGAACGAACTCAAGCCCGATCAGATCCTTGATCAGTCAGCTTCAAAGGCAAGCGGCAACAACGTTAATCCTCAGGTAAAACTCGGCTGGGGCGCTAAGGCTATCCTTGACTTCGCAGCTAAGAACAATATCCCTGTAAGAGGTCACACTCTTGTATGGCACAGCCAGACTCCTACATGGCTCTTCAAAGAAAACTTCGACGATAACGGTGCTATGGTTTCTAAGGACATTATGAACCAGCGTATCGATAACTACATCAAGAACGTATTCACAACACTCAAGAAGGAATATCCTACAGTTCAGTTCTATGCATATGACGTAGCTAATGAGTGCTTCGCTGACGGACAGTCCGGCGGACTCAGAAAGGCTGGCTGGAACTGGCAGGGCGGCGAGTCTCCGTGGAACCTCGTTTACGGCGACGACAGCTACCTCGAGGTTGCATTCACAGCAGCAAGAAAATATGCTCCTGAGGGATGCCAGCTTTACTACAACGATTACAACGAGTACGAGGACCCCAAGATGTCTAACATCTACAACCTCGTTTCAAAGCTCTATAAGAAGGGCATCCTCGATGGTGTTGGTATGCAGTCACACCTCGACACAAACTACCCCAGTGCTTCACAGTATCAGAAGGCACTCGACAAGTATTCAAGCATCGGCTGCGCAATCGAAGTAACAGAGCTTGACGTTACTTGCACAAACGAGTCTACACAGGGCGCTTACTACGGCGATATCGTAAAGGCTATCAAGAATTGTGACAAGGTAAACTCACTCACATTCTGGGGCACTAACGACGGTATGAGCTGGAGAGGCGAAAAGAATCCTCTTCCTTTCGACAGAAGCTACAACGGCAAGGCTGCTTACAATTCTATCATCAGTCTTGTAAACGAGAGCGAGTACGGCGATGGTTACGCAGCAGGCGGTATCAATCAGCAGCCCCAGACTACAGCTCCTCAGACTACAGCTTCTGTAGTAACAACAACTACTACAACCGCACCTATACCTTCAAACATAAGCTACGGCGACGTTAACCTTGACAAGGAAATCACTATCGCAGACGCAGTTGCTATCCTCCAGTTCCTCGGAAACAAGGATAAGTATAAGCTCAGCGATGAATCAAAGGCAAATGGTGACGTATTCAATACCGGCGACGGTCTTACAGCAAACGATGCTCTGACAATTCAGAAATATGATGCTGGTCTCGTTACAAAACTCCCTGTAAGTGTTATGCAGGGATATGTAACGGGTGAAAAAAAAAATAACCCAATGACAACTACAGTTGCTACAAATGCACCTGTTATCACAACTACAGCTGCTCCCAAGGCTGAGTCATTCATAAATGACACTTTCGAGTCAGGAGCAGGCAAGTGGTCAGCAAGAGGCGACAGCGTTTCTATCGACTCTGAGAGCGGCAGCTACTACAGCGGCAGCAAGTGCGTAAAGGTTTCAGGCCGTACAGATGGTTGGAACGGTATCTCCTACACACTCGGCAGCGAGTTCAAGGCAGGTAATTCCTACAGCTTCTCCGCAGCAGTAATGCAGGCAAGCGGTTCAACAGAAGAGGTTCGTCTCTCTCTCCAGTTCACAGATTCTACAGGCAAAACAGACTATGCTCATATCGCAACTGCTGATGCAGCAGACAAGACATGGACAAAGCTTGAAAACACATCTTATACTATCCCCGCAGGTGCTACTGACCTCGTTCTCTACGTTGAGACTGCTGAAAGTACTTGTGACCTCTATGTTGACAGCATTTCAGCCGGCACAGAAGGTATCAAGGCTGATATAACAACAGGCGGCGGAAAAGTCGGCGAGATAAAGACTCCTACACCTAAGACTGACGGAAGTGTTGATACTTCATGGATCGACCCCAGCAAGCCTATGGTTGCTATAAGCTTCGACGACGGTACAAGAGATCCTTCACAGGAGAAGAGAATCATTGACGCACTCAAGAAGAACGGCTTCCACGCTACATTCTTCTATGTCGGCAACTGGATCACAAGCCCTGAAACAGTTCAGTACGCTTTCCAGAACGGCAACGAGATCGCTAACCACACAACTACACATCCTTACCTTTCAAAAATTTCCTCTTCTGAGGTTCGCAGCGAGTTCGATCAGACTCATGCAAAACTCAAGAGCATAATAGGTACTGAGCCTTCCAAGCTTATGAGACTTCCTTATCTCGATAGCAATGCTAACGTTCAGAAGACACTCTATGATGTTCCGCTTATCAGCTGTGCAATTGATACACAGGACTGGAATGGTGCTTCAAAGGATCAGATAGTTAACACTATCAAGTCTAACATGAGCAACGGAAACCTCAGAAACTCAATAGTTCTCTGCCATGAGAATTATTCCACAACAGCAAGCGCTATGGAAGAAGTTCTTCCCTACCTCAAGGCACAGGGCTGGCAGGTAGTGACCATCTCTGAGATGTTTGCCGTAAACGGCAAGAGCCTCAACGGCGGTCAGGTTTACACACGCTGCTGATAATTAATCAAGATAGCTTCACATTCTGATTATCCCCAAATTTCCCTGAAGAAACAGTCGGTTCGTCCGGCTGTTTTTTCTTTATGCACGTAAATATGTGATAGATTTATTATAGGCAATTTCACAAAGCTGTCATACGTGTGAAAATTCTTACACAGGATATTACCTAAAAAACTACATTCACTCCAAAACTATTTCACATAGCACCGGTATACTATACTCAGAGGTCAAGGAAAAGACCTGAAATATACTGAAAAGGAACGTGAATGAAATGAGAGAATATAATTACGATGTTGAAGAGGTAAAAGAGGAAACTACCGGTGATTACAACGGTTTCAGCACTGACGGAGGTTCGCCTAAAAAGCCTAAGAAGCATACAGCACTTAAAATAGTTGCTTCACTCATGGCTATGACTTTGGTTTCGGCAGGTTCTATCGGAGTTTACAGTCAGGTTGAGAAATATGTTAAAAATACATCTGATGCTTCCGCTGAGGTGACTGAGGAATCAGCCGCTGATAGTGCAATTGAAGTCGAGAAAGTCGGACTTATAAAGACTGAAAAAACTGACAGCGACGAAATGGAAACTGAGGATATCGTTGATAAGCTTCTTCCGTCTGTTGTCGGTGTAGAGTCGAAGTTTACAGTCACTCAGGAGAATAACGGCGGCTTCTATTTCGGATTTGACCCGTTCGGCGGTCAGCAACAGCAGCAGCCTTCAACATATTCCGCTACAGGAACAGGTACAGGTGTTGTTATAACTGAGAATGGCTACATTGTAACAAATGCTCACGTTATCTACGACAGTGAACACGGGGCAGGCGAGGCTGAAAGTGTTTCTGTAATTCTCAGCGATGAGAAAAACTACGATGCTGAAATTATTGGTTATGATACCGACTGTGATATTGCGGTCCTTAAAATAAAGGCAGAGGGTCTTACCGCCGCTGAATTCGGCGACAGCGATAAACTCCGCCTCGGACAGTCTGTTATCGCTATCGGCAATCCGCTCGGTTTCGACCTCATGGACACTGTTACAGGCGGTATGATTTCCGGTATCAATAGAAATATCACTATCAACGACAAGGCTATGAACCTTATTCAGACCGATGCCGCTATCAACAGCGGTAACTCCGGCGGTCCTCTTATCAATAAGAGCGGTCAGGTTATAGGTATAAACTCGTCTAAGATGTCTTCAACTTATTCCGGCGAGGCTTCAATTGAGGGTATTGGTTTCGCTATCCCGTCAAATGAAGTGTCATCTATCGTTGACGACATTATGAAGTACGGATACGTTACCGGTAAACCTCAGCTTGGTATCAGCTGTCAGGACGTTACTGAAAATATCGCTCAGATGTTCAATCTGCCGCAGGGTGTTTATGTAACCGCAGTTTCTGAAGGCAGTGCCGCTGATAAAGCCGGTATCAAGTCCGGAGACGTTATCACTGCTGTTGAAGGTAAGGAGATAAAAACTTCTGAGGAACTCAATGCTCAGAAAAATCTCCACTCAGCCGGAGACGAAATCGAACTTACTCTCACAAGAGACGGAAAGGAGAAAACTGTTAAGGTCACTCTTGATGAGGTCAAGAATAAAAATAAGTAAGTAATGCCCATAAGCGTCCGGTGAGTAATGAGTACTTGCCGGACGCTTTTTTGTTGACTTTGGCAGAGTAATGGGGTATAATGGTAGTAATATTTTTTAAGGAGACTTTGCATATGAATGCTCTGGTTATTAATTGCAGTCCGGTGAAAAATGGTGCTACTGCTTTGATAGTAAGCACGATTTCAGATAAGATATCAGAACACTTTCAGACAAAAAGTATTTGTATCGGAGATTTTGATTTCGGATTCTGCAAAGGTTGTCGGACTTGCCATAATACGGCAAGATGTATTCAGCATGATGACGTTTCTGAGATAATGAAACTTTTTGAATGGGCGGATATAATAGTTTCTGTTTCTCCTTCCTATTGGGCTGACGTACCCGGACAGTTTAAGGCTTTCATAGACAGGTGCACTCCGTGGTGTAATACTCACGTGCCTCATGCTTCGCTCAGCAGTGGGAAAAGAGGGTATTCTGTTGCACTGCGAACAGGTCCGAATATGAAAGAGTGCGAGAGAATTATCGGCGCTATAGAGCATTTTTACGGTCACCTCGAAATTGAATGCTGTGGAAGTCTCGGTCTTTGTTCAATAGAGTATAAAGATAATGTTCAGTCTCGAATGAACGAAATACTTGAGTTTTGTAACCGGATTTCATGAGTGGGGGAGTAGTATGAATAAGGAATGGTCTGAATTAAATAAAACTATGCAGGCTGAACTCAAAAAACGTGATTCCTTCAGCAACGGTATAAAAACTCTTTTTGAACTCCGTGAAAAACTTATGCAGGTAATCCTGTCGTTCAGGACTGACCTGTCAAGAGCAGACTTTAATGCTATACCCTTTATCAATGCTGATGGGTACCACTCAAAAACTATTGCATATTCACTTTGGCATATCTTCCGCATTGAGGATATTGTCGCCCATACCCTTATAAGCAACGATGAGCAGGTTTTCTTTTCAGGCAGTTTTCAGAACCGTATCGGCTCTCCAATCATAACTACCGGAAACGAACTTGTGAAATACCAAATCACTGACTTCTCTGATATGCTTAACCTTGATGAACTATATTCGTATATTCGGGAAGTCCGGACGTCTACGGAAGAAATATTGAGTAGCATGTCTTACGATGCATCAAAATTGAAAGTCCCTCCGGAACGTAAAGCAGTCCTTCAATCACTGAATGTTGTAAGCAGTGCTGAAAATTCTTCTTGGCTTGTTGACTATTGGTGCGCTAAAGACGTTGCCGGTCTGATTAAAATGCCTTTTTCACGTCACTGGATTATGCACATCGAAGCCTGTTTGCGCATAAAAAATAAGTTGAAGTGCTAATAAAAGTTACAATATTAAGTTAAAATAAAAAAATATATATTTAGGTGTTGACATTGCATACTCACTGTGATATAATAATATAGTCATATGACAAACATCTATATCGCGGTGTGGAGCAGCTAGGTAGCTCGTCGGGCTCATAACCCGAAGGTCGTTGGTTCAAATCCAGCCGCCGCAACCAGAATTTTGGGACTATGTTGCTAAACGTAGTCCCTTTTATTTTTGCCTGAATATAGACGTATATAGGCTACACAGAACTGCTCGCAAGATGGATTTAGTCTCGTCTTGCGAGCAGTTATATTTTTTTATTATATGCCGAAATTTGGATTTGTACATCAATTATACATCAATTGTGTTATTTTTTCCCTATTCTACCACCTAATATCAGGGTGTGTTTTTTAATATCATAGATTTTTATGTTAACCGAGGTTAACAAAGCTTGAAAAAACAATGTATATTAGCTAAATACCGCAGCCATATGGCTGCGGTATACCATCAAAATATGCATGGTTCAAATCAACTTTCTTTGTCGTGAAGATATACGTATTTATTTCTGTAAATATTTCCTCAATGCTATTCTTTAGATAA
>Ga0310695_10001691_pt1 | contig 50408 bp, 32 predicted proteins | sample RumenRJG_04DNA_FD_203882 | JGI IMG/M metagenome (GOLD analysis project Ga0310695, IMG submission 203882) | Bovine rumen microbial communities from Lethbridge, Alberta, Canada - RJG_04 (v2) (version 2) | ecosystem: Host-associated > Mammals > Digestive system > Stomach > Rumen | place: Canada... | reverse complement strand
TAAAATCTTCGTCAGGATTTTTCACGGGCGCAATGGGTTCCTGTAGGGTCACCAGCTGTCGGACGCACTCGGAAACATCTACGAAGTCCTGTGTCTGCGGAATCGTGTAGGCGAAAACATCATCGTCGTCGTCATGAAGTTCCTGTGCAGCGCATGCTCCGCGTTCCACCTCGACAACAATCTCGGTTTCGAACGGACGGTCAAAAAGATCCAGGCTGCGGACACAAGTGAGTGTTTGCACTCCAGAGATAGTACCGGTCACAAGGCACTTGCCGTTGCCTTCGGGGCTAACCAGCACCTCGGCTACCAGATCGCCCTTGAGGTGCAGTTCGTCGAAGATTTCAGGAGCGTCGGCATGGGACCAGACCACTCGTTGGTCTTCGGAATCAGTAAGTTTTTGTGCGATATTTATTCTCAAAGTGGCACAAATGTAGTAAAATGGGAAAAAGGGGTCAAGTGGGGATTAGTAGTTAGTAGGCGGTAGACAGTAGGAAGAAGAAAACTGAAAAACATTAGCCGTTGTCTATAGACAACTATTTATAATAATGGCAGGCTGATTTCACCAAAACAAAACTATTTTTGCAGTATATTGATATAGGGGTTGTTTATGGGATATTATTTTGGTTTTGAGCGAAAATTCGCGGTTTCGGCGCTCTGTTTTTCGTTTTGGTGTATAGAAGCAAGCGCCGAGCCGCTCGCGTTTCCTGAAGCGCTGGGATTTGGCGCAAACGTTACGGGTGGCCGCGCAGGTACCGTTTACCACGTGACAAACTTGAACGATTCGGGCGAAGGCTCGTTCCGGGATGCAGTCAGTCAAGGGAACCGCATTGTCGTTTTTGACGTTGGCGGCATCATCAATATCAAAACTGCCGTTTCCATCAAATCGAACATCACTATTGCCGGGCAGACAGCCCCAGGCGAGGGGATCGCCATTCACGGCGGAAAACTTTCGACAGGCAAGCAGAGCAATATCATCATCCGTTACTTGCGCATCCGACCTGGAGAAAATACGGCAAGCACCAAAGACGACGCGCTCAACCTCTACGATGCCAAAAACGTCATTGTGGACCATTGCTCGGTGGAACTTGCTCCGTGGAATAACTTCGGAGGCTCTTCGGACAACGCAGATTACCGTGTCACTGGCATCACTGTGCAGAATTCGCTCATTGCAAACCCGATTGGCCAGCAGTTCGGCGCCCACATCGAATCCATTGACGGTACTTGGGCGTGGTACTACAACGCCTTCGTGAATACGCACAACAGAAACCCGCTCGACAAGATTAACGACATTTTCGTCAACAACATCCTTTACAACTTCGAAGCGGGCTACACGACACACACTAGTGCAAAATTCAAGCACGACATCGTGAACAACTACTTTGTCTATGGTCCAGAAGGCAAAAACGAGTGGTTTCAGGTCGATAAAAACCAGAGCATTTACGCAAACGGAAACCTAATCGACAAGAACCGCGACGGAGTGCTCAATGGCGGGCCAACAAGCATTTATTACTACCAGGGACCTGGCGAAGAACTGAAAAATCCGTGGAACGAGCTCACGACAAAGGGCCCGATGATGAGTGCGGCAAGCGCCTGGCGCTACGTGACCTCGCAAAGTGGCGTCCTCCCCTACGACGACATTGATTCGCTTATCTGGCACCAGGTCGGCACGCTCGGCAAGGAAGGCGCGCTCGTAAAATCCGTAGGCGCTATGGGCCTCAAAACAAACAACGGCTGGGGTGAAGTCATCGCCGGGAAAGCAGCCACAGATAGCGACAAGGACGGAATGCCCGACTACTTCGAAAATGCGATGGGCTACGACACCGCCAAAGACGACGCCATGACCAAGGAAGACGACGGCTATGTGCGCATTGAAAAGTACATCAACTGGCTCGGCGCGATGCACGCACAAGTGGCAGGCAACGGGACGCTCGATTTTGACTTGCGCACGATCACGCGTGGATTCCAGGAAGTAAAACCGTCTTACACCGTATCGGCTGCAGAAAACGGCTCCGTCGAATTGCAAAAAGACGGCTACACCGCAAGATTCACTCCTGACAAAGATTTCAAGGGACTTGCCTCGTTCAAGTACACGGTCAAAGGGAACGACAACACCGAATACACGGGCCGCTTAGAAATACTCGTCGAAAAGTCCGCAAACGCAAGCGAGCCGCCGGAACAGCCGCGAGACTCCAGCGAAACGGCACAAGACTCTAGCAAGACAGCGCAAGATTCCACAACGGCAATTCGAGATGCTTTCCGAGAAGCCCACACATTCCGCAACGTGCCTCAAATGCACAAAAATTCGTTCCACGACCTCAAAGGCCGCCGCTTCGAAAAGCAAATTCCGTACAGGGTTTTATTTTAACTGTTCTCATCGATCCAAATAATCAAGCACTTCGGCAAACGTCGAGGTGTTTTTCATTGACAAAGTCAATTCTAAGCACTGCGCCTCGGTCATGGGCAAGCAAGCTTGCCCGCGACTCTCGGCTTGGGTGCTTTTTATTGGCAAAGCCAATTCTAAGATTTAATAGAAAGATGAATATTACTTTACCGTTACCGGATAGACAGAATTTCCAATGCGGAGAATGTAGCGACCAGCACGCGGCGCAGTCATCGAGAAATTGCCCGCTTTCGCCATGCCCACACGCAAAGTTTGTCCAAGAACATTGGAGAGCGAATAATGGCTTCCATTCTTAACGCCCGTCGCAACGATATTCAAGCCGTCAGTATTCACGCGAACAAAATTGCGAGCAGTCATTCTCGCCGTCGGGATACTTAAAACGTCCGGGATTTCCATAACCGTGTAATTGGACACATCTTCGACGCACTTGAGACTATCAATCCAGAGATAATCGCCAAACGCAACGTTGGTAACGCTAAAGCGGAGCGCCGTCGTCAACTTTGTAGAGAAAATTGTCGGTACATCAGCCTGCCAGCCATTATTGACCATCCAGCCAAAATCCACATAAGCGGTTGTCCATTCCGGAGAATAAGGCATGCCGACAAACGGATAATCCCAAAGTCCCTGACCGAGAATTTCGGTAGACGTATTCCAATCGCTATAGGCTACAAATTGATGGTTCGTACCTTTATAGCGGTAGCTGAACATTTTGCACTTGGAAATATCAAAATTGAAAGTAAAATCGGCATTCACATAAGGTGCATAGTCAAAAGCCGTGCCGACCGTATCAAGCTTGATTTTATCCATCTTGACCATTCCGTTTTCGGAGTTATCTTCGAAACTAGAATTACCGTGGTCACCCTGTTCATCGCTACCGCTCACATCCGTAATAAAGCTCCATTCTCCAGTAGCATCTGTCGATGTCGTCTTGAGAGCAAACGGGAGATCATCGTTAATTTGCGAAGCCCAATCAAGGTTCTTTGTGTAAGTCGTCTTTTGCGGAAGAACGTTCGCCTTGATATAGTTGTCGTCATCATTATCTTCAAGATACGGTTTTTCGACATCCCATTTGGCGGTAGAAAGTTTCTTTTCGTCAACCCATTTCAGGAACGCATCGGCATTCGCCTTGGTCTTGGCATCGTTGATATCTTTTTCGACCCAGCCCCATTCGGTCACGAAAACACTGAGACCCGCAGCAATAGCCTTGTTCGGGCTTGCATTCTGGCTAGTCGATGTTTCATTGATGTTATGCATATTGGCATAAAAATGATGCGTGTAAGCAACATTCTTGTCAACGACGGGATTTGCAACAGCATCGCCAGCCGCAGAAGACCACATCGGTGTCCCTACAACAATTAAGTTATCCGAATATTTACGAATTTCCTGAACAACTGTATCAGCATAAGCCTTGAGGTCATTCCAACTTTCACTCACAGGTTCATTGTAAATTTCAAAAATCACATGCGGGTATTTGCCATAACGCTGAGCCATGGTCCCAAAGAATTTCGCGGCATCACTTGCCGTAAAGCAAGCCTTATTATCGTTAAATTCGTACTTCGGTTTTACACCCTTGTGAATGCAATTATAATAGCCACCTTCACTGTGCCAGTCTACCAAAACATAAACATCGTTTCTGATAGCCGCCTGTACGACCGTGTCCATTTGTGCGGAATAATATTCAGGACGAGTCTTGTAATTCCCTTGTCCCCAATTTCCAACGGAACCCATTGCAGAGCGAACAAGTTCAACATTCCACTCGCCTACAAGCGAATCAATAAAGGAATTGCCGTAGAACGACATTCCGTTTGGCCAAAAGATACTCCAGGTAAGGCTCATTCCGCGCACCTGAACTTCGGCTCCATCTTTGACGCCTTGCACGCTTCCATAAATGCGGCCTTCGCCAGCGGAATTCTTGCCGGCTTGCAAAGCACCGTATTGACTTACGGGACCTACGCGCGTGGGCTGAATTGTTGCAAATGCGCTACCCACAAAGGCAAACGCACACAAGGCGACAATCGCCATTTTTGACTTTTTCATACTCTCTCCTATACGTGAAAAAGAATTTTAAAAACGCATCCCGAGACTCGGCCACATACTGGGCGAAATACCGTCAAAGCGGATATTGTCAAGGTAAATTTCGGTATCGTCAATAACGAGAATGTTGATTGCATTGACTGCAATAAGTTCTGTATCGAAATCATCTGCCGTAAACGTGAAATGTTCCCATTTTTCCGTAAGCGTCACAAAGTACGATTCATGATATTCACGTTCGCCTTTATCACTGCGTTTGGCTATCTGCAACGAGATTTTTCCAGAACCTCTGGCATCAAACGAAATTGCAGTCGCCTTACGCAAATCATAGAACGCAAACATTTCAGCCTTATCAAAATCGTCACCAATCGTAAAACCGATAACTCCATAATGCCCCGGAGTTTCCTCATCTATATCAAATGAGACGTGCAAGCTTTTTCCACTTTTGGCGCTATCGCCAGAAACAAAAAGATTTTCACTATCGACACCCGCGCTTGCACGGCTTCCGCCACCCTGCAACGAGTCTGTGCAAATAAACCACCAGCCCTGTCCAAAACTTTTTCCGATAAATGTCTGTTTTTTCCAGTTTTCAAAATCTTCGACAACCGTAAAAATGCTATCTGCAAGATTAATGTTGTTCGTTGTCGCACCTTCATTCAATCCGGTTTCCATCTGGTACGAGAACTTTCCGAAGTAGCCTTCGACAAAAGCGTAATGCACGCCCGCAGGCAAATCATTAAATTCAAAGTTTCCGTTTGCATCCGTAACAACAGACTTATCCAAAATGGAAACAGTTGCACCTTCTACAGCAGCACCGTTATTCGTTATTGATCCCTTAAGGGATTCGCTTGCCGCAATAGAAAGGGTTTGTTCGGGACTACGTTCGAGATTGACCCAGCGCATTGTAGATAATGAGTCGCCCGAACGCGTTTCCAAAAGCTGGACAGGCGCTTTTTCACCAAGAACAGCGGACCTAATTTCAAGAACACCATTGTTATCCAAAGAATCTTCATACGCCACATGCATGGAGTCTTCGTCCAAAATCCACACACGGGCAAGCGCATTCACCAAAGGTTTCCCATGATTTGTCGCCGTGATAATCCCCGCAATTTCAGTTTCACCAGCATTACTACCCGTGCCGTTTGCGATGTCAGAATTTCCGCTACAGCCAACAAGCGAAATACAAAGGATTGCGACAAAAGCCACAACACCCAAAGGGAATACCCAAACCAGTTTTCGTAAAACATTACGGAGGTACATTACTTTACCTCCTTGACTTTGGCGCGGTTCACCAACTGAAACCCTACATGGCAAACACGGTCTGGATTTTTCTCTTCACGAGATAACGCAAGAATTTTTTCGCGAAGTTTCGCAATTTCTTCGCGGACTTTTTCAAAGCTTTCTTTAGACAAACTGCACGTAACACTCGTAACGCTGCGGTCATCACTAGTGAACAGATCATAAACTTCACTATTCACTTCAAGATTTTTTAGATGGTATTTGCGTAAAATCGTAGAACGCACGCGAGGCGGAGTTGAAACAATAGGCTGTTCCACACGATATACACCATTTTCATCTAACGTAACGAATCCCGATTCCATCAAATAGCGAATACCACTTTCCACCTGAGGAGCGCGAAGCACTGGCGTAAACATGCGTCCAATTTTTTCCGCCGGCATATTTGGCGGAAGCAGAGGGAGCAAGTCGCGCAACACGGGATAGTACCATTTCGAGAAAAACTTGAGCGAAGAATCCTGCAACGCAAATTCCTGATTGTTCGCACGGACCGCAAGGAGCTTTCGCAACAATTCTTCGCGTACATCTACATTCTTTTCGTTACCGAAGCGCACCAAATCGAGAAAGTAATCCGATTCATCAACAGAAAACCCCCAAGACTTGGCGATATATTTCGCATTCGCAATGGACAGCGGGCGCGAGCCATCTAGGATTCGGCTGAAAAACGCAGAACCGGAAACACCCGCATTTTCTTGAATCGCTCGGAGCGAAAGGCCCTTTGACTGCATTGTTTCCAAAACAGCGCGAATAAAATCGCGGTAATCAAAATACATAAATACACTAATTTTGGAAACATCTATCATATTTCCAAATATAAGCAATTATTATCAATTTTTCAATGTAAATTTTTATATATAATTTACAAAATACATAATTTTTGGAAACACATTTTAAGGCTTCAGTTGCTCGTACATGACCTCAATCCATTCGGGACTGCGGGCGATTGATTCCACCCAAATTTCATCGAGTGCGCCGTTCCAGGTTTCAGTCTCGATTTCATCGCCACCGATGCGGAAAGGGACGTTACGATTCAGCTCGTTCGGCACGAACTCCCTTGCAAATTCAGTTCCATCGGAACCTGCGATCGCTACCGCTTTACCGTTCACATACATGCTCACCATGTGATTCTTGGAAACGAGCACAAGGAATGCCCACTCCCCGACAGGCACGGATGTTGAATCCCCGAAATACACTGCCCCAGGGTAGTCCGGCATACCTTTCATTACAGCAAACGTTCCGCTATTCACCTCGTAATGCCACTGGAATCGCGAAGTCGAATCACTCCAATAAGCTCGCTGGCAAAACAACACCTGGTGTTCGCCGTTGGGACCATTCCACTTGGTCCAAAGCGAAAGTGTAAAGTCGCCATCTGTAGGGTCAAGCGTATCGAGGTCGATAAATTGGCCAGGTAAAAGTAAAATAGCCTTTTCGTACCCGCGAATTCCTTCCACACGCACCACACTATCAGCAAGCGTAGAATCGTTGTCGTAAACAACAGCGTTTTGTTCCACGTAATGCAACTGTAACGGGATTTCCCTTCGCTTATCTTCTGAAACAAAATTCGGTGCATAAGTCACAATTCCATAGTCATAGCCCAAATCCCGGCTAGTCATGTAACCGTCATTACCTTCCAAAATTTCGAGCGGCGGGAGCGATATCGTATCACGGGAATCAGTCGTAGCAAAGTGAAGGCGTCCCTTCGCCGTATCGCCTTCCACATAAAACAATTCCATACGCCTACCGGAAGGCACTTTTTCAAGCGTAAAGTGACCATTTTCGTCAAGTTCTGAAACAATATCCGTAGCAGCCAACCGCACATAGCCCGAAGACTTTCCGTCAAGGCTACCCTTCAGCGTTCTAGGCTTCTCAATTTGCATCATGTAGTACCCTTCTAGCCCCATGCCACCGACAAGCAAGGAAAGGCCTTCGTGTTCTGCATAAAGGAACATGTTCGAGCCAGCATTCTCGAAGCCGCTATACGTCTTCCTGCGGTTTATGTAAGCGGAATCATGCATTATCACACATTCGCGTTCCAACTCAAAACTGAAATGACCTACAGAATCGGAAACCGTTTCGACAGAATCTCGGAAGTCCTCCTTATTATTCGAATAAAAGCCATCTGTATAAAGCACCACACGGGCATGGGCGACACCATTGCCCTGCACGTCAATAACTTCGCCAGCAATCAATTCGTATTCAGGCGGTTTTACAACGGAATTCCCGATATCGGTCACTCCACCGGCGACATCCTCGCTACTTGAGCACGCTAAGAACGTCAAAGAAAACGCAAGCGACATCACGCACGCAGCGCAATTACGCGACAACTTTGGATAAACTTGTCTATTTTTCATTTTCCGCCTCCTTCCCTATTTTCTTGCTCATCGGGAACGCCACAAGCATCATTTCGTAAACGCGTTCCACTTCCGAATCATTTGCCGCACGGGCAATAATTTTCTTGCGGGCTTCTTCCAGCACCTCTACCGCATAATTGTAGGATTTTTCACTCATCGCAAGAGTCGTGAACGCAGCAAAGCGCTCGTTTTTGGGCATAGATTCCACGGCGCCCATCGCATGCTGCATATACTCATGACGAATTCGTCGCAACGCCATTGGCGGGATTTCCGAAGCATCGAGCATTTGCGATGTTTCAACATAACGCCCACCCTCTTTTTTCAAGAGTCCCCATTCCAGCAGCTTTTTCACCGCATCGCGAGCCTCATCCGTCGTTATCTGTGGCACAACCGAACGCGCAAGCCCACGGAAGTCTCCATCCCAATCCGACGATACCGCCAATTCGCGTACAATCGGGTAATACCACTTTTCGAAATACCCCTGTTCACGCGTGGTGACATGCGTAAATTCAATCTGCTTGCGAATCTGGACAATCTGATTCCAAGCATTTTCGCGCTCATCAACTTGTTGCGCCTGGTTGTACTGAACCAGCGCTTCGAAATACGTCCTTTGCAACGGTTCGAAATCCATCGCCTTTGAAATTTTCTCGATGGATTTCGGAGTCAAATTGAAGCGCCCACGGATAACATTCAGGCAATAAGAAGAGCTACTGAATCCCGCTTTTGCCGCAAAAAATCGATGCGAAAACACCGACCGCATTTTCTTCTGTTCCTCAAAATAGTCTTGCAGGAACTTGCGGAAGTCGTCATAGTCAAACAGATGTTCAAGCGCAATGCACATGGTTTTAAACTAGAATATTTTTACACAAAAATCAATAAAATACACAAAATTACAATTAAATCAATATATTTCATTAATTATTCTTACACATTTACACACTTCTAACACAGAAAATCATTCCATTTTTCTTAAAAACTTGCACTAGGACACACCAAAAATTATTTCTCTAAATAGCATAAAAATGGAGTGTGTTATGCAAAAAAGTTGTTTGGGATGGATTCCGGGCACGGCATTGACGTTCGCCCTAAGCATTAACGTTTACGCGGCACCTGGCGATGCCTACACTTGGCCCGGCTATCGTTCAGATTTGGATTACGATACCAAATCGAACCTAGGCGAAATCAAGCCGCCGACCAAGTTCAACAACAATTGTTCGGGCGTTACCGGAAAGAAGGCCGGTAAGTGGTGGGCGTTTTATTGGGGCAAGGATCGCGACAGCCGCATTACCGACGTGACGATTGATTCGATCCTCAAGAAGTACGATACCGATTTCGAGTATCTGTACAATGAGATGGGATGGGCGCCGGATGCCCAAGCGCAAGAAGGCCAGTACAGCGCCATTTATTACTACGGTTCGGGGACATGTGCCGGTGGCGCAAAGACGGATACTACGGGCGGTTGGCAGACATGGGTAGCAGGCTACACGGCCGTGGCCGCTTCGTTCTATCCGCTGTACAGTTTTAATACGAGTTGCCCTTACCGTGATCGCGTGGCGCAGATGGATGCGATGATTCATGAGGGAATTCACTCGATGACGAATGGTTACCCCGGCGCAAAGGATGCGCACTGGTTCCAGGAAGCGGGCAACACCTGGATTCAGCAGGATATGTTCAGCCACCGCGACGGTGTTTACAGCGGTATGGGATTCTTGAACGCGGCGACGGTCATTGCGCCGTTTATGCCAATTGAAACTTATTCGGGCTGGCTGATTGACGGTACCTTCGGTGGTCCTGGCGGCGGTGCCGATGGCGGTGGCGTGACCGGTAAGAACCAGCGTTACCTGCTGGGTGGTTCGCAGTACAGCAACATCTTCCCGACGTTTATCGGAACGTGGATCGGTACGGGTGCGGTGCGCTGGATTTACGGAAACGCTTACGGCAAGACCAAATACCTGCTCGAAACCTACGGCCTCGACAAGGGCCTTGGCGATGCGGGCGTGCGCAGGCTCATTACCGAATTCCGCGCAAGGCTTGCGATGCTTGACATGAAAAAATGGTCCGGCGAAATCAGGAACCTGCTGAATCAGCATTTTGGAAGCGACACCTACTGGGAACAGGACATGTGGGACAACAACAGGAAAAGCTACACCTGGACCATGACGCCTTACCAGACGGTAACGGAAAGCAACGGTTACCTTGTACCGAATCAGGAAACGACTCCGGGATGGTCGGGCTCGAATGTGGTGCCGCTGAAGGTGCAAAGCGGCGCTAAAGAAGTGACGGTGAGTTTCTACCCGAACGGCGCAAATTCCAATAACAAGAACATTAATTTCTTGCTGTGCTACCGTGCAACTGACGGCACTCCGGTTTACAGCGAACCCATCACAGGCGAAGGAAAGGCAACGCTTCGCCTAGACAAGACGCCTTCTTCGACGAACGGCACGCCGATGGTTTTTGCGGTAATCGTGAATACCGATTACCAGTACACCGGCAACACGGGAATTCGCAAGTTGCATTACGATTATAAGTTGAAGCCCGAAGCAGGCGTAAGCGGCGCTGGGGCTGCAAACGTCAAGTATTACAACGACTTTAAACTGGATTACAAGTGGCCTGAAATCGGAGACGCGCCAATTAATTCGAGCAGCAGCATTACGCAAAATTCGAGCAGTTCCGTTTCGCCGGAATCTTCGAGCAGCAGCGAGATGCCCGCGAGCTCCAGCAGTTCTGCAAAAATCGTCACGGACGGCGCAACCACATACAACATCACGGTGACGTTGCCGATTGACGATAACTACGCCACCGTTTCTGCAAAATTTGATGTGGACGAAATAGCGAAAAAGCTTGGACTTACCGCAGCGACGCTTTCTCAGGCGACCTTCTTTGCCCAGGAAAGCGACGGCAACGTGGTGACCAACAGTACCGCTACCGCTCCGGGTCATTGGTTCGGTAAAGACAGCAAGGTGGTGGAATGGGGCGAAACCGCCTATGTATTCAGCGAAGCAGATTTATCAAGCGGTACACTCGCAATAGGCCACTATCCCAACCGCGTCAGCAACGGCGAAAAGTTCAACTTTACGCAAGGGCTCTCGTACAACGGGAAAACGGTTCTTTTCAAAGTCACGATTAGCATCACCAACGAAACTGGAAGCGACGAAAGCGGAAAGACCACGGCACTGATGTACGGACTCAACAAAGTTTCAACACACATGAACCTTGCGCTCCATCACGGGTATCTCGAAATCAGCTATACGCTTCCGCATCGCGACAATGTGAAGATAAGCCTATTCAATGGATTCGGAGCATTGCTCGCACAAGAAATCACGGGTATGCAAAACGCAGGCTCGCACACGCGTTCGCTCAACATGAGCCAAATGCCGCGCGGCACCTACATCGTAAAAATCACAACGGGCAGTTACCGCGAAGCAAGACCGATTAACATAACAAGATAAACGAGCAAAAAGCACAGCACCCCGGCGAATGCCGGGGTGCTTTTTTGAAGACCAATAGTTGTCCGCAGACAACGAGAAATCGAGCTCATTAGGCACACCACCAATATCCAGGTTTATATTAATCTTGCCGGATTATTGTTGTTTGGTTTTTCGGCTAATAAAAGGGATAGGATATGAACAAAATTTGGTGTTTGGGATTGTCCCTAGCGCTTGGGCTAGGGAGTACGCAGGCTGCGCGACAGATGGAATGGCTGAACCGCGGTTTGGTCGCCGTAAAGACGACTAACGGAGTTTTCCTCAGTTGGCGAGTTCTCGGAACAGACGGTAATACGACCGGTTTTAACCTATATCGCGATGGCGAGAAAATCGCCAGTTTTACGGGCTCACAAGCAAGCAACTACACAGATACGAAAGGAACAGCATCGAGCAAATACTCGGTGAAGGCAATGGTTGGCGGCAAGGAAATGGCGGCGGATGCTGCAATTTCTGTTTGGAGTAATCAATATCTGACCGTAAATCTTGACCGTCCGAATGGTGGGAGCGATTACACCTACAGCCCGAACGATATCGCGGTAGGCGATGTAGACGGCGATGGAGAATTTGAGCTGATTCTCAAGTGGGATCCGAGCAATTCTAAAGACAATTCGCAGAAGGGCAAAACCGGTAATGTCATTATTGATTGTTACAAAATGAATGGCAAAAAATTGTGGCGCATCGATCTCGGCGTAAACATTCGCGCAGGAGCTCACTACACGCAGATGCTCGTAGGCGACTACGATAGCGACGGCAAGGCGGAATTTGCCGTAAAGACGGCGCCCGGAACAAAGGACGGCAGCGGCAATTATTTATCACTCGGTTCTGCAAAGGGTGCAGACCACAGCAAGGATTACAGGAATTCAAACGGCTACATTCTCACAGGACCTGAATGGCTCACGATTTTCAACGGCGAAACCGGCAAGGAAATGGCGACGGTCGATTACAACCCCGGCCGTGGCACCGTCAAAAACTGGGGCGATAGCTACGGCAACCGCGTTGACAGATTCCTCGCGACAAACGCCTACCTCGACGGCAAAAAGCCAAGCATGGTTTTCCAGCGTGGCTACTACACCCGAATGGCAATTACCGCCTACGATTGGGACGGCAAGACACTTTCACAACGCTGGTATTACAACGCAGCCACGAGCGGACAGGAATGTTACGGGCAAGGCAATCACAACATTTCCGCAGGCGACGTGGATGGCGACGGCTTTGATGAAATTATTGAAGGAAGTTGCGCCGTTGACCACGATGGAAAATTCATGTACCGCACAGGCAAGGGCCACGGCGATGCCATGCACTTGAGCGATCTCGACCCCGATAATCCCGGTCTTGAAGTTTGGCAAGTTCACGAAGAAAAGCCCTACGGCTACGATTTGCACGATGCCCGCACCGGCAAGTTGCTTTTTAGCGAAACGAGCTCCGGGGACAACGGGCGCGGCGTCGCAGGCGATGTGGATTCGCTAAACCGTGGACACGAACTTTGGTCTGCCGCTAATTGGAACACCTATACCGTAAAAGGAAAAATTTGGAAAGCAGACAAGCGCCCCGCTTATAACTTCCGTATTTATTGGGATGGCGACTTGCTTGATGAACTGTTGGACAACACGACTATCAGCAAGTGGGACCACGCCAAGCAACAGAGCAATACGCTTTTTCAGATGCAGGGCAACAGTTGCAACACCACCAAGGCTACGCCGAACTTTAGCGGTGATATTTTAGGCGACTGGCGCGAAGAAGTCATTTTGCACGATGGCGCATCCAAGCTCTACATCTACACAACTACGATTCCAACAGAACATCGAATGTACACGCTTGCGCACGACCCGATTTACCGTCTCGGCATGAGCTGGCAAAACACCGCCTACAATCAACCTCCGCATTTAGGATTTTGGTTATACGGCAATAAGGACAAGTTCCCGACGCCTGACATTACGCTCGTCGGCGATCATACACCGAAACCCGCCGCGATTATCAAGCAGGGCGCAGGTTCCAGCAGTCAAACTATCGCACTCGGTGATTCGATTGTCCCGTTCACTTTTGCAATCCAGAATGCCGATGGTGCAACTGTCGAAAACCTCCCTGCAGGCGTAACAGCCAAATGGAATGCACAGACAAATTCCCTATACTTCAGCGGAACGCCAACCGTCAGCGGAGAGTTCACCTACACGATCACCACAAAGGGAGGCAACGCGGAATTTGGCGAAGCAACCCGCAGCGGGAAATTTACCATTGACGATCCGAATGCTAAAACAACTTCGCTAAAGCCTAGTGCGAAAAGAGCTTTGCTGAACGGTTCTGAATACGTTTATGATTTGCGAGGACGTCTTGTGAAACAACGTAAACATCGTGGTTTTTATCTAACAAGATAACGAAAGCTAATCCAACACCCAACCCATCCTCCCCCCGGCGAATGTCGAGGGGAGAACTTTTGTTAACTAGTATTTTTGCAAAGCCGACTCGTAACGGTTCACGCGTTCAGTAAGCCAGTTTTTGAGGCTTTGAACTTCGTCAATGTAACTGCGGACAGGTGTCCATTTTATCGCATCATTTTCAAGAGCCTTTTGTGTTTGCAACATATAATCGTCTAGCTTTGAAAATACATCAGCCAGAATACTTGTTTTAAGCTGACCCCAGCGAGCCTTGTAATCAGCCAGGAAATTTTCATTTGCAAACAAGTTTATAAAGAATCCGGAAACCGCCCGATTTCTATGTAAAATCCAGTCCTGATCAACAAAGTATTTCTTGGTATCTTCATCCCAGCTATAAGCAAACCCACCATCAAAATCCCATACAGGCCCCATGTGATACAAACCCGAAGAATCCTTATACAAATACATACTGCGCGGGGCTTCTAATTCAACATTGTGCGTCAATTCCTGCAAGATTAGAAAATCCATAAAGCTGCTGATATCCATGAGTTTTTGAACGCTGTCATAGTCGGAATTTGCAATGGCCTGTTCCAAAACTGCAAGGTTCGCAGATATGGTATCGATTTGCGTTGCGGTCACATTTTTAGGGTACTTGACGGCAACAGGCAACTTGTAAATTTTGCTATAGAAATTATTCGTGGCACTCGGCGAAAGTTCCGGTCCATCATCCTTGTCAAGACTCAACAACACCCCTCCATTACCCGTATTGACTCGCGATACCCCATGTTCAATTTGCTCGGTAAGTTGATAGATGCCCATATATTCGCCATTGATTTCAACTTCGACAAATCGGTTGGCGTTCACAAAAGCGAAGCTCCCCATGTATCGCGCCATATCAAAAGCAACCGCATTCATGAATTTGCTTTGATCGCGATAATTCGCAAGCAACACCCAATCTTTATTGGCAGGGAGTCCGAGAACAGAAGTCTTTGCATCAAGTTTGACGCGGTAAGGCTTTTTAGGGTACCAGAGGCGCGTAGAATTTCCACGAGTTCGGATTTTACCACTTGCAGGGGCTAAATCCTCATAAATTCCGTTCCCAGCAATTTCAACAGAACAAAGAGCGTAGGCGCTATCGACATTTGCAGTATCATAAGTTATAATACGAATGTAAGGGACTCCGTTATTGGGAGGCGAAGGGAAAACCGAAGATGAGGATTGTACGGGAACCCGCGAAGATGACGATTGCGCGATTACCGATGAGGAGGACGACTGCGTGATTATTGACGAGGACTGTATAATCGTCAAAGAAGATGAACTTTGCAAAAGTTCACTGGACGAACTCTGGGCTTCGCCGCCAAACGAAACGAGCGATTCGTTCGGCGAAATGAAATTCACCGATTCAGAGTTTCCACAAGCAAAAAGAAATAGCGGGAAAAGAAGGGCAACGCCCTTCGCAAAGTTACAAACATATCCCATAAACAACACCTCTAAAGGAAAATAGATTTTTTGTTGATTAAAACACAAGGAATCTTGAAATTTTCCGTGTAAAAGGTGTTTAAATGGGCTTTCCTGCTTCTAATATACCTTCGCTTATTCCCTGTTGATGCGGAATGTCTTTTGCACGTTTTTGCCGTGGATGCGAACTAGATAAGTTCCGCGAGCAAATCCCTTTGTTTCTAAGGTGTGGTTGCCGCTTGCGAAGATTCCGTTTCGCTTTCACCGCAATAAACGACGCAACATCCTTGGTGGAGTTCTTGGAATTGCAAGCCGTCACAATCTGCTCCGCACCCTTAACAGAATCGGGAACCTCCGTAAAAGTAAGGTAGCGTAGTCCACGGACAACCTTAATTTTCAAGAGCTCTACCCTCGATGTTGAATCAAAGGTATTTTTATATGCAACAGGGAGTATGTTATGGGATATTTTAAATCAATGTTGGTTTTGGGACTCGCTGCGCATGCCTTTGCGGGTTCGCCAATCGTCAAAGTTGATTTTGACATGAGCGGACGTAATTCAAGCGAAGTAACCGAGCCGAATTATGTGCCGTGGGTGGTTTCGGGCGTCACATCCAAAGATACGACACTTTCGGGCGTAAAAATCAAGGTCGCCGGTAGCGGAAATCTCAAGGCGAACTGGTACAAGGCAGGAGTACAATCACCTTCCTATGCAAAACTAGTGTGCGATGGTGTGATGGTCGAAGGCGGCGGAAACATTACTCTCACATTTTCGAATCTTGCAGCAGGGACGCACAGCCTCCTTTTGTACCTGAACAACGTCGATGGCGTTGCGGCAAGTAACAGCATCGATGTCTACGTGAACAACTCGAAGCAAGCCTCGGTCAAACCAACAAATCGAGCGCTTTCGACTTCCGAATCAGCAATCGCGTATGTAACTTTTTCCGTGAGCGGCGCAAGCGCATCGACTGCCATAAAGCTAAACACGAGTACGATTACCCTGAATGGTTTTGAACTGAATGTGCCCAATGTGGCTGCACAAGCAACAAGCCCTTCTCCGACGGATTTGGATTACCACGCACCACATGAAAACGGAGCTTTGACACTTTCATGGACGGCGGCGAAATCCGCAAAAAAACATCAGGTTTATTTTGGTACGGATTCTGCAACGGTTTTAGAAGCGACCTCGGCAAATTCCGCAACGACTTCCATTTACAAAGGCGAGCAGACGGCAGCGACATACAAAGTTTCGGACACAAATCCATTGCAGACCTACTATTGGCGCGTGGATGAAGTTGATGCGAACGGAACGGTTACAGCAGGAAATATCTGGTCATTCAAACCAGGGCGTTTAGCGTTTGAAGGAGCCGAGGGCTATGGTCGTAACGCGGTCGGTGGACGCGGTGGAAAGGTCGTGTACGTAACAAACCTGAACGACGATGGAGCCGGCAGTTTGCGAGAGGCATGTACAGCAGATATCGGTCCACGAACCATCATGTTCAAAGTCGCAGGCGTAATACAACTTAAAAGTCGTTTGGTCTGCAATCAGGACTATGTGACGATTGCTGGGCAGACAGCTCCGGGTAAAGGAATTACAATCAAAAGCGCTCCCATCGGCTTTACAGGCAAGGATATGGTTATCCGCTTTATGCGCGTACGCTTAGGTTACGGCACAACTTACGATGGTATGGGCCTTACAGGCGGAGACCACAGCATTCTTGATCACGCAAGTATCAGCTGGACAATTGATGAAGCTTTTTCTAGTCGCGGAGGCAAAAACCTGACGCTACAACGCACTTTGATTTCGGAAGCCTTGGATGTTGCTGACCACCAAAATTATGCAGCAGGAACAGGGCATGGATACGCAGCAACAATCGGCGGCGACATCGGGAGTTTCCACCACAACTTGCTGGCGCACAACGCAGGGCGCAACTGGAGTCTTGGCGGCGGGCTAGACGGTAACGGCTATTATGCAGGTCGCTTGGACATTTTCAACAACGTGGTTTATAACTGGAAAAGCCGCGTGACCGATGGCGGAGCGCACGAAGTGAACTTTGTCGGAAACTACTACAAGGAAGGCGCAGGCACAACACTTCACGGTTATACATTGCGCGCCCAATTTGAAGGAACAGGCAAAGGTTCGCAAGCTTACTATTACCACAACAACATTTTGCAAGCTGCAAACGGTTCATTCACTTGCAATGGGAACAACGACAACTGCGGACGCGAATACACACTGAGCGGCGGGCAAGTTCTCGATTGGGAACCATGGAATAGCAAACCTTTCTTCGCCTCTTACGCCACTGTACAAAGCGCATCGGCAGCATACAAGGACGTGCTGAGCGATGTAGGCCAAACAATGCCTATTCTCGACAATCATGACCAGCGCATGATCAGGGAAACCAAAAACGGAACTTACAGCGTCGTGGGTTCTGTCGGCAAAACCAAGGGAATCCCTGACCGCGAAACGGACGCCGTTGACACAGCGAATATCAAGGGCTGGGAACCGTATCCGAGCACAAGCTGGGCAAACGATTACGACTCCGATCTCGATGGTCTCCCGGACTGGTGGGAAAATATGTACGGTTACAATCCGAAATCCAAGAGCGGTGACTTTAGCGACGCAAACAAAGACCGATTGGGTGACGGCTGGACTGAACTCGAACGTTATCTTGAATGGATGGCTCGCGCCCACTATACTTTTGCAAAAGGTGAAACCCAGGTCATTGACCTTGCTCAATTTACCAAGGGCTACGATAACGGCTCCTATACCGTGAACGCCCCGACAGGCGTTACCGCAACCGTGAGCGGATCCAAGCTTACCGTAAAACTCGCTAACAATTTTGGTGGCGTGGGCTACATCAAATTTACGCTCAAGGACAATGCAGGCGATACATTTAGCCGCAACATCGGCGTGACGCAACAGCTCGCAATATCAACTATTGTTGCAGGAGACTCCACAGAAGTCGGTGATTCAACAACTACCGCAATTATGAATCGACAAGCGGCAAACCGCAATGATTTACGTCTGTTCCCTCGCAAGCAAGGTTTCCACGACTTGAAAGGCCGCCGCTTCGAAAAGCAAATTCCATACAGAGTAATGTTTTAAATATTCTCATCAACCTAACCAAAACACCTCGGCGAACGCCGAGGTGTTTCGTTGTAGGATTTGATAGAGAGAAAAATTACTTTCCGCCAACAGGGAACAGCGCAAATTGCAACTGAAAAACTTTATCTGAATTCTTATCTTCTTCGGCGATGAGCGCAATTTCTTTGCGGAAGGCGTTGATGCGTTCCACGATACGTTCGTAACCTTCCTGGCTAATGCCTAGCGTAAGCCCAGAAACATGACGCGAGCCCGGCGGGTCGCGATCAATAGAATCCGCAGCAAGCTTTAGACAATGCTGGTGGAAACCGCGCAGCGCCAGTTTTGACGTGCGGTCGCCCGTGCTAATGGCACTTTCGGTAAGCACGTATTTGCCGTCATCCCCTTTCTTGATAAGTTCACAGTCTTCGAGCAACTTGACCGATTTTTTGGCCTCGTCCGCCGTCACATGCGGGTGGACCATTTTCGCAAGCGCTTCATAATCGCCGTCAAAACCGAACATGCCGATAAGACTGCGAATAATCAGGTGCCGCCAATGCGAATACACCATGTACTGCGCATGCCCGAGAATATGCTGTTTCTCGGAAAAGCGCACCACCTTGAGCGCCGCCTGCATTTCTTCAAACGCAGCATTGCGCTCCTCCATCGTATCCGCCTGATTGAACTTCACAAGCCCAATAAAAAACTCGGTCTCGTGCTTGCCCAAACGAAGTCCAGACGCGACCTTCGGGATGCTCGCGCTCGAAAGATTCTTGTCACCGTTCATCACGCGACTGATGAAATCTTTGGCCTTGAACCCGATTTTATCCGAGAAAACGCGGAGCGAAAAGGCAGGGTTCGCCTCCTTCTTTACGCTATAATAATCCTTCAAAAACTCCCGGTAGTCCAGGTATTCGAAGATTTTTTTCCCTAGTTTCTTTTCGCCCATGCCATAAATGTAAGAAAATTATGTTTTGCGGAGTATAAAAAAGCGACTTTAGCGTTGTCCAGAAACAACGAGAAATCAGCTTTCACGAGAAAAGCGCTTTGAAGTGCGCGCCGCAAGATATAGATTATGGGTATGGGGGAATAATCCCCCTAATTGCAGCCCGCTTCGCGGTCTTCCATTACCCCCAATGCGGGCTTCAGACGCCAGCCCGCAACGCCTGGCTTAATTGCTATAAAGGGATGGAACAAGCCAAAAGTTGGGTAATCGCAAAAAAAGTGAGGAACAATGGGTATGAAAGGTTTTGGTCACATCGCTCTTGCAAGCGTTGTCTCAATTTTCGGAATTTCCGCAGTACACGCAGCAGATGCTGCTGCAAAAATTCAAGCCTCTGAAGTCGTTACGCTCCCGTCCGACGCCGCTTACGGCGGTGGCGACAAAGTCGGTTCACAGCTGATTGCAGCCACGTACAACGCCGGGAAAGGCCCAGGCATTTGGATTGTCGCTGATGGCGGTTACAGGCTTTACCACAATGGTTCACTCCTCGCCGAAGACAACCAAGCAGGCCGCGTGCGCTTTATTCCGATGACATTCCTGCCCGGCGAAAACGCCATTTCTGTCGTGAGCGTGAACGGCAAAGGCGCCCCGGGCGTTCTCGTGCAAATTGACGACCTCGACAAATCTTACTATTCCGGCAGTGGCTGGAAGTCAAAGCCCGTTGTCAGCAACAACTCCTGGAAAAACAAGGGCCGTGACCTCTCGCAATGGGGAGGCGCCACAACGCTTTCTTACGCAAACAACAAGCTCCCGAGTGGCGGTGCGCTCGAAAATTTCGCCACAAACACACAAGCGAAATGGATTTGGACAAGCGATGAATCCGACCCAACAGCAGTGCTCCTTTTCACGTTCAATGTGAAGGCCGAAGGCTTCGGTGTCACCACAACGGGTGGCGACGCAGGCAAAGTCGTCATTGCAAGCGATTCCGCAAGCATCCGCAAGTACCTGCAGAGTAATGACGCCGTGACGATTCTTGTGCCCGAAGGTACTTACGATTTTAGGCAAATGCGCAATGCGGTGACCGAGGCGAACAAGCAAGGGCGTACTTGGTGCCGCACGACTTGCGGCGAGACGAACCGCGTGACGGGCAAGACGAACAAGTTCTACCGCATCGCCTTCGAGAAAAACAGTTGCGCGAGCCTCGGGGAATCCGGACTCGAAATCGTGAAGGAATCGGACAATCTGCAGGCGTGGAGCAACTGGATTACCACAAAACCCAACAAGAGTCTCGTGGGCATGGGCCGTGGCGCAAATCTCCGCGGAGCATCCATCGCCGTGCGCAGTAACGAAGGTTCTGGGAACCACATCTACCGCAACCTCGCGATTTACGATGTGAACCCGCACTTGATCGAAGGCGGCGACGGCCTCGAGACGGTGGGCTCCGCATCGAACCATGTGAAAAAGTTTTGGGCCGACCACATCAGCTATAAATGGATCAGTGACGGCATGGATATGGAATTCGTGGATGATGCCACTATCAGCTACCTGGATTTTGACGGCGCGAACGAGTTCAACTGCTGGGGTACCGACCCTTACATGGCTCTCGTTGAAGACGCCCATTTAACTTACGCCAACAACTACTGGCACAACACTTACGGTCGCGTCCCGAAAGTCACCGGTGAAAACAACGGCTCGCAAGTTCATTTGTACAACCAGTACGTCGATTACAACCGCTTCTTTATCGCAGGCGCAAACGGCCACAGCGCAAACGCCAAGGCTTACGTGCGCTACGAAAACAGCTACATCAGCGATGGTCAAGGCTACCTCGCCGAATGGGGCGATAACGGTTATGTTTACTTTAGCGGAGTCACATTCGGGAACGGCACCAAGCAACAACACCGCTACAACGGCACCGTGAAAAGCGGAGTCCCGCAAGCCGAAACATTCAACCCAAGCTACAGTTTTGAAAAGCGCAATGTCGCAGACCTCCCGAAAGAAATCCCGAACCTCTCGGGCGTCGGCGGACGCTACGGAAAAATGCCCGAATACAACCAAGGCTTTGGTCAAAGCAACAAGGCTGCAAGCGTAACGCTCACCGCACCTGCCGCTGGCGCAAAAATCACTGCAAACGCAGACGTGACCTTAAAAGCCGACGCCAAGGACAACGACGGCTCCGTGAAAAGCGTTGCATTCTACGTCGGCAACACGCTCGTCGGAACATCGACCACTGCGCCGTACCAGGTCACCGCCAAGAATCTCGCCGCAGGCACACATTCCGCAGTCGCCGTCGTGACGGACAATTCCGGACTCACATGGATGTCTGAATACGTAACGTTCACCGTCGAAGGTGCGGCAGAATCTAGCAGTTCAGCGGTCGCTGAATCCAGCTCTAGCGAAGTTTCTTCATCGAGCGTCGCGGAATCTAGCTCCAGTGCGACACCCGCAAGCAGCTCCAGCGAATGGACCATCGGCATCGCCTCCCCCATGCAGCGCGCCACCGAAGCCGAAGCAGGCTTCTACCGCATCTTTGACATTCAAGGACGCCCGCTGTACTCCGGCAACAGCAAGCCCGCCAAGATGCCCGCTGCGCACGTCATCGTGATTGAATACTCCAAAACAGGCAAAACATTACGCCACTATATCCAATAACGATTACTATAGCGATTAATAGCCCTCCCGCTTTTAGCAAATCTTATATATATTGGTATCAATGAAGTTCTGCAAAAACATATTGGCTGTTTCAATTGCGTCCGCCGCAATTTTTGGAGGTTGCTCCTCCGACAGCCATATTGCAGGCAACAGCGCCGAGACGGGATCTCCTGAACTCGCCGGCATTTTCCTTTTGGATAACGGCAAGCCCGCCGCATTTGCGCGCGTGCATTGCGTCCCTAGCGACTTTGACGCGGCCTCAGGCGAGCTCCCCGCCGCCTACTCCACGGAAACAGATTCCACAGGCTACTACAGCCTCGATTCCATTCCTGCAGGCACTTACGCCGTCGAAACTTTCCATGAAGAATCCGGCAAGCGGTTCCTCGTACAAAACGTAAGCATCACCGAAGACGATTCCATCGCCGTTAGCGACACACTCCGCGCACCAGGCTCTGTCGAAATCGCGTTCAACAGCCTCATTGAAGACGGCACGTCCGCCATGGTCACAATCCCCGGAACGACCATCTTACGCAAAGTGATCGTTCACGCGCAAAAGGCCATTATCGACAGCTTGCCCACCGACACGCTCGGCCTCAGAATTTATATAGAAAACGACACGTTGGATTACGGGGATGTCTTCGTCATATCAGATACGACCGTCCAGACGCTCGTCAACTATCCCCATATCGAATACACGTTCGTCGCCCCGCTTGCACTCCCCGAAGGCAAAGACACGCTCTCGTCTTTTGTGAGCGACATTCCGCTTGCGCTCCGTCTGACCGCAGAAAACAGCGACATCGATACACTTGCCCGCTTGCAAGGGCGCTGGGAAGTTGTACGCATTTCAAAAGACGGCAAGCGCAGCAAAAAGCTCCCGATCGTGAATTCAGCCTTTGACGAAAAAGAAGCCATTTTCTGGGTAAGCGTGGATTCATTAAACATCTCCGATTCACTTGAGCTTTCATTCAACAACGCGCTTGAATCAGGTTACGCTCACGACGTATTTCCGACCAACCGCAGCTATTCGCTCGTGTACCATTTTGATAGCGGTACAGCCATCAAGGACGACGCTGAAAAAGGCTATTTCGACGGATCGCTAACCGCCGCAGAAACGGGAACCGAAACGGTGGCAAATCTCAACGCAGACGGCGTTCTCGGCACATCCATCGCGCTAGACGCGACAACATCAATCACCGCGACAAACTCCGCCAAGATAGATTCCTCCCGCAAGGTTAATTTGTCCTTTGACGGCAAGCAATTCTGTTTCTCGCTGTGGGTCAATCTTGAATCGCTAAAGCAACAGACCATCTTTGAAAAAGCTGATGAATACGCACTCCGCTATAATCCCGACCAAGGCTTTGTCGTAGAGTTCTACGCCACGGACACCACAAGTTACAAACAAACGTGGGCGTCCGGCACAAAAGGAATCGAAGCTGGCAAATGGATATTCATTGCATTCAGCAAGCATTCCATACCGCAAACAAATTACTTTATCAACGGCACAAAAATCGAAGCCGAAGAAACGCGCACAGATTGGGACGGCAGCCGCAAGTTTGCAGACTTTAAAATCGGCGGATTTACCGGGAAAATGGACGAGTTCATGCTCGGTAGCGCCTTCCGTGACGATTCCTGGACACGCCTTACATACCTCAACCAAAAGCCCGAAAATTCCTGGCCAAAACTTTCCGCGAGAAAATAACTCGGTCACTGCCCACGCGTTCAGCACTCAGTTACTTACTATTATATTATATACGCAAAAATGCCCCGCGATTTTAAGAGTGCGTTTTAAACTTTCAAAAAAACCTTATTACATTTTGCCGAAGAACAATGTTCCTTACGGTTTTGACATACGTAGCCATCGGGCTTTTGGCAATACTCGCCATCTTCTATCTCGGGTTAGAAGTGCGGTTCTACCGTGCGCTCGGGCGAGTGCGCGAAGGCTTTGCTGATCCGGAACCGCTCCCGAAGGTAAGCATCCTGATTGCGGCCCGTAACGAATCCGAAGGCATCCGCGAAACGCTCGATTCCGTCCTCTCGCAAGATTACGAGGGCGAATGGGAGGTCTGGGTAGCCGATGACCGCTCCACGGACGACACCCCGAAGATTCTCGCGGAATACGAAGCAAAGTTTGAACGCCTCCATGTGCTCACGATTGATTCCATCCCCGAAGGCGTGAGCCCTAAAAAGCAGGCTCTTTCGAAGCTCATTGATGCCTGCAACGGCGAAATTCTCTGCCTCACAGACGCCGACTGCATCGTACAGCCGTCCTGGATCAAATACCTCGTCAAGGAATTCGAACCGGGGATTGAACTTGTCGCCGGGCATTCGTACATTCCGACCGACAAGAGTTCGCCGTTCATCATCTGCATGCAAGCTGTCGAAACGCTGATTTACCGCATCGCAGGCACAGCAGGCCTCGCCATGCACCTCCCGCTCACAAGCACTGGCAACAACCTCGCCTACCGCAAGAGCTTCTTCCAGAGCGTGAACGGCTTTACGGGCGTCATCAAGATCCAGAGCGGAGACGATGACCTCCTGATGCAAAAACTGGCAGCCGACCGCCCATGGGCAATGCGCTACTGCATTACCCCTTCGACGTTCGTCACCACAAGCGGCAAGGAAACACTCAAGGCCCTCTGGGAACAGCGCAAACGCTGGGCATCAAAGACCATCTACTATACCCCAAAAATCGTCTTTGTGCTCTCGATGGTGTTCCTGTTCCTCACCATGCTCTGCATCACCGCAGCATTCTCGATTTTCAGTTTCAAAATTTTCGTCGCCACATTGATAGCGTTCTTGTGCAAGAGCGTAGGCGACATGGTTCTCATTATTCGCGGGCTCAAAATATTCAAGCAGGAACACCTCCTCAAGTGGTGCATCCCGGTTGAGTTCATCCACGCCCCCTTTACCGTACTGGCCGTACTGTTCGGACTGTTCGGACGTTTTAAGTGGAAATAAAAATGGCAACGACTAAAACTACAACTAAGGCGACAACTAAAACCACTACAAAGAAGACCGCCACCAAAACGGCAAAAGCGGCCGTCGAAGGTAAGACGCTCATCATCGCGGAAAAACCTAGCGTGGCAGCCGACCTCGTCAAAGTGCTCGGTGCAAAGTCCTTCAAGAAAGAAACCGCCTATTACGAAAGCGACACAACCATCGTAAGCCATGCGATTGGTCACCTCGTGGGTATCGCCGACCCGAAGGATATTGACGAACGCTACAAGGCATGGGACATGAAGACGCTCCCCATGCTCCCGGAAAAGTTCCCGCTCGTTGCCCTCCCAACCACTAAAGCCCATCTCTCCGCCCTCGGCAAGCTCATCAAGCGCAAGGACGTGACGACGATTATAAACGCGTGCGATGCTGGCCGCGAAGGTGAACTAATTTTCTATTACATCGTGGACTACATCCTCAAGGGAAACTTCAAGGGCAAGACGTTCAAGAGACTTTGGATGCAGAGTATGACGCCTGCCGCCATCAAGGACGCCTTTGAACACCTCCGTACCGAAGAAGACATGGTGAACTTGAGGAACGCCGCCCTCTGCCGTAGCGAAGCCGACTGGCTCGTAGGCATGAACGGCAGCCGTGGCCTCACCGCCTACAACAGCTCGATGGGCGGCTTCCAGATTACGCCATGCGGACGCGTGCAGACCCCGACACTTGCCATTATCGTGAAGCGCGAAGAAGAACGCAACCGCTTTATACCGCAGAAGTTCTGGACCATCGAAGCCTCGTTCGACAACTCCGGAGCCGGTTACCAAGGCAAGTGGTTCACCGTCGATAAAGAAAACGGCAAGGACCGCGTCAAGCAGATTTTTGACGAAGCTCGCGCTCAGGAAATTCTCGCCAAGTGCAAGGGCAAAACAGGCTCTATCGAAGAGACCACAGCCCCGAGCCAGCAGAAGTGCGGCCAGCTCTATGACCTTACCACGCTCCAGCGCGAAGCGAACAACCGCTTCGGCTTTAGCGCTAAGACAACGCTTTCCATTGCCCAGTCGCTCTATGAACATTACAAGGCGACCACATACCCGCGTACCGATAGCCGTTGCTTGCCCGAAGACTACGTGGCTCCGGTAAAGGCTACACTCGGCAAGATCGAAGGTCCGCTCGCCAAGTTCGCCCAAGAAGCTTTGGACAAGAACTACGTGAAGCGCACGCCGAAGGTTTTCGACAATTCCAAGATTTCGGACCACTTCGCCATCATCCCGACAGGCGTTGTGCCGAAGGGCCTCTCCGAAGCCGAAGAAAAAATCTACACGATGATTTGCCAGCGCTTTATCGCGGTGTTCTTCCCGCCAGCGCAGTATTTGAACACGACCCGCATCACGACGGTCGAAAACGAGACCTTCATCACCGAAGGCAAGATTCTCGTGGACCCGGGCTTCAAGGCTATTTACGGCAAGGAATCCGACGAAGAATCGAACATTCCGAAGCTGAACGGCAACACCGCCAAGACGCTTGCAATTGAATCGAAGGAAGACTTTACCAAGCCGCCTGCACACTACACCGAAAGTACGCTTTTGTCGATGATGGAAAGTGCAGGTAAGCTCGTGGAAGACGACGAACTGCGTGACGCCATGAAGGAACGCGGTCTCGGAACGCCTGCCACACGCGCCGCCATCATTGAAAAGCTCGTGAGCGACAAGTACGTTGTCCGCGACGGCAAGGAAATGATCCCAACAGCAAAGGCATTCGACCTCATCAAGGTCCTCTCCGCCATGAACTGCGAAGCCCTCACTAGCCCGGAACTCACCGGCGAATGGGAATACAAGATGGACCTCATCTCGAAGGGCAAGGAATCTCGCGAAGCGTTCATGAACGGCATCGTCGAAATGACAAAGACGATGGTGAAAAACATCAAGGGATTCAAGGAAGAAAGCACAACCGGCGAAGCAAGTTTCAGCCCCGTAAATGGCAAGAAGGTTTTTGAAACAGTCAGCCGCTACACCACCGAAGATGGCATCGTCATCCGCAAGATTACGGGTGGCAAACATTTGTCCGAAAGCGAAATTGTAGAGCTCTTGACCAAGCGCAAAATTGGACCGCTCACAGGTTTCCGCAGCAAGAAGGGCGCCGAATTTTCAGCAGGCCTCATCATCAACGACCAGAACAAAGTTGAATTTGTCTTTGACGAAAAGCCCGAAGAAATCGAGCTCGGTGAAGTTATCGGCAAGTCTTCGATAGACGGCTCCGACGTTTACGAAACGCTCACGGGCTACGTTTCCGAAAGCTATGTGAAGAAGGAACCGAGCGGGCTTTCGCTTCCGAAGATTCTTCTCGGCAAAGAAATTCCACTCGACGACATCAAGAAATTGCTCGCCGGCGAAAAGACTTCGCTTATCAAGGGCTTCCGCAGCAACAAGACTCGCCGCCTGTTCGATGCGTACCTCACGCTCGTGAAAGGCAAGCTCAAGTTCGAATTCCCGCCACGAGAATTCAAGCCCCGCCGATTCGGTGTGAAGAAGAAAAGTGAAGAGTGATTGCAGGAACTTAGTCATTAGTAGTTAGTCAATAGTTTAATTTTGACGCCTTCGGCGTGGTTATACATCACTAATGACCATTGACCAATGACTATTGACATTTTCTTAGTTTCAGTCCCATGCCTTTAAGATTTCTACTTACACTTACTCTTATCGCGGCTTGTTCTCTCTTTGCGCAAGATTACCAGATCGACCGGTATATACCGGAATCGAGTTCTTCCGAAGTTTCAATATGCGTGATGATATCATCGTCAAGCGCACAGCAGATGATTCCAGCCGTGAGCAGTTCTTCCGCGACTCTCGCAAAAGACTCAACGAATCTTGCAGCATCAAGTTCGTCCGCAACAGCACAATCTTCGTCAAGCGTTGCTAAGTCCGGCAAAAATCCGTATAACTTGCCCGACGAGCTCATGCCTTTGTGGAATTCCATGTCCATGCGCCAAAAGGCAGGCCAAATGATCATGGTGTTCCTCACCACTCCACAATTTGTCATCGAAAACGAACTTGGTGGCGTGCTCATTACAGGCAAGCACCTCCGCAGTTTCGACAGTTACAAAGAACGAATGGACGAAATCGACAGCAACCTGAAGATTCCTCTTTTCACGGCACTCGACCAAGAAGGCGGTCTCGTCAACCGCTTAGTATCGTATTCCAAGCAATGGGAATCCCTCCCGAGCGCCCGCGAAATGCGCCGCATGGATTCCACGCAAATTCACAAGCTCGCCAAGAAAATCGGGCGCGCACTTAAGGATATCAGAATCAACATGAACCTGGCTCCCGTTTTGGATCCGTCCAAAGACCATCGGCAGTCTAATTCGTTCATGGAAGAGAGCCGACGCTCCTGGGGTCACGACACTACAAACGCTTACAAAGTAAGAGCTTTCGTCAACGGCATGCGCGACAACGGCATCATTTGCGTTTCAAAGCACTTCCCCGGTTACGACTCCTGGACCAACAGCGATTTGCAAATCGCTATCAGCGCCTCGCCCAAGGAAAAAATCGAGCAGAACATAAGCTTCTTCAAGACGCTTTCCAAAGACATCCCCGTTACGATGATGTCGAGCGTTCACTTCTTGCGCATTTCCAGCCGCCCCGCCGTCTTTGATGCCAACATCGTAAAAATGGCACGCAAATTCTCCCCGGACATGGTCATGCTTACCGACGACCTCTGGGGCACCTCATTACGCACCTGGGCAAGCGGCAAAACACAAATTGCACCTCGCAAGACCTACCCGGACAAAGATTTCAGGCGCCTCGTCACCGCCATCATTGACGCGGGTAACGACATCCTCATGATTTCTTACACGTCCAAAGCCAAGGACATGCTCAACATCATGATGGAACTTTCAGACAAAAGCTCAAAATACAAGAAGCGCATCGAAGAATCCGCTGCCCGCATCCTAAAGCTGAAATACAAAATGGGTTTGTTGAAGTTATAAATTTTTGCGCATTTCGAGAACATTCCCGCGCGCATCTCGCAAACACAATTTTCGCATTAGCCATTGACTAATGACCAATGACTATTGACAAATGACTACTTACTAAAAGCCTGCTTCTTAGCGACGGAAATATTCACGACGTACTTCATCACGCCCGCCTCTCCGACCTTCTCCAGCGCAGACCTCAAAATGGCAGCCGCCGCAAGCGTATCGTCCAAAGCACGATGATGGTTAAAATCAGGGAGCCCTAGCGATTCCGTGAGTTTGTGCAAACTGTAGCTCGGTTGCCCCGGGAACACACGCCGCGAAAGCTTTACCGTACAAAGTCTCGCAGGATTGAACTTAATGCAACAGCGTTTCAGTTCCGCAGTCATGTACTTGCAGTCGAACTGAACGTTGTGCGCTACAAAAATGCGGTCTTGCAATAAAGCAGCCACATGCTCAGCAATCACGCCAAATTGCGGTTGTCCACTAACCATCTCGTCGGTGATGCCCGTAAGCTCTCGCACAAACGGCGTTATCGGCTTTCCTGGGTCTACAAGCGCGTGGTACGTTTCAACAATTTCGGAACCGTCCATCAGGGCGATTCCGATTTCCATTATTCGATTATCTTCACCATGTCCGCCGGTCGTTTCGAGATCGACTACCGCAAATTTTAGCAATGCAAATTACCTAACGGGGATATCGATATCGAGCGTCTCCATCCCGTCGCGAGCCTGCACACGCGCAAGCATCACATTAGACTTCGGGTGCCCGTAAACAGGGACAACCATCAAGTTAGACACGCCTCTCTGTTCACTCGGAACCGCTTCGGTATCGTAAGCTGTTTTCGTAAATATAGGTTTCTTGCCGCCATCGTAAAGGGAGTAAGTCAGCTTACGCGGGAATCCTTTCTTGATTTGCGAAGTCTTGACCTGGAAATAGATGTATCCGCCCTGCGGAACTGCTCTTAAGCTATCTCTAATTTCTTGTTCGGTGGCGTATTCCGCTTCCATGGCAAGGCGAACGTTCTTGCGCACACGATCCGGAGATTCATATTCCACCATCACATTGAACTTGGCATCTTCAGGGATGGCGCTCTCACGCACATCACGGATTCTACTGTTATTCTGGTGATATTCCCAACGACCATTGTCGTGTAAAATAACGGTCGAGCCGTTAGAAGCCATTGCGACAACATCTTCAGCGAAGACATTTGCGGCAATCGCAAAGACAAGAGCCATGCAGGCTCTCGAAAGATTTTTCATTCCACCCATAAGTACTCCGTTTTTATAAAACATCCCTTTACCTATGAGTAATATATATCACAAAATCGATTTTATCGAAAAAAACAAAATATTTGTGAAAATTCATAAAAAAAATGTGAGTTATGTAACAATTTTAAAACTTATTTTTGTACCGAAACCTAAATTTGCACCATGTCCGGAAAAATTCGATTTGCACCAAGCCCCACAGGATACCTTCACGAAGGCCATTTGCTTTCGGCACTTTATGTGTGGGCAGCGGCAAAAAAATGGAACTTAAAGATCCACTTGCGAATCGAAGACCATGATCAAAGTCGCGCACGACCCGCCTATATTGCTGGCATCCGAGAAGATTTGGCTTGGCTTGGGTTTAAATACGATTCCGAGAGCATACAAAGTGCACGCGGACAAGTCTACGAAGCCGCCCTCCAAAAGCTCAAAGAAAAATCGTTAGTTTACCCGTGCTATTGCAGCCGCAAGCAACTCCTCGCCGAAAACCCGCAAAGCGAAACCGGTGAAATCATTTACCAAGGGAAGTGTTTGCACGAAACGCGCGTCATCCCGCTCCCTCACAACCTCCGCTTTATCGTCCCGAATAAGTTTATTGACTGGCACGACCTGCGTCTCGGGGACTTTCACGAAAACCCGAAACTCCAATGCGGAGACTTCCCCATCCGCGACCGCGACAACCAATGGACATACCAGTTCGCCGTCTGCGTAGACGACATCGACGAGCAAATCACGCACATCGTCCGTGGCGAAGACATCCGCAATTCCACCGCCCGCCAGATTGCGCTCATGGAAGCTCTAGGACGCACAGAGCGTCCCATCTACCTGCACCACCCGCTCATCGTAGACGCGAACAACAAGAAGCTTTCCAAGCGCGAACTCGCCCACAGCCTACGCCAAGATAAAGAAGCGGGAATCACGCCCGAGATGCTTTTCGGACGCGTCTGTTACAAGGCTCACCTGACTGAAAACGACACACCCATAGCCCTCGTTGACGCGATATCCATAATTATGGAAACTCTCTAGCGTTTTATTAGTTAAAAAAAATTTATATTCATGACATGGCATCAACGTCCGTGTCCGCAACCATTGAAAAAATTCGTGAAGAGGCATCAGTCTTTGAAAGCAAAGACCGCTTGCTCTGTTTTTCGCAAAAAAACAAATTCCAGTCCCCGCTGCTTTTAGGCAATGGCGACCGGTTTTTTGAAACATGGCAAAACGAGCCCGCCCCTCGCGCACTTTCACAATTTTTCCCCATCTCTGCAAAATACGATGAGGAAAAGCAAGCCGCCGACCTCGACAAGTTCCGCAAGGTTCTCAAAGCAAAGACCGAAGACTTTTGCAACCAGGACTTGTACATCGCAACGGGATTCATCAAGTGGGGCGAAAAGAGCCTCGCTCCAGCGATCCTCATCCCGCTCGACTACGATGCCGAACACGATACCGTTTCGATTTCTGCACGCGTCCCCATAGAAAATATTGCGCTCCCGACACTCGATAAAGAAATCAAGTTCCCGGTGGCACTCGACTTTTTCAAGAACGGGAATTTTGCCATCCAGAAATTTTTTGATGCACTCGAAAAAAAGATTGCATCCAAAGCCGACTGGAAATTTACACGTAACGGCTACTGCGTCACGTTCTACAGCACCAACAGACTTCTCCTCAAAAAGAAACTGGCGAATGAATGCTGGACAACCGCCAAAGCCGCCAATCACGATTTCTTCATCGCAACGATAGGCAATGAAGGTTTCATGCCGCAGCCATCGCTCTTTGAAGAAATCCCCTACGACCACGTTTACAGCCCTGCGGATCATTACTTCCCGTACACGACTGATTCGCAGACAAACAAAGCGGTTATCGACGCGCTCAATCCAAAATGTTCTGACTTTGCCATACAAGCACTCCCCGGAGCAGAAAAAGCAAAAGCAGCTGTCAACATCACCGCAGACCTTATCCAGCAAAAGAAAAAAGTTTGTGTGGTAAGCCGCCGTGCCATTTCCAAGCTCAATTTTGAAAACGCCTGGAAACCGCCATTCCGTTCGTTCCAAGGTCCTGACCGCGACACGCTTCAAACGCAGTTGAGCGAAACAAGGGCAAAGCTCGTCTCCTATTACGACGCCGTCAATTTTCCGCTCAAGCCCAGTGACGCTAAACTCACAGAACTGCTCGACGAAATTGCAAAGTTAAGACCTGTCAAGACAAAGTTTGCTAGCGACCTTTTCGAGAATATCGAGGACGTTCGCTATAAAAAGTTCAAGTCCATGCTTTCTAGCCTGGAACAAATGGAACAGCTGTTCTTCAACGAAAACGGCATCGAAATTTACAACGCCTTTGAAGGGGTTACACGACCAGCCGCATCGCAAGAGCGCAAGAACCTGATTGGCGAAGACTTGATTCAGGCTAAAGCTCTTGTCGAAACAATCAAGCCCTTTGTCGCAAGCATCAACAAGTCCAAGCTCTATCTGGATGGATTCAAGCTTTCTGACATTTTAGAACTTGTCAATATTTTCAAGAAAAACTTTGACAAGGAAATGCCCGGCTTCGAAGATTGGGACCTCCATTCAAACGGATGGATTGCCTACCAGGACGATCTCAACGACTTGCCAAACGCAGGCGCCCGCTGGTCCAGCTACCGTCGCAAGGGTTCCGACATCTTTACCGACGACGCCATCGAAGCAAACGTCCTTGCCGCACGCAAAGAATTTGAACAAAGTTTGAGTTCCGCTCTCAAGGCGCTCTCGGACCATTACCGCAGACCCAAGCGTCAACTGCTCAGCGTATTCAAGGATCCCAAGAGCATCACCTCCGACAACATGCTCATGGAGCAAATCGATAAGCTTATCGAAATGCAGGAATACAAGCGCAAGTACACGGATTCTTCTGTACTCGCCGCCCGACTGTTCGGCAAAGACTGGAAATACGAAAAGACCGACTGGAAGGATTTGGCAGACAAGATTCGCCATTACTACGTGTTCCGCGCACGCATCAAGAATAGCGAACAACACGACTACTTGTTGCAGTTGCTCTCCAAATGGCATTTGTTCAAACAATTTGCCGAAAGTCTGGACAAGATACAAATCAGCGCTCAAGAACTGCAAAAGAAGCTCCAGAGCATCAGCAAGTCTTTCAACTTGAGCGAATCGATGGATACTCAAACGGTCGACTCCTGGATTGACAAGATTGAACGCTGGTCTACATATTGGGATTCGCAAGACATTTATTTGCAACTTTGCGAGCACATCGAAAACATCTGCGATTCGCCCTGTGAAAACTTGGCACAATTTGTAAAGAGTTCCAAGAACGCAAGCAAAGACCTCGCCATGGCATTTGCACGCGCATGGACGAACCGCCAAATGCAAGCCGCCTCTGCAGAATGCCCGGAATTGTTCAGCCCTTCCGCAAAGAACAGGAAGCAGCAGGGCAAGCAATACAGAACCCTTTTGGACCAGTTCTGCAATGCTAACTTTAGAGAGGCTCACGATTCCGTTGAAAAGAATCCCGACTTGCTCCGTAGTTTCAAGCTATCGCAAACTTACGAACAAGATTTCGATTCATTCGACGTTACGTTATTCCTAGATGCCGACTGCATGACCATCGCCGAAGCGATGCCTGGAATTTTAAATTCAAAGAAGATTATCCTCTTTGGCAATCCTTGTGCGCCCACGCTCGAAATGCTCCCGATGGATGCCTGCAATATGGAAACCTCTTCGCAATCCATATTCTTCAAGGACAACGTTCTTTCGGCTGCGCTGCGCAAGGGAATTCCCACTCGCGTCATCGGCTACACAATGCAATATGCAGACCCATCGTTATTCAGTTTCGCCAATAGCAGAATCTACAATAACGAAATGGCGCAGTTCCCGAACAGCAATTTGCCAACAGCCAAATTGCAGTCGCTCAAAATCGTTCGCGATAAGATTTCATCCATCGCCGAAAAGGCGGTGCAACATGCGACAAAGAACCCAAGCCAGACACTTGGGATTCTCGCCTCAAACCAATCTCTTTGCAACGAAATTGAAGAAGCCATCCAGAACCTTCTGAAGAAGTTCCCGAACGCATCGAGATTCTTTACGCAAGGGAATCTTACAAACAAGTTCTATATAAAGACGATTGAACGCGCTATAGACTTGTACCGCGACGTCATCTTCGTCTGTGTCGACATTGATAACATGACAAGCATCGCCGGAGCATGCAAGCTTTCGATTTGCACAACACTTGCAAAACAGAGCCTGAGCCTGTTCATGACGAACGAAGATGCCGACAAGATCGCCAATGCCAAGCTGAATCTTTTCCAAGAATGGGTCAGCTCGTTAAAGAGCAAAACGACAGCAGAAAACACCATTGCATACGTCCAAAGTTCTGTTCTCGACGAACAAATTAAAGAAGTTTTCAAAAACGAATCCATAGCCTACAAGGACTATATCGCTCAAGGCGATATTCCTATAGGTCCGGTCGTCATCGATGCAAACAACTCCAAGCGTTTTCTCGCCGTTATCGAGACCGATTGCAATTGCGCACCGTTCAAGGAATCCGTCGAAGACCGCGAATACACGCGCCCGAACACTCTTTCGAGACTCGGCTGGAAGGTCCTCAACATGTGGCTCCCGCTATGGAACATCTCGAATGCAGACGAAAAGGAAAACCTGATTGCCACTATTGCGATTGAGCAAAGTGTCGCACCGCCACCGCAAGAAGACATTCCTCTCGACGAAGCAGAACCGCACACCGAAGCCAAAATCGAACCGTACTGCGTCAAGCATCCGGCGATGACAGAAGCAAGCAGCAAGCCCATTACGGAGCTTTCGATGGACACGATTATCGAAGAGCTCAAGTTCTATGTCGATAACGAAACGCCCATCCATGGCGAGCTTTTGTTGCAGAGGCTTTTAGAGAGGCACCACGTCGAACGTACTAGTACCAAGATAAACGCCATCCTAAGTGAAGCGATCAAGCTCGCACTGCACCAGAAGCAGTTTATCAAGACGGGGCCGTTCTTCTACTCGCTCACGAACAAGAATGTGGTGTTGCGCGACCGTTCCGGTAGACCCGACAGCGAACGCAAGATGGCTTACGTGCCTCCCGAGGAACGCGCCCTCCTGAAGCTCGACGACCACAGCATCAAGCAAATGCTAGGCGTGCTGTAGGCGCCTCCAGTGTGACTATGGCGACCCCGGCACAAGGCCGGGGTGACAAGGCAAGAATGTATAAATACAAAACAAGAGCAGGCGGAGCCTGCTCTTTGTGCTTTAAGCGTTTGGACAAGCCTTAACGAAGCTTGACGACAAATGCGTTGATGTTATAAGCGGAAAGTTCGCGAGCCTTATCTTCGGCAACCTTGCGCTTTGTCCATCCGCCGCCACGAAGCTTGTAGAACGGAGGATCGAACACCACCTGAATGGTGTAACCCGTGCTTGCAGAAAGCTGGGCTTTGCGTCTCTGAGCGGCATCAAAGTCACCGACAGCTTCGAACTGGAGCATGTAGTAACCATCAGCCTTGTCGTTCTTGCCAGTCACCTTGGCAGGCACAGCAGAATTGCTTGTCGTATCGCGGAGCGATGCATTAAGCGTCGGCTTGTACTCGTTACCGCGGAAAAGGGAATCCAAATCAGTTGGCGATCCGGCCCAAGCCATCGCGCATAAAGAAAAGGCAATTAAAATCTTTCGCATGTTCGAAATATAGAAAAAGCCTCCCCCTAAGGGGAGGCTTTAAAACCTTTACAGGTGCGTTTTATTCATTCGCAAGTGGAGGGAGGCTGCCAACTTCATTGGCGTTGTGACGGACACCCCACATTTCAGACTTTTCAAGCTTGTTCTTCTTGCCATACTTATCAAGCTGAACGAAAGTCTTGACCTTGGAGATGTAAGCACCGGAACCCACCATGCGGTTATCGTTGGACTTCATGTTCCAAACAAGGACGATGTTTCTACGATTCTTGACGCAGTTGCCACCAAAGAGGTCCTTGTCGTTGCAGTACACACGACCCTTCTGATTTGCGACAACGCCACCCAAGTTCGTGAAGAGCTGGAATTCGTAGTCGAAGTAGATATTGGCGAGATCTGCATCGGCGAATTCTTCCTTAGATTCCTTCAAGGCACCCATATCGCTCTTGACAAACCAGCCATGCGGAATATAACCATATGCATCATAGCCAGCACCACCAGCGCGGATATCCTTTCTGAAGTCATTTTCGTTCTTGTTAGCATCGTAGGTCATCACCGTGAACACCGGGAGCTTTTCGATTTCAGCCGGAGTATGGTTCGTCGGAATACCGCCCTTAGCACTCGGAATGAGTCTTACGATATAAGAGCTAACGTCACCAGTAATGAGGACCCACGGAGACGGGAGACGGTCCGTAGCATCGTAGCCAGGAGCAACGTTCCAGTTATGGGTTGCATCTTCAGCCGGGCGGAGAGAATCAGCACCAGGAGCAGAAGCGTATTCAGACTGGTCAGCAATCAAGCCTTCGCCATTCAAGCTTCTGAAGTGGATGTAGTCACCTGCCTGCGGGAATACTGCAGAGCTCTGGCTATAACGGAGGTTCTGGGTTTCAAGATACTGTTCACCGTAGCTGATGTTTTCATCGACATCGATAAATTCTTCGTAATGACGAGTCTTGCCGTTGTTGATGAAGAACGAGAACACCTTGTCACCTTCTGCAACACCTGCAGTGGTCTTCCTAACCGGTTCAGAGAAGCGAACCTTCAGTTCAACATTCTTACCCGTTTCGCCAGCCATAGCAAGTGCAGAGACGATCACCGGAGCAATACGGTCATAGATAATGCCATCGAATGCAGATGTAATAGCATCGCTAGTCGGAGTCGGCTTGTAGGTAGCCCAGGACTTGAGCTTACCCGTACCACTCGTCTTTATGTCCTTGGAGAGGTTCTTGCCACCAAGCTTGATGATCGGTTCGCAATAATCCGGTTCGACATTTGCGGTATTGCAAATTGCACCAGCTGCGATTTCATCCTTTTCAAAGACCACGGAATCCGTTTCATTTTCCCAGAAGACTTCAATCTTGCTCGGGAGAGAGTCCTTATGGAACGGACGATGGTAGTAGACAACGAGGGAGTCGCCGATACCATCAAGGTATTCCTTAGCAGCGTCAAAGTACGGAGCATCAACATTCATCGCCATGTCAGAGACCTTACCATGAACGTCGTAAATGTCAGCCAACTGCGGTGTCGGAACCGGCGGTTCCTGGAACTGCAAGTTCGTGTAGAGAGCATGCACGTTACCAGCACCAGCGAGGCTTACATCAAGCGTAGCAAACTTCGGATTCAAGTAAACCTGAGTAGACTGAACCACAACATAGCCACGGCCATTGACAACTTCGGCACCCGGGATAATGTCCACACCGGCAGAAGTTTCACCGCCCTGAGCAAGCATAAAGTTGCAGTATTCGCCACACGGAGTATCATCGGCATTAAGAGCGAGGATGTAAAGTGTATCGAGACCACCCTTCATGCGGATCTTGCTTGGCGGATCAGAGGAAATGATGTTCGTCGAGGTCGGACCGTCCACAAAGACGAGCTGCGGCACGAAGAACTTGACCTTAGCGGCACGAGTGCTACCCACCACGTTCACAGAGACAGAGTCTTCCAACTTTGTACCCATGGAGCGAGCGAGGATCGTCACATAGACCGTATCGATACCATCATTCACTTCACGAGATGCACCCGGATTAGCAATCTGGGAAAGCTTGCCATTCTTCATTTCGTAGAAGACTGCATTAGCATTAGAAGAGCTCAAAGAGTAGCTACCTGTAGAGGCTTGCATTTCGAGCGGATCGGTGCAACCCGGAGTGGTGCAAGGATCGCGGAGAGCGGCAATGTAGAGCGGAACGAGCTGGTCGACATCCACAGCGCCATCCTTCGGAATAGCAGCCATCTTGCGATCAATAAATTCGTACGGGAGGCTATGGTTGCCATTTTCGTCCACAGCGACAGCGGTACGGTCGGCAACACCAAGCTGACCAACAACTTCAATCGTAATAGCCTTGGAATCATTGCCAATACGGATGAACAAGTAGTAGGTATTAGCCGGGAGGGATTCCTTCAACTTATCAAGGTTGACAATCGGGTCATACGTCTTGGTAACATCAACGCCACCATTGTACTGTTTCGGCTGAGTCTTAAAGTCTTCAGTCGTAACGACAACCTTAGTCGGATCCTGTCCAGTCGGGTCTGTCGTAAGTTCGTACAGAATTTCCATGCCTGCGTCAGTAATTTCCTTACCGCAAAGCTTTCTATCGCCACCAGCCGGATCCACTTCAGCAGCGCAGTTGCTTGCACTAGACTTCTTGTAGCAAATGGAGTAGTGACGGTTACCATTTTCAATATAGTCAGCCTGAGCTTCGCCCTTGCTGTTCTTAGCTTCTGTAATACCAGTGGTCTGCTGGATGTACATGTTCGTCTTGATATGGACGTTACTCATCGTCGTACGACGGTCGCAGAAGTAGATATCGATATCATAGTTGGTACCAACATCGGCATCAGGCATGAACTTATCCAAGTCAACGTAACCCGGAGCGGCAAGGTGAGTACCACCAAGGTCCACAGCGAGCTTGTTATCAATAAAGACCCAAATGTCATCGTCACCACGGAAGCTGAACTTCAAGCCCTTCTTGAAGCGGAAGCTTGCATGAGATTCAAAGCAGAAGTGCTGGTTACGGCCACCCTTCGTAAGAACTTCGGAATCGCTAGCACCAGAAGTCCAACGAGGAACACCACCTGTAGGAACCTGATTCTTTTCGACAAGCTTGCCAGCAACAGTTTCAGTTCCTTCCTTAAAATAGGTCCAGCCGAGAGGTCCCATATTCGGGCAACCCCAACCCCAGCCGTCACCTTCCCAGGTCACGCCGAGCTTCTTCGTAATTTGAGCAGCGTCAGGAGTATCCTTGAATTCTTCACCAGCAGCAAAGAGACCTTCGCAGTCAATACCGCCATCCCAACCCGGGCCATTGCAAATGAGGTCACTCATAGCAACACCTTCAGTCGCATGAATAGTACGGAGACCATCCGGAGACTTAGAAAGCTGGTTATTATAGTCAGCGCAGAAGAAAATCGGACCTTCAGCCTTGCGCTTGTTTTCAGCAGCAGCCAAACGGGCAGAGAGCATCACCGGTCTTTCACCCGGAGTCATGCCAGAATCCAGAGGAGGTTCTTCAGCAGGATAGAAGCCACCCACCACCGGAGCACCCGGGCTCTGGTAGGTATCGGATTCAAATTCAAACTTACCGTCAGAAACCTGATTAAAGGTCATGTTAAAGCAGTACTTTTCGTTCACGCCCGGGGTGTAGTTAAACATAGCCGTGAAAGCTTCTTCTGCCTGAGCACCAAAGCAGCTCTTACCCTTAGCAGTAAGCACCATTTTCTTTCTGCCTGTGGTAGCATCCCTTTGCAAAGTGCTTTCCACCATGCCCTTAGTCACACCGATACACGGAACTTCGCCACCAGCAGATGCAACCTGATACTTAGCAGACGCAGTATAGCAAGCGTTAGCATGAGCCTGAGCAGGAGTCTGTCCAGGAAACCAGTCCGGGTTGCAGGTAAATGCACCATGCAAAGAAGCGTCGGTATCGTAAATCAAAGCTGCCAAATCGTAGCTGCACTTGCCAACAACATTCGGGCGGGTGTCGTACCAACCCATTTCAGCACTCGGGAGCTTAGCAGCTTCATCAGGGTCAGCCACAAAGAAAAGTTCATCAGAATCAAAGAGAGCGAACATGCCTTCCAAACCGATCGGTTCAGCAGCGGAGCCTTCAACCTGCCAGCCACCATCCTTACCGATAGCTTCCTTCACTTCCGTATCATCGTCGCGACGGATAAGGACCTTGGACGGGAGAGCTTCATCAATATAGCGTCTAAAATACCAACCGCACTGTTCGTCAAGTTCCAATTCATGGTCCTTGCCATCTTCAACAAGCAGCGGAATAGCACTCTTCCACGTTTCATTATTCGGCAAGAATACGTAGAAATACTTGACGTCAGGAGGAGTCTGGCTCATGTAGGTGATGTTAGCCTTGTTCGGATCCGGATGAGCGGAAATCCACAATTCACCTGCAGAACCGAAATCGGAGCAAGTAAAAGCAGTAGCGCTGTTATCGCTTATCTGCAAATACTTGACGTTCATCGAGTCTTTTCTTGCGCAATGACCGCTATTACAGTCATTAGCACCGGTTTCTTCAATGACAAAGCCCTTAGCTGAGTTCGGAGCGCCGATTTCAGAGGCGCTAACTTGGAGCCAGTTAGCAAAGGTGCTCTTTTTAAATTCAGCCTTTTGTCCACCGGCAACAGCATAAGCAGATGCCCAACCTTCGGGCAGCTTGAAATAAACAGTGCCCTCACAAGCCAATGCAGCAAAAGCACTCTGCGCACCGGCAAAGAGCATTATACAGCCCAATACCCACCATTTTAAGGAGTTGATTCTGTTATTCATTGTTTTTCTTTCCATTTTCGGTTCTCTCTGACCGCGTTGCACATCAAGAAGAACAGCCTCCTCGATATACTACACCGAAACGAAATCTACTTTTTTAAATAAAAAAACGGAATTTTTTCTTTTAAATCCATGTGAAAAAAAATTTATATAAGGAAATCCACAGCTCTATTCACAAATTTTCAACATCGTTTGTAAGTGTATTTTTACAAACGAGACTTTGTAACAAAAGATTTTACAAAAGATGTGATGTAAGCTGTATCATAGCCGTATTATAGAATTAGTGGTTAGAGGGTGGGGATTCCCGCTCGGAGTAGAGGAGGGCAGTGCCGAGAGCAAGGACGACTTTTGCAAAAGGTCCTATATTTGGGGCGGGATTAACAAGGGATTTTATGGAAATTTTAAAACCGATGGTCGTTCACCCGCACTTGATAGTGCTGTACCCGCAAAGCGAGTTCGCAGAGCTTCCGCTCGAATTAGGGACCGTGGTGCTCGGTCGTGGGCAAGATGCCGACATCCGTTTTGAAGACGAACTGGTAAGCCGCAGGCATTGCGCGCTCACGTTTGACGGTCAGAGAGTGACGGTCGAAGACCTCGGCAGCACGAACGGAACGTTCGTCGACGGTAACTATATAAATAAGCAAATTCTCGATTCGGACAACAGGCTCCAGATTGGCAAGATGGTCTTGAAGGTCGCCTACAAGGACCAAAGCGAAGAAGCTTTTAGCCGCGAACTGTACGAAGCAGCGACGATGGACGAACTGACGGGAGTTCTGAACCGCCAGGCGTTTATGGACCGCTCGGCAGGAGAACTTGTATGCGCCCGCCGCGGAAACGCATTTATCCATGTGGCGATGATTCGCGTGGATGAATTCAATCGATTGACGGAATCTTATGGAGAGCTGTGCGGCGACTTGATTTTAAAGGAAGTCGCAAGGCTCTTGAACGACGAGAAGCGCGATTCTGACTTGCTCGCACGCTACGAGGGAGAAAAGTTCCTGCTCCTCATGAATGGAATTTCGCCCGAAGACGCCACGAAGCGCGCCGAGAAAATGCGTTTGGTCATTGAACGCCACATATTCTCATGGATGGATTCGAGAATCCCGGTGACAATTTCGATTGGGCTAGTGTCTCGACAGGGTGCCGAAGTTTCGCAGATGAACGAGCTCATCGCCGAAAGCGATGGACTGCTCAATACTGCAGGGTAAATGCGGCGAGAAGCGCCGCGCCTTAAATGCGCGGGATGTTCTTGAGTTCGGCGCGGAGCATGATGATGGCGATGAAGGCCGTCACAAAGTCAGCGATAGGCTGCGCCATGAACACGCCACGAAGCCCAAAGAAACGCGGCATAATCAACAAGAACGGAATCAGCAAAATGAGCTGACGGCAAGCGTTTAGGAACATCGAACGCCAAGCTTTGCCCGTTCCCTGGAAAAAGTTACCCGACACCATACCTAGCGGTACAAACGGCATCATGCAAATGAACGTACGGAGAGCCTTGCACGTGAGCTGCTGCATGTTCTGGTCGTTCGGCACAAAAGGCGCCACAAACGCAATCGTATTCGTCATCACGAGAATCCACGCAATCACGATGAAAGCCGTGGCATAGAGCATGGTGAACTTAAGCGCATCGCGGACACGGTTGTTGTACTTTGCACCGAAATTATACCCGATAATCGGTTGCGAGCCCGTCACAAAGCCCATAAGCGGCAAAATAATCATGGAGACGATGCTCATCAGGATACCGAATGCGGCAATTGCCTGGTCGCCACCCGTCATACCGTTCACTATCGGCAAGTCGCGTGTGCCATACGATGTGAGGCTGCGCGCCAAAATAGCGTTCAAAAGGCTGTTACTAATCTGCATAATGCTCGGCGGAAGGCCAAGAATGAAGATTTTGCGCACATACGGGAGGCGGAGCTTCATGTAACGGCGGTTGACCTTGATAGGCGTCGTCTTTTTCACGAAGAACTGCATCACGGCAAGGCCGCCGATGAGCTGGCTCAAGACAGTCGCCCAAGCGGCCCCCTCGATGCCCCAGTTGAACTTCATGATGAAAAGCCAGTCGAGAATCACGTTACTGCCAGCGCCAATCATCACGCGGGTCATGGCTGTTTTCGGGTGGCCCATGCTGCGGATAAAGTGGTTCATGCCGGGGACAATCGTCTGGAAAATCGCACCGCACAAGATGATGCGCATGTAGCTCGAAGCCACGGGCAAAAGCTGGTCACTTGCGCCAAAGAGCTTGAGGAGCGGCACCATGAAAATCTGGCCAAGCGTAAAGGAGCTCACCGCCATAATGATGAGCAATACAAAGGAGTTATTAAGGATGATAGCCGCCTGCTGGTACTTACGTTCACCGAGGCGGATGGCAAAAAGCGTGTTGCCACCCACGCCAACCATCATGGACATCGCCATAATGAAAAGGGCAATCGGAAAGCAGATGGTGATGCCGCCGATACCAAGGCTACCGACGCCCTGACCCACGAAATAGCGGTCCACGATGTTGTAGAGCGCTTCGACGAGCATGCTGATGATGGCAGGGACCGAAAACTGCATGACAATCTTCGGGATACTCGCCGTCCCCATCGCGTTAAGTTTTTTATTGTTTATTACATCTTCCATAAACACACCCGTGAGGCCCGCAAGACGCAAATGGTTGGACTAGATGCGCGGAGCCGCTCAAGATAACCGCAAAATGCGGAAAACGTCGCAAAAACCTCGATTTTCGCGCGCAAAGATAGAAAATTTGGGGGCAAATGCCAAGCTTATTTATTAGTGCTTTTTCTCAAGAATCTGGAGTGCCTGCTCGATGATGGCGGGCGACAATTTGAAAATGTCGCTGAGGGTCTGCACGCGGTCGGCGGGCTCAATTTTCGTCATTTTCGAGCCTGTGCTGCTGCGAACGACAAGGTTTCCCTTCTGGTAGTAATACTGGATGCCCTTTTCGCGGTCGAGACGGTTCAAGACCGGGTAGGTCATCATTTCGCGGTAGAAGCTCTCGTTCCAGTGGTGCTTAAATTCTTCGACGGAGACTCCTTCGACGGGGTACTCGAAACGGAGCTTCATCGGGGCGCCAGCGCCACCTGTCCAGAGTTCCATCGATTCGAGCGTCGGGCGCACGAGACGCACGCAGTTCGGGGAAAGAGGGAAAAACGCTTCGCCAGTGCCAAAAGGCTGCGGGAGCGGCATCTGGAGCGGATCGAAAATCAAGTAACCGGGATCGAGAAGGTATGAATTAGACGAGAGAGGTGACCCCGGCACGGAGGTCGGGGTGACAGACCGGAAAAAAAGGTTGCTTTTGTCATCCTGGAGGGAGTGTAACGACCGATAGGATCCATTATGGGCTCTATCGGCACTATGTGCCTCCAGAGTGACATTAGAATCGGGATCGGGCAAGATGAGGGCGCAGTGGATATTGCGTTCTTTACGTTTATGCCCCATCACAAGACGCGGTTTGAAGCCCATGTCCGTGAGCGTCTGGTACAGGTGCCACGTCATGCTGAAGCAGGTGCCCCCGCCCATCCAGGAGTCGATATCGTTCTGGTCGCTATCGTCAAGCTTGCGCGCGCCGGTGGCGCTCCCCGTCTGTTCCAGACGGATGATTTTCGTCAAGTTTTCGTAGGTGATGTTCGAAATCTGGTTGCAGAGATCGACGACCTTTTTCATGTTCTCGGGGGTCATGGTCGCACCTAGTCCATTTCGGTGGGGATACCGCCGAGCATGCTGCAAATTTCAGGGCCAATGACGCCATTTTGGATGGCGATGGTGAGCAAGCGCTGCTCAATTTCTTGCGGCGGGAAGCGAAGTCCGGCGGAATTTTCAGCAGAAGCAGCATCGGAAGAGTCTTCAAGAGTCGCGGCTTCTTGAACCAAGCGTTCGGCAAGGGCAGCATGGAGCGCAAGCGACGTATCAATGTACTTCAAGTGCGTAGGCTCTTCGAGAATGAAGTTCAGCGGACCTTTAGCGTTGAGCACCTTTTCAGCGGGAACAGCCTCGCCATATTCATCTTCAACGCCCATATTGGCGAGATTTGCCTGGGTCGAGAGAAGTGCTTCCGTCAATTCCGGGGCTGCAAGGGCATTTTTGATACCCGTCGCCGTCACAACAAAATCGGAATTTTCAATCAAGGAAGCGACAGTTGCATAGTCATGGCAATCCACGACAGCCACGTCATTTTGCTCAAGAACGGCAGAAAAATCGCCTGCGGGCATTGTTTCAGGAGCCGCGGAATGTTCAGCATTTTCGGAATTCGCTGTTTGAGACTGCCCGCGTTTCAAGTCCGTCACAACGGTCACATTGCAGCCTCGGCGCACGCCTTGGAGCGCAATTCCCGAACCAACTTTGCCACTACCAAAAACCAATAACTTTTTGCCTTCGAAATCGCCACCAAAGCCGAGCTTTTCGAGAGCGCGGAAATAGCCATCGCCCGTGCCCAAAGAAGTCTCGATGCGCTTGACGATACCGCTATCGGCAACGTAAACCGGTTTTTCGGCATTTTTATAATAGTGTACACCCGAACGCGTGAGTTCCACAAAGCCAATTTTCGGATGGAGCACCGCAAAAGGTCCCGCACAGTCGAGCACCAAGTCTACAAACTCACCGCGGGTTTCGTCTTCGAGCATTTCGGCAGGCGTTACGACAGGCACGCCCCATTCCCTCATAAAGTCCACGACATCGGGGTCGTTAAATTCCGAAAAACCAACGAGAAGGTCGGCACCGCCCGCCACGAGAGCCCGGTATTCGGTCATGGTGTTGCGGTAAATCGGGGTTGCCACCAGCACGCGGAGGCCATCGAACGGACGGGTATGTGTCCATTCGCTTTCAAGCGCCGCAAGTGCGGGGTATTCGTTTTTTTCGTAAACTTCGTCTAGAACGGAGGAGAGAATCGACTGTAAATCCATGTAAGGAAATATAGAATTTACCCCTCCCCTGTTGCATTACTATACAACAAAAAGAAATTTAACGTGGGACGGTTCTTTATATATGGGGGTAAATTATTTTCGCATAATACTATTAACAAGGTGTGGATAATGAACTACAAAAAAATTTCTATTGCCTCTGTCGCAGTTGGAATGTTCGCAGCAGGCGCAGCTTTCGCTCAGAATGCAGAAATTGCAACCTGGTCGGGCTTCCGCAAGGGCGCTGCTTCTTTTACATTTGACGACGGCGCACCGAGCCAAGTCAGCGATGCCGCTCCGGTATTCGACAAGTACGGCTACAAGGGTACCTTCAACCTGGTTTACAACTGGAACCCCAACTGGAGCGGTTTCCAGGGCATGGCAGACAACGGTCACGAAATCGCAAGCCACAGCAATAGCCACGGTCAGAACATGAGTGGCGAAGAAGCCTCTTCAAAACAAAATATTAATGGAAAAATCAAGCAGAAGTACGGCATTATCACAGTCGCCTACCCGAACTGCAACGTACCAAATGAAAGTGCTGTAAAAAGCAACTACATCGTAGGCCGTATCTGCAACGGCAGCTGGAAGGGCATGTCCGATGAAATGGGCAAGGACGGTCCCAGCAACTGGGCTCAGACTCCCGCTACCATGACCGGTGCCGAAGGCCAGATCAAGAGCACAAACGACTTTACCGGCAGAATGCAGAAAGTCATCCAGAGCAACGGCTGGGCCGCATTCCTTACCCACGGTTTCCAAGGCAAGAACAACGGCAACGCCACCTACTCCCCGACCGACCTCGGCGCTATCGAAGGTGCATTGAAGTGGGCAAAGGAAAACGACAAGGACATTTGGGTTGCCCCGATGGGCTTTGTCGCCATGTACATCAAGGAACGCAATGCCTCCAAGATTGAACCGCAGGACGGTGGTGCAGCAAACACCATGACGTTCGAACTCAAGCACTCTATTGCAGATAACATTTCCAAGTACGACTACCCGCTTTCCATCAAGGTAAAAACCGACTGGACCAAGGTCGAAGTCACGCAGAGTGACGCCAAGCTCGAATCCAAAGTTGATGGCGGTTATGTTTACTTTGACGCTGTTCCGAACGCAGGCACAATTATCGTGAAGAACGCCAACGCCGCCGCAGAATCTTCTAGCAGCGCTGAACCGCCGCAGTCCAGCTCCAGCGAAATCGCAGAATCTTCGAGCTCGTCCGGCACAATCGCACTCCCGACGCAAGCATTTGACGGTCGCCACCTCGCTGCCTACGTGGATGCAAGCGGCTACATCACCGTTCAGAACGCACAAGGTTTGAGCATCACCGTGTTCAACAGCCTCGGCAACGTTGTCCGCACCACTAAGGGTATCGGCATGTTGCAGAAAGTCTATACCGGTGCCAAGGGCATGTATGTCGTAAAAATCGGCAACAGAGCTTGGACATTGAATATCAAGTAGTTCAAAATAGTTTGTGGTTTAGGGAAAGCCCGCTCCGATTGGAGCGGGCTTCTTGTTTGTAGGGTTGACATGAAAAGCTCCCGCTCTCACGAGCGGGAGCGTGCTTATTTCAGGAGATATGGGATTTAATCATTCATATCAGCACAGCTGTCAATAACATACTTAGCGTTTTTAGCCCAGTGAGGATCTTTGTATGTCGGAACACCATCAATCATCTCAGGTTTGACAAAACACATACCACCATGAGGAGGTTCTATTCCTGGATATCCCACATATTCTGGGAAATATTCCAGATAATCCATATATTCTCCATTTTCGAGAGCACAATCAGCTTTGAATTCCTCATACATTTCATGATCTTGACGAGTAACGAGACTTTTCAGAACAACAAGACCAGAGTCTTGCTCTCTAAAACCGATTGAATAACCTTTTGATTTTAATTCAAGTTGCGAGCATTGCAACCTCTGTTGTCCATAATTTCCATGCCCCCCATAGCTCATAAAAAGTGGCCAACGCATATGATTATGTTCTTTGTCAATCATCGCCACTTCTGTTTGGTAATATACTTGATTACAGGAAGTTACACCGGAACAAACTGAAGAATCGAAATCAAAATCGTTGATAATATCATTGACAACATAGCGAATGGAGCCTGCTTCAAGAATTTTTTCAACAACATCGTTATAAGTTTTATAGGCATCCACAGAATCGTAATGGAAGATGCTTCTATAGTTTCCCTGAGGATCGTTTGATTGCGAGGTATCTCCAGCCACATGATAAATTGTCACTGCATGATTATTACCCACGCGATTAAGTAACGCCACAAGGTCACTAGATTCTCGATTTACGTCGAAAGAATTCGAAGACCCCGGCCCGACACCAGAGCTAGAGCTCAATGCGACGGTATTGGCCTGCTCATCGGCACCGACAACATTGTTATCGGAACATGCGCTTAACGCACCCGCGACACCCAACGCAGTAAACGTAAGCGGAATGATTTTTTTCATATTCATAGGAAGCCTCCTTTGAAATTTTTTCATATTCATAATGTTTCCTCCCTACACTTTTTCCGTCAGCGGGAAAAGCTGTAAATTTAAACGATAAACTTGATTGATTTTTTTAGATTCGCTCGCAATGGCGATAACTTGTTTGCGGAAACGGTCCACCTCTTCGGAGATGCGTTTCACAGCATTTTCGTCGACTCCGATGGTCACGCCCGAGATGTTGCGTTCGCCCGGAGCGATTTTTTCGATGGCTTCGCGAGCAAGGTCTATCATTTGAGCGTTCATGGAGCGGATCGCTAGCTTAAGCGCTTCGCCAGTTCCTGTAATGACTTTGTCCGTCTGCTCATAAACATTTTCGCCAAGAGCCTTGAGCAAATCGAGTTTTACCAAGAGCTTTAGTGAATCACGGATTTGTTGCGCCGTAAACGTATGTTTGATTTTCTTAGCGATTTCACCCGGAAGCGCGCCAGGCATCAACGGAGCGAGTTCACGAACAACGGAATTCACCGCCGATTCGTAATAGTCAAACGCATCAGCATTCAACACTCTAACACGCTGTTCGTTTGCAAGCCTCTCCATTTCGAGAAAAGCTTCCTTTTTATAGCCATCGTCTTTGGCATTCGTGAATTCGACCATGAGCTTGAAATATTCCCGTTCAAAGTCGTTCAGGTTCATCGCAGCAGCCACAAGCGGGACACCCACGCGGCTCAACGAGCTCTTGCCATCACATACAAGTTTTAGGTACGATGGCGACGAGAATCCGGCAATCTTGGAAAATTCACGCCACGAGAACGCAGAACTTCTCTTTCGCCAGTCAAAATAATCAAGCATGTACTTTCGGTAATCTTGATATTCTGTTATCGGTTTCATGTTTAACCTCCTTACAAACTCAAATATACGTCATTTATCAGTACCATGCAATAGATAAAATGATACAAAAATTTCGATTTTTAACAGAATTACGCAAATTTTGCAAATTTCAAAAATTTTTAAAATTTAATGAATCAGTAGTAGATGTAGATGAATCAGTGGCGAGACTTAACTGGATCTTTCGCTACGCTCAAGATGACGATGCATAACGAGGGGGTGGTGCCCGCTCGGAGGCGGGCATGACATTGTATTTTCTAAATTTGGGGTATGAAACCGTGGAAATTGTTGGATTCTGAATTTTTGGTGGATGCGCCGTGGTTGAAAGTCGCAAAGGAAACGTGCGAACTGCCAAACGGCAAGGTCATCGATGATTTTTACACGTTGTGGCAACCCGACTGGGTTTTGATTCTTGCCCGCACAAAGGAAGGCAAGTGGGTCATGACGGAACAATACCGCCACGGGACAGGTAAGATTGCGCTCGAATTCCCGGCAGGGATTATAGACAAAGGCGAAACGCCGGAAGAAGCGGCAATCCGCGAATTACAGGAAGAATGCGGGTACGGGGTAAAAGGCGCCCCCGGCACTGAGGCCGGGGTGACAATGTATCTCGGTTCTTTCTCGGTGAATCCGGATAGGCATCGCGGAAAGTTCCATGTGGTGTTTATCGACGGTGTGGAACGCTTGGGCAAAACGAGCTTTGACGATACGGAAGATATCGAAACGTTCCTGTACACGGACGAAGAATTCCAAGCAAAAGTTGCCGACGGCACGTTCAATCACCCGCTTCAAATCGCAGGCTATTTCAAGTGGAAATTATCGCAATCCGCCTCCCGATCTTAATTCTCGGGCTGAACGGCGTTCCCGGCTTTGCGCTTTTTAGGCATTTCAATAAACTGTACGGCAACGTGGCCGTTCGCGGGGATGTACCCGGCGTTATCGGGATTCGACCCATCAAGCACCCGTGCGTTTTTGGAGAGAACGTCTTCGGCGTAGACGCCGAAGAAACGGAACGATTGGGTGAACTTTTCGAGAAGTTCCGCTTTGGAACCGTCATTGACGCCAGCGGGAACTGTGCACTCAAGGCCTGCGAATGCGACCCCGCGCGCAGCCGACTTTTGAATTACAGTCAGGGCGTTGATGCCGCCACATTCGCCGCACGCTACAACGCAACGCTCATCCGCATTTCTGCTGACATGGTCTTTAGCGGAGACGAGAAGACAAAGCCAAACCGCCCATACGTCGAAACCGACCCGAAAGACCCCATCCACAATTACGGCAAGCACCAGGCAGAAGCCGAAGATGCTATTACCGCCATCAAGCCCGATGTCGTGATTCTCCGCGTGCCGCTCCCGATGGACTACGCGCCCGGCGGATGCGCCGGCGCCATTGACTGGATCACGTACCGGTTCCGCCCCGGCCGCCCAGCGACCTTGTTCACCGACGAATACCGCAATCCGCTTTCGGGTCCGGACCTTTGCCGCACCGTACAATACA
>Ga0310695_10001690_pt1 | contig 50416 bp, 49 predicted proteins | sample RumenRJG_04DNA_FD_203882 | JGI IMG/M metagenome (GOLD analysis project Ga0310695, IMG submission 203882) | Bovine rumen microbial communities from Lethbridge, Alberta, Canada - RJG_04 (v2) (version 2) | ecosystem: Host-associated > Mammals > Digestive system > Stomach > Rumen | place: Canada... | reverse complement strand
AACAATAAAAACGAAGTATTATGAAGAAGATTCTATTTCTTTTCATGGGATTACTGGCACTGACCTCGTGCATGACTGATGTCGATGAGCCTCACGTGGTGATACGACCCGTGACCGAGGCCATGCTACTGGCCACGCCCGGTTTTCCTGGTTATCCCGAGATGATTTATGACCAGAACGGCGACACCGTCTATGAGTGTGGCCAGGCAGACCACATACTGTCGCTGCAGGCCGAGGGTGCCGACTGGTATGCGTCAATCAGTACCGACGGCGGCACATGCAGCGTGGTGAAAAACGGCATGCGCATCTACACAACATCCCAGGCCATCTTGAACATGGCTGTTGAGAACGGCATCGTCTATACCGTGCAACAAAACGGGTCAAGCGACACCTACTGGGTCTATAAGGACTTTGAGCCGCTCTATGAGTTTCCCGACAATGTGAATTACTACGTCATGTGTGTCAATCAGGGCAATATCAGTTTTACCGTCAATTCCGTCGAGCCTTACACCTGGTGGAATGGCAAATTCATACCGTTTGAAGGCATTGACGAGGGGTTTGGATATACCTACGGGTTTGACAAGTCAGATAGTAGCGGATTGATAGTATTCCAGGGCTATAATTCCGAGAAATATATGTACATCTGGAACGGTGCGGTCAATGTCCTGCCGGACTTGTTCATTCCCACAACATCACGGATCATCAATGGCCACGCCTTTATCCTGGGCAGGAAAGTGACCAGCCAAGGCGTGGGCGGCAACCTCTACGTGCCAGCGGTAATCATCGATGGGGTGGTAACGATTCTGGACGATGACCTGGGCTTTGCGGCAGTTCAAGCCGTTGCCCACGAGATGGACACTTACATCCTCGTCAAGGACATGAGCGGACGCTCTTCCTGGTCGACGATCTACAGGAATATGCAAAAGGCCTATCTGCCTAACAATATAGCCATCCCTGAGGACTTGAGGAGTGTTTATCAGTCGTCCGACGGCATGAGCACCTCCCTAAACATTCTGGGTATCACAGCCATGGCCATCGTGGAGAAGGATGCCGAGTGAACGCTACTTATTTAACCTAATTAATTGACCGCTAAACATTTTATTGATCATGAAGAAGATATCATTTTATGTGTTGATGCTATTTATCGCTTTCCTGCTTGCCAGTTGCCAGGAGGAGGTGACCATTGGGCCCGGTGTCTATCAAGAGTGCAGAACCGCGGGCATGTATGATGGAAGGATTGTCGAGGTGCCTCTCGAGACCAATGCTGTGCTGGATTCGTTGTTTGACTATGACATGTGGGTGTGGTGCGAAATCACCAAGGCTCCAGCCGATGCCATCGACAAGAAAGCACCCACTACAGGGAGTTATATCTACTTTCAACGCAACGACTTCCCTGGCAGGGTGCTCAAGCCTGGCATGGCAGTGAAATTCCGCATCTTCTACTTTGGACTTATCCTCCGGGAGAGCACCAATTTGCCCTTCCAGTATGCTGACGACTACCTGTACTATCATGGCAACGTAATGCCCGATTACCTTTTAAACAACTAAACGATGAACACTCGCATGATGAAAGTGAAATTGCTGGCCACATTGGCACTGATGATGGCCTCGTTATCGATAGCGGCACAGGACACACTGGAGACGCGCATGGCGCCCGACCGCAGCCTGTCGCTGGAACTCTTTGGTGCCCATAGTACCGTGGGCATCAACTATGACAGCCGCCTGAGCGGCAGTCATGGCTGGGGCTATCGCGTGGGCATCGGTTATGGCTACAGCGAGAGCAGTTATTTCTCATTTGCTTCCTACAACATTCACGGCATCGCCGCACCGCTGGAAATCAATTACCTGCTGGGGCGCGGCCGCCATCATCTGGAACTGGGTTTTGGAGCGAGCCTGGGATTCTATTGGGAAAAGGTCCGTGCCAGTGGCTATTTTGTCCCCTATGGGAACTATGACTACGGCAAGTATGACATCTACTACAAGCGCCGCACATTCGGCTACTTCATGTTTGGCAACGTGGGCTACCGCTTGCAGACCCGCCGCGGCTTTCAGTTCCGTGTGGGCATCACGCCGTCGGTCAACTTTGGTGACCGGTATTGCCTGCAGCGTGAATGGCTCTATCCCTACCTGAGTTTCGGCTGGAGATTATAAACAAAACGACAAATACACAATATTATGAGAAAAATCATCATTACATTAGCATTGTGCATGCTGGGTGCCATCACCCTACAGGCACAGGACGACACTGAGCGCAGCGTCTCGATCGAGGGGTTGGGTGTTCACAATGTTGTCGGTATTAACTTCGACAGCCGTTTTAAGGGCAACCACGGCTTTGGCTTCCGCGTTGGCGCCGGCTATACCCAGGGCACCCACGCTTACATCAGTCCCAGTGCCACCAGGGTGCAAGGTGTTGCTTTCCCCTTGGAAATCAATTATCTGCTGGGACAGGATATGCACAAGTTGGAACTGGGACTCGGCTGCAGCCTGGGATACTATGGCGAGCGGATAGAGTTTCCGGAATACGCTGGTCATGCCTATTGGCCAACGACGGACAGGAGTTTCGGATACTTCGTTTTCGGCAATATCGGCTACCGTCTGCAGACCAAGAGCGGCTTAATGATTCGTGCAGGCTGGGCTCCATCCATCAACTACGAAGATTCCAGAAACATTCGCCGTCGACCGCTCACTTCACTCTATATCAGCGTCGGCTGGAGGTTGTAACGAGAGAAATTACCTAATTCTAATTGAAGCCTAAATCAACTTGAGAAATAGAATCATAATAACACATGAACATGACAAAGAAACTTATGACCCTGCTGCTGGCAATGCTGGCACTGACGGCCTGCAAAGATGACGGTGAGGTTGTTTATATGCTTCCCGAGAAAAAGCCTATTCAGTTGAGCGCTGAACAAAAGCAAATGCGTGACAACAACAATGAGTTTGCATGGCGGCTGTTCCAGACCATGCAAGAGCAGCAAGGCGAGGTCAGCACTGTGGTGTCACCCATCAGCGTGACCTATATGCTGGGGATGCTTAACGCCGGTGCGGCAGGGACAACACGTGACGAAATCACAGCAACGCTGGGGTTCGGCTCTGACCCGACGGCGGTGAACGAATATTGCAAAAAGATGATTGAAGGAGCACCAAACGTCGATCCGGCTGCTACCGTGAAAATCGCCAACTGCATTAACGTCAATTCGGCCAAGGGATTAAGCCTGCTCAAACAATATGTCAACGACATGAAGAACTATTATAGCGCTCAAGTCGAAGCTCTGGACTTCACCAAGAGCAGTACCTTGGAGAAAATCAATAAGTGGTGCTCAAAGAATACAGCCGGGATGATTCCCAGTATCCTTGACGAGTTGAATCCCAATGCCGCCATGTGTCTGTTGAACGCCATCTATTTCAATGCTGACTGGAAAGAGAAATTTGACAAAAACGACACCCATAACTCGAGTTTTACCTTGCCTGACGGATCTATCGTGACGCGTGAACTCATGCACCGCAAGGCCATCGCACAAGGCTGCGAGAGCGAGTTGTGTTCCATGCTGCGCATACCCTTTGGCAGTGGCGGCTACAGCATGTATGTCATGCTGCCTGCCGAGGGGAAGACCACGGGCGACCTCATCCGCGACATGAGCCAGCAGGAATTGACCGACTATCTGGACGCCATCGACTTGACACCCCACGAGGTGGATATTCTCATGCCTCGGTTTGAAATCGTGAGCGACATCGACCTGATAGATGTCCTCGAACCCATGGACATCAAATCAGCGTTCACCACCAGCGCCGACTTCTCAAACATGTCTGACACGAGGCTGTTTGTATCCATGATGAAGCAGAAGGCCAAGATCGAAGTCGACGAGGATGGCGCCAAAGCCTCGGCAGTGACCGTTGCGGAGATGGGACCAACATCCCCTGGACCACAGCTATATGAAAAAGCCGAGTTCCACGCTACCCGCCCCTTCCTGTATTTCATACTCGAGGAGAGCACCCGTAGCATCTTCTTCATCGGCACCTACTGTGGCAACTGATTGAATACGTTTGCCCACTCAAGTGAGCGATAAAACTTACGAGTAATGATGAACAAGAGAGTAAAATGTTTTGTGGCCGCATTGATTCTCGCCAAATTGGCCTGTTGGGGCCAGGAGGGCAATGTGTTTCAGCATTTCAGCCTGTCGGGAGGTCTTGGCTCTACTGGTCTCACGATTGACATGGGCACGATGATGACCGACCATTTTGGCCTGAGGGCTGGTGTGGACCTGTTGGGAATCTATTTTCATGGCTATGAGGACTATGAGGATCTCAACAAGAAACTTTATTTGCTTGATCCTGACCTTGAGCCATTGCCCGAACAAAAGGCCGATACCCATCTCACGAATTCATCGGGACACCTGTTGCTGGACTATTACCCCTTCAAACCGTCAAAGTCAGGCTTCCATGTGACCGTGGGTGCTTATCTGGCATGGCATCGGCGAGTGGAATCTCTCGAGAATGCCGATAACTGGGCTTGGAGAAAAATTGCCGACTTCAACGCACGCCGTGGCGACTATGCCGACGTGCCTGCTGAAATGGGCCCTGCGACGATTGGGTATTATGGCTATCTGGTCCCCACCACCGCCGAAGGCTCTTTTAATGCCCAGATGCTAACGAACCGTTTCCGTCCCTATCTGGGTATCGGTTTTGGCCGTGCAGTGCCTGGTGCTCGCCGCCTGAATGTTCAACTTGACCTCGGCGTGCAATTTTGGGGCAAACCGAGGCTCTATGACGGAATAACCGGCAAACGCCTTACCCAAGTAGCGTATAAGAGCCAAGCCTCCTTCGGCCGCAACACGGTCTATCCCGTCATCACAATCCGCCTAGCGGGCCGCATCTTGTGATACAACACACAAAAAACAAGTTTCTAAACCATAATTTTTTATTACAGACTTGTTGGCTCACCGATGACCTCGGTGGGCTTTTTTTTACATGCCTCAGATGGGGAAAAACGGGCAATTCGTGGCAGAAAAGCACGCGTTTGGGGTATTGTGGGTATGGGGATGAACCTAAATTTAAGCAGAATGAACTTTTTATTTTTATGGATGCTGAAAATCAATGGATTAGGATTTGTTAAATGAAGTCGGATGTTGTAATTGTTTGATGGTTTTTGAGTAACTTCGCGGTGTCAAGTTCTTGACAGATCTTCCCGAGAACATCATCAACACGATATAACAATGATACAGACATTTTACAGGCACCTGCACATGGTGTCGCTGGTGTGTGCCATGGTCTTGCCATCCATTCCTGTTGCCGCCCAGTCGCGGGACGACGAGGTGATGGTGAGCAAATGCAGCGAGGTGTATGAGTTCAAGATGAAAGGCGGCCAGCCTATTGTCAAGAACAAGACCGTTATTGAGTATGAGTCCTTGCGGCAGTATGACGTGAAGATCCAGCCCGCGGTCTTCTATGGGGACAACATCAAGCTCGATGAGGCACGTTGTGACGGCTTCAGCGCTAACTATCGGTCGGCGACCCCTGAGAATGTGTTCTTTGACGACTCCCGCGTGTGCTATTTCGATGTGACCCTAGGCAAGTGGGGCCGAAAGCGCAGGATGACCTATGAGCGCACATTCACCGACCTGCACTACTTCACGCGCATCGTGCTGGGCGAGCAATATTTTGTCAAGCAAAAGACGGTCACATTCATCATGCCCAAGGAATTCGAGCATTACCGGCTGGTTGACAAGAACATGTCCCCGGCAGTTACCATCGAGCACAAAGACAAGGGCGGAAGTAGGGTAGTGACCTACACGATCAACGACATGGCGCCCATCAAGCAGGAAGAAGCCATGCCGACCGTGGCAAGCGTCTATCCCACGGTGTTCGTTGTCGGGTCGTTCAAGGATGCGGCCGACATGTTTGTCTGGGGACGGCAGCTGTCGGACGTCGATACCGCCATTCCGTCTTTGAACGATATCCTGGCAGACATCAACCGTGAATGCCATAGTGACCTGGACAAAATCAGGAACACTTATGCCTGGGTGCAGAACAATATACGCTATGTCGCCTTTGAGGCAGGTGTGAGTAAGCATCAACCTGATACCCCTGCCGAGGTCGTGCGCAAGCGTTACGGCGACTGTAAGGGCATGGCGTTGTTGCTGAAGACGCTGCTCGTGGCCCAAGGCTTTGATGCCCGCTTGACCGACGTGGGCACCCGTGAGGCCTCGTGCCTGATGAGTGAGATTCCCACTCTTGCAGCCATCAACCATGCCATCTGTACGCTGGAGTGGCAGGGCAAAACCTATTACCTGGACGCCACCTGCAACCACATCCCGCTGGGCCACATTCCGAGTAATGTGCAGGGCATGGAAGTCATGGTCGAGGAGCCGGGAGGTGTCCCCTCGTTGCGCACCGTGCCCGTTCTACCCGCCAGTGCCAACTGTGACAGCGTACACATCACGTTAATGCTCAGCAAGGCCGGCGAACTCACGGGGACGATCACCCGTTGTGTCAAGGGCGACATGAAAGAGATGCTCCTCAGTGCCTACGACAGTCGGGAATCGCAAAAACGACTCATGTTTGAACGGAACGCCCTCAACGACGATGACCATGCCAACAAAGTCTCGGAGGCGACATGGGTAGACAGAGACTGCCGCAGCGAGTGGGCGGTGTTAACGGGTAAGATGACCGATACCCATTCAGTCCAGCAGATCGAGGGAGAAGTGTATGTAGAACTTGATCCTGATAACATGCTGTTCACCAATCCGATTGATACGACCAAACGAGAGAATGACTACACGTTGCCGATGCCGTGCCGCCAAGTGCGAGAAGTGATACTGCAGCTGCCCGAAGGCATCGGGTGTGACGAACTGCCGGAGGACTACAACGAGAGAACCCAGTATGCCGACATGTCGTGCACATGGCAACGCCAAGGGTCTTCGATCATTTATCGCAAAGTAATGAATTTGCGCCAGACTCGCATCAAGCGTGAGGACATTACGACCTGGAACGCCAACCTCAAGAAATGGCAGTCAAGCAGCCATGAGGCGCTCGTCTTGAAATGAAATGTGAAACCCAATAGTCATAAAAGATATGAAAACAACGATTAAATGTGTGGTAATGCTGTTGATGGGATTAACCATCCTGACAGCCAATGCCAATGACGAAAAAGATTACGCCCGTTTCGCCGAGGAGTTGAGACAGAAGGTTTGGAGCGACAATGACCCGATGTTCAGCAACTACCAGTGTCCGGAAAAGTACACAAACAGCCAATTGTACTCGGCTGTCATCCTTGCCGCACGCACCGACGTGGATGTCACCCGCAAGTCCTACATCCGCATGACGGGACTGATGATGTTTGGTAATCCCAAGATGCTCGGGCGCCACGAACTCAACCGCATGCTCATCAAGCTCAATGATGCGGCGGCTCTGAAGAAGTACTCGGAGTTTGATTATTCGACATTCAAGCGAGGGCGCAACTACAGGGGACTAGAGGAGAAAGTGCAGCAGGTGCTAGGCGTGAGAGTCATCAAACCCGATGGCAGAATCGTCAACGTGGACAGTAAAGAGTATGCCATCACCCGCGAAGGCAAGAAGGGTAGTGATGTGAGTCACAAGCTGGCAGTTCCTGGACTTGAAGTGGGTGATGTGCTTGACGTCTTCACCTATGAGGAATTGATGGTCCAGGATCGTAATGTGCCTGAATTCACATTCTCGTTCATGGCGCCATACCCCATGCTCCACTATAAGGTGAATTGCACCATCGACAAGAAGTTTACCGTTCAGTACCGGAGCCTGAACGGTGCGCCCGAATTCAAGGCCAGTACCGATGACGACGATAACACCGTGCTGGAGGCCGAGGTCAGAAACGTGGATCGCGTGGAGCCCGCCCTGTGGTACAACCCCGTCAAGCAGTCGCCATTGATTCTGCTTTATGTCCAAGACAAGAGCGTGAGTGACAAGAAGATAAAGAGTCTCAAAAACCGCGACCTGCAGGCCAACCCCGACTATGAGTTCATCCTGCGCGATGATTTCTCTTTCCTGCACACCCATAAAAAGAAAGTCAAAGAATACTATGATTGGCCACTGAACAAGAAACTGATGAAGGACGAAATCGCGCGAGCCAAGAAATTGGCCGACAAGGAAGAAGCGGCACGCCTCATCTACACGGGTCTGCTCTATTCTTATAGGGCTCATGACGACTATGATGCCTACACGCCCTATCACTTCATCATCATGATGGGCGAGATGCTGGACCGCTGCAGCGTGCCTTACCAGTTTATCATCTCGACCGATGACGAGAATGAGCCGTTGGACAAGCTCATCCATGTGGGAAATGTCCTGTGGCTCCTCAAGGTGGGCAATACCTATTTCGCACCACCCACCTATCAAGGCATGACAGCGGGACTGCTGCCTGCACATCTTCAGGGCCGCAAGGCTGCTCTGATCACCAAGCTTGCCGACAATAACTCGAAATATGAACTTATCACGCTGCCTCAGTCCACTGCCGCCGACAATCTTGACGATGTGCAACTCACGGCCACCATTGATGGCACAATCCTAACGATTGACCGTACCGAGTCCCGAACGGGCACGATGAAAGAAGGCACGGCTCCCATCATGACTGACGAGCAGGAATACGAGGCCTATGACGAGTACCTGGGACGTAAAAAGGAGTATATCAAGGGCGTCAACAAGCGGCTGCGTGAGGGCACACAGCAGCAGTTCTCCAAGCAGAGCGAGGATCAGCAAGATGACTTCAAGGCTGAGATTGAGATGTATCACGATGTGGCTGCGGACCGACTGCTCTCCACCGAGATCCTCTCAACGGGCATCGACCCTCAACATCCCGAGTTTACCTACAAGACGCAATACACGATGGACGGCTGGGTTAAGAAAGCCGGCTCCAATCTTGTGGTGAGCGTGGGCAAATTAATCGGTTCACAGGCCAACGTCGAGGGCGTGGACCGCAACCGCTCGTTTGATGTGAATCGCAGTAGCCCTGGCTTGCTGCGATGGGATATCAGGGTCGACATCCCCGATGGCTATGAGGTCTCTAATGAGAGTCTGAGCAAACTGAGTCGGAGCGTCAAGAACAGCGCGGGCGAGTTTACTGCCCTTGCCAGTGTCGAAGGGCGGCAGTTGCGGCTCGTTGTGAGCAAGCGATATGACAAGGGTGACTATCCCGCCTCGCAGTGGCAAGACCTGCTGCAGATGCTGGATGCCGCCGACGAGTTCACCACCATGCAAATCGTGTTCAAGAAATAATCAAAAACAATCTATAAAGACATGAGAAAGACAGTATTTACATTATTCATCTTGTTGACATGCATGGCAACAAGGGCTGACATCGGTGAGTTTTCATTCGGAGCACAAACGGCCTATGGCACTCGTGATAAGGTGATGGGAATTGGCTTAAACGCGAAATACAATTTTTCCTATCATACCCGAATCAACTTATTGGCCGATTACTATTTCAAGAAGAACGACGTGTGGGGCAGTGAGTTTGCCCTGGAGTGGAACTATCATGTTCACCTTGGTGACAACCTGAGGCTTTATCCCTTGTTGGGAATAGGAATGCGTAACTATCATAGCCACTACGACACGCTTATTGGTAAGGAATCTGATGTTGAAGGTTATTTTATCGGAAATGGCGGTGTGGGTATCGATTACCTCATTGGTGACCACTTGATGCTCAATAGCGAGATAAAGTACCAGCGGTTCTTCAGTGAAAATGTTGGTCAGGTTATGTTCATGATAGGTGTTTCCTACCGGCTTTAGAAGATATGGAATTGTGCTATAATTTTTTTATAAATCTCTAAAAAACTCAGTTACAATGAAAAAGATTTTATTGATTATGCTGATGGCCGTCACTTCGATGATGGCAAGTGCCGACGTGGGCGAGTGGTCCCTGGGCGGCCAGTTTGTGTTTGGCACCGAGGGCAGCATGCCCGGTGTGGGTTTGAAGTTCCAGAGCAACTATTCCCACGCTTGGCGCTCGGCCGTTTCGGGCAATTACTACTTCAAGAAGAACGGCGTGTCCTGCTTTGACCTCAACGCCGAGCAGCACTACCTGTTTGAGTTGGGCGACAAGATCCGTCTCTATCCTTTGGCCGGCATCCGTGCCGCTTTCTGGAAAGTCGATGACATCAATGCTAGCGTGGGTGATGTCCACATCAAGGTCGATGGTGACAGCGAAATGAAGATTGGCTTCAACATGGGTGGCGGTATCGACTACCTCATCGGCGATCACCTGATGCTCAACGGCGAAATCAAGTATGAGTACTTGAAGAATGCCGACTGGGTACTCTTCTGCGTAGGCGTGGGTTACCGCTTCTGATACCCCACGACACACTAAGGGAAGGCAATAAGTACAACAAGTTCAACAGCGCCAAGGCCATTGTTTTTATTGTACTTATTGTCTTCCTTTTTAAATATGTCAACGGTAGTTGTTGACGAAGTCATCGAGGTTGTTGACGCTGAGCTTCTTGGCTATTTGGATTTTCTTGTTGGAGACGGTGCCAAGGCTGCTGTATTTCATGCAGATCATGATGACCGTGCGTGAGAAACCGTAGCAGTACAGGGCCAGGAAGTTCATCTCGCTCTCGTTAAGCGTGCCACCGGCGATGCGCTGTGCCTCGTCGAGCACGCCGCTGTGCAGCTCATTGGTCAGGCTGTGCAGGTTGTTCCAGTAGGAGTCGGTGGGGACGGCTCCCTCGACGGGCAATGTCATTACTTCGTTGAACTTGCGGGTAAAATTCGTCTCGTTGGGCTGATAGGACAGCTCCAGCAACTGGCGAATCACCTGTATCTGGTTATCGACGATAGAACGCATCTCATCGCTCTTGCGCTGCTTGGCTTCCAGGGCCGCAAGTTCCTCGCCCATGCGCGTCTCGTTACCTCGCAACTCGTCCTGTGCGGCTTTCAGTTCCTGTTCCCGAGTGCTGATGGTCGCTCTCATCTGCTCCAGGCTTGCCAGCGACGCGTCGAGGTCGGTTCGCAGCAATTCAAACTCGGTCTCCTTCTGCTTCAGGCGGCTGCGGTAGCGCCATGCCAGGAAGGTCACACCCAGCGCCAGCAACGCCAGCAGCGTGGCCAGCAGGATGGCACCCCTCGTGCGGGACTCGCTCTTCACCTTCTTGAGCTCTTCCAACTGGATATCATATTTCTTCTCAATAGCCAGGTAGTTCTTGTTGACGTTGGCCACCAATATTGAGTCGGCCATCTCGTTGGCCCGATCATAGTAGGTGGTGTATTGATCCCAGTCCTTGTTGGCTTTGGCGATTTCACTCATGAGCCGACAATACATGACCGTGTCACTGGTGTGGTTGCTCATCATGCCGCTGGCGGGCACATGATTGAGATAGTAGAGGGCCGAATCGGGCCGCCCCAGGTTCAGATAGGTCTCGGCAGCGACATAGTGTGCGCGGGGGTGGTCAATCTCATCCTTGCCGGCCGCTATGGCTTTCAGGATATCAACCCGGGCCTTCTCATACTCTTTGGTAATCAGGCAGTACATCTCGGCTCTCATGTACAGATTTTGGAACTCAAACCATGTTTCATGCTCTTCCTGCGAGAGTCGTATGGCTTTATCCATATAATAGCGTGCGCTGTCAAGGTTGTAGGACTGATTACGGTAATAGCCTCCAATCTCGGTTAAGCATACTATCTGGTAGTGCTTGTCGCCCAGCTGATTGTACAGGTCCAGAGCCTCCTTGAATTTCCTGATTTTCAGGTCGGCATAGTTTGAATTGTCGGCATAGAGGGTTGCCAATCGCAGCTTGGCGAAGGCTCTATTTTCCAGATCACTATCTTCGGCCTCGTTTTCGGCATCCTTATAGGACGCTATCGCCTTTTCAGCATCACCCATCATCTGATAGACACAGCCCCGATAGAGCAGGGCGCGGGTGTATTTCTCGCGGTCGCCGTGGTGCTCATAGTAGTCCACCGCCACATTGATCACGGCATCGGTCGTGTCGTCGATATAGTTCTTGTAGTGTGATTGGGTGAGCAGCAGGCTGTAATAGGCCCGCTCAGCCTGGTTGAACCCGCTCGGATGGAGAGAATCCAAACGTTGCTGCGCTAGTTCATACTGGCGAGCCTTTGACAACAGCGAGTCGATGCCAGCCAATTCGCGCATAGTGGCGGTATCTCCGCCCCCGTTGCAACAGGTCAACCCCAAAGCAAGAACAACTATTAATGCGGTAAAAGCGATATTTCTTGTATTCATAATCCAGTTAACATGGCGTCCAATTCGTAGCAATTGAACGCGGATGCCAAATTAGTTCAATTAGCGTAATTCGTAGTTTTCTTCTCGCAAATTTACGTCATTTTTGGGCAACAATTTCAGCCTTAACGGGCCGAATTATGCCAAAATGAACTTTTTGTTTTTCGGGTATCTGATAATCAATGGTTTATGACTGTCAAAATGAAGTCACAATGAAGCCCGTTTTTCACCAAGAATCCAATTATTTGCAGTAACTTTGCAGTGACCGGTTACCATGTTGTGACCGCCATATCACGCTACATAGCATAAACACCCAAATGGGTATTGTGAGCCGCTAAACCGAAGAGTAATTTTGCAACGGTAAAGTATACGAAGCAGATAATAACTAATCAAAATATTAACCGATATGAACACGACTAAAACTAAATCCACCCTCTTGTCTTCCTTGACGAGACTAGTAGTTCTGATGGCTTTACTCATGAGTAGTCTGTCTTTGATGGCCCATGACTTTGAGGTCGATGGCTTCTACTACAACAAAACTGGTGCCCATGAAGTTGCTGTGACTTATAACGGCGTGAGCCAGTACAATAACGACTATTGGGGCAAAATCGTGATACCGTCAACGGTGACTTACAACGACACGACCTACACGGTGACCAGCATCGGGCGCTCTGCCTTTCGCAGGTGTGGCATAGAGAGCGTGTCAATTCCCAACACGGTGACCAGTATCGGAGATGGTGGTTTCCGTGAGTGTAAGATGCTGGAGAAAATCGTCATTCCCAATTCAGTCACCAGCATCGGCAAGTCGGCATTTAAAGGATGCCAGATCTTGATAAGTGTTACGCTTCCCGACTCGCTATCCTCCATAGCCAGCTACACATTTGATGATTGTGTCATCCTGCCAGAAATCACCATCCCTAATACAGTAACTGCCATCGGCGAAAAGGCATTCGCTTTCTGTCGTGTTTTAGACGATGTCATTATTCCCGAATCGGTCACTTGGATTGGTGATCGTGCGTTCTCCAATTGCTATGACTTGACCGAAATCACTATACCCCAGTCGGTTACCCGCATCGGGGAATATGCCTTTGAGAAGTGCGAACACCTCAAGCAAGTCACCATCCTGGGCCCCCTCACCGACCTGAAGAGTCACATGTTTGTTGACTGCACCCGCTTGAAGAAGGTCTCCCTCCCCGAGTCAATCACCTGGATCCATGACAACGTCTTCAGGAATTGCGGCAAGTTGGCGACAGTGAATATCCCATGCGCTGTCAACCGCCTGGGGGCATCCTCATTCAGTGGCTGTTCCAGTCTCAAGAGTGTGACGTTGCCGGGCACGGTCACCGCGATCGAGGATTTTGTCTTTAACGGTTGCAGCAGTCTTGAAGATGTTACCCTCCCCGAGTCTGTGACATCCTTTGGCGAAGGAATTTTTTGGGGCTGCACCAGCCTGACTGCCATCACCCTGCCCAATAGCATCAAATACGTTCCCTGGAGGACCTTTTATGGCTGCATCAATCTCACAGACGTGAAGCTACCTGATCAAGTTATTAGCATCGGTGGCGGCTCATTCAGCCAATGTGTCAGCCTGACAGAACTCGATATTCCTGAAACGGTGACCCACGTCCTCTACAGTGCGTTCTACGGTTGCACCAATCTCAAGCGGATAACGATACCCGACTCAGTGAAATATGTCGACACCAATGTATTATTGGAGTGCACAAGTCTGGAGAGTGTCACCATCGGCTCTGGTGCTACCGACATTTTGGACAGTGCCATTAACGGTTGCACTAGCCTAAAGGAGATTATTTGCAAGGCCATCACGCCCCCAATAATACATAACATCAATGCTTTCAGCACCTATGCATCGACTGTGCTGCGCGTTCCCGCCGCATCAATTGAGGCCTATGAGACCACCGATTACTGGAACCGTTTCACCACCATCCTGCCTATCGGCGATTTCTCAACAGGAGACGTGAATTATGACGGCGAGCAAAACATCAGCGACGTAAATGTCATCATTGATGCCATCCTTGCCGGCAAGCAAAAAAACAGATACGACATAAATGATGACCATGAGGTCAACATAGCCGACATCAACGTCATCATCAACATCATCCTCAAAACTAAGTAACAAAGCAGAAAGCATGATGAAACGGACAATCTTCAATATGACCTTGACTGCCTTGCTGCTCCTGTTGCCGACAGCAGCCATGGGCTATGACTTTACGGTCGATGGCATCTTCTACAACATCAACGAAGATAGCAATTCGGTCTCTGTGACCTATGAAACAAACGATTACAGGAGTTACAGCGGTGATGTGGTGATTCCCAATGTTGTCACCCATGAGGGGACGACCTACTCCGTGACTGCTATCGGTCCATACGCATTCAGGTATTGTATCAACATGACCCATGTGACCATGCCAGGCACAGTGACGGATATCGGAGACTTTGCCTTTGGCAACTGCACCGCCTTAACTAGCATTAAGATTCCCGAATCGGTACGGCACATCGGTGTGCAGGCGTTTTATATGTGCACTAAGGTCACCAGCATCACAATCCCCGACTCGGTGACAACTATCGACAACTATGCCTTCTCGTCATGCTGGGCACTGGACACGCTAACCATAGGCAAATCGCTCACCACGGTTGGCGGTGGCGTTTTTTACGAGACCAGTCATGTGAAGACGCTGATATACAATGCCAGGAGGTGTCCGATGACAGTTATCGGGCAGCCCTATCAAGTTGAAAATGTTGTGATTGGCGACGAGGTAGAGATGATTCCCGATAATTTCATCAAGGGTTCCCAGGTCACTTATGTTGACTTGCCAAGTTCGGTGACAACTATCGGCAGTTATGCCTTCAGTGGCTGCAACGGACTGACCGAAATCACGTTGCCCGATGGGGTTGCGGCCATCGGTAATAGTGCGTTTCTCGGCTGTCAAGGTCTGACGCAGATGGCCCTCCCCGATGCCGTGACCACCATCGGTGATTGTGCGTTTCAGCAATGTACGGGACTCACGAGCATCACCCTGGGCCATGCCTCAACGATAGGGAGAGAAGCATTCAAGTACTGCACGGCGCTGACCAGCATCACAATTCCCGAATCGGTGACCCAGATAGGCGCAGATGCTTTCACAGATTGCACCGCATTAAAATCGGTGGCATATAATGCTGTGAATTGCCAGGATGGCTCTCCCGAACTGTTCAATAATTGCCCCATCGAGTGCATCACGTTCGGCGAGCAGGTGAAGCACATCCGCAACAGCCTGGCTAATGGCAAGACGTTGTTGCAACAGGTGACCATCCCCTGCTCGGTGACCTCTATCGGCACCTATGCCTTCTCAGGTTGCACGGGGCTGACCGAAGTGCCACTTCCCGAGGGGCTCATCACGATTGGAGAAGGTGTTTTCAAGAACTGCACGGGGCTGACCAGTGTAATCCTGCCTAAGTCGCTTGTTACCCTGGGTGCCCGCGCATTCGAGGGCTGTACCACATTGACGGGCATCATCATCCCCGATGCTGTGACCACCATGGGCGCTAATGTGTTTGACAAATGTTATGCGTTGGAGTACGCGATCATTGGCAATCATGTGGCATCGATTGGTGACTATGCCTTCAATCAGTGCTTTGCCATGGAGAGTCTGATCATCGGCAACTCGGTGACATCAATCGGGAAATATGCCTTCCTGGACTGTTATGGATTGACCAGTCTCACGATTCCCAACTCGGTGACTACCATCGGCAATTGGGCCTTTGAGGGCTGCAACGGGCTCACCCGAGCAACTATAGGTAGCGGAGTCACCTTCATCGGCAACACCATTTTCTACTGGTGCAACCAGTTGACCGATGTTACCTGCCTGGCGGCCACACCACCCGTTTTTGATTATAACGGATTGTTTATCAACCGTGAAGATTATGAGCATGCCACGCTGCACGTGTTGCCGGGCTCACTCGAGGCCTATCAGTCGGCATTATACTGGAAAAATTTCTCCCAAATCCTTGGCGATGCTGTCATCGTTATTCCTGGCGACGTGAACGGTGACGGCGAGGTCACCGTCGCCGACGCCAACAGCGTGATCCACATCATCATCAACGGCGGTGGTGGCGGCCATGGCCATGCTCCCGGTGATGATGACGGTACACTGGTTGGTGACATCAATGGCGACGGCGAGATCAACATCGCCGACATCAACGCCATCATCAATATGATTTTAACTCAAGATTAAATATGAACATGACTAAGAAACTGATGACCCTGCTGCTGGCGATGCTGGCATGCATGACTGTGAGTGCTCAAGACATTGTGATTGATGAAACCTGTCCGCCCCAATTTCCTGGCGGCGATGCTGCGTTGATCAACTTCCTCAATGCAAATATCGTTTATCCGCAACAAGCGGCCCAGGATAAAGTTGAAGGAAAAGTCGTTGTGCAGTTTACGGTGAAGAAGACAGGAAAGATTGATAATGTCAAAGTGCTTCGTTCGGTGCGCAAGGACTTGGATGACGAGGCCGTCAGGGTTGTCAAGATGATGCCCGACTTCATCCCGGCCAAACAGGATGGGGAACTCACCGACATGCCGTACACGATACCAGTGTCCTTCAAGCTGTTCGATGAGATGGAGCCGCTCATGGTGAGTGAAGGTTCTGATGTGCCCGATGATTTCGAGCCGCCGATGTTTCCTGGAGGCGAGAGAGCCCTGATGGAGTTCCTCAAAGACAATGTCAAATACCCGCCGATGGCTGCCAAAAGAAAGACCCAAGGCAGAGTTGTTATGACTTTTGTCGTTGACAAGACGGGTAAAGTGACTGAAATCAAGGTCGCCAAATCGGTGGATATTTATTTGGACACCGAAGCCATCCGCGTCTGCAAGTTGCTTCCCGATTTCATCCCAGCTCGTCAGAATGGTGAGCCCGTGAGCGTATGGTTCACCCTCCCCATCACATTCAGGTTGTAATAGCAATCTTTATTAAAAATCATGGTGAAAAGGATTACTATTTTTGCGGCATTAATGGTTATGCTAACGTCATGTTGCCCATTTGCTTATTTTGTCCCTCAGGATAAGATTGCTTATAGCAATTCTCATGCGGGTGACACGCTGGGCTATGCTTTTGGTGTCGTGAATATCAGGCATACCAATCACAAGGACCATTGTGACTTACTTCAGGCCATCAAGACTAACACGCCTACACTCCTTAATAAGAAGGACATCACAATATATCAAGACGGCAAACCACTGAAGTTTGACCTTAAGGTAGCGCAACCGGACAAATGGGTAAAAGTCAAAAAAGATACTGTCACCCTGCAGGAACAGAGCCTATTCGTGTTGAGCACCAAAGCCAAAACCGCTCCAGGTCAAACATTGACTATTGTCGAGAGGAATTACCCATGCCTCGGTGACAGCATTGTGGTTCACATCAATCTTGACGATGTCAACAAGAGTCCTGGTTCCATTAGCCTTGGATCGATGGTCGGCCAGATGCTCCCACGCATCCATACGCTCGAAGGCGAAGCCAACCAATTTGCCAAGATTGCCAGCGAGATGATGGAGCAAAAGCAAACTCAGCCCGATTCAACAAAAAGGACTCCATAGTGTCAATATAAAAAAAAGATGACTGGATTAACGAACTGACACAGATGAAGATCGTCTGTAAAATGAAATAGCATCACAATTATGATGGAAGTAAACAACACTGCGCTATGAAACAGATTCTTTTATTTGTAACCCTCATCTTTGGTTCGCTTGCGGTTCAGGCGCAATCGATTGAAGCCTTGCGTGACTCCATGGCGGCAGGCAACCTCAATAGCCAGGTTGATCTGGCGCTTCTTTATCTTTTCGGTGAAGGTGTTGATCAGGACACCGAGAAGGCTATGTCGCTCATCCGCGATGCCGCCGACAAGGGCAACCGCTATGGCGAGTTGTGGATGGGAATGTGCTATAAAAACGCCTATGGCGTCGAAACTGATTATGACGAAGCCTTCCGCTGGTTCAAGAGTTCTGCCCAGAAAGGCAATGTGAGTGCCATGGGCATGTTGGGAGAAGCCTACAAGTACGGCCAAGGGACCGAACAGGATTTGGCCAAGGCGATCCATTACTATGAGCAGGGCGCTGCCGGCGGAGACCCTCTGTCGCAACATGAATTGGGTCTGCAATACTTGTCAGGTGATGGCGTTCAACGGAATTGGAAAAAGAGTTTTGACCTGTTCAAGCGGTCAGCAGAACAGAGTTATCCTGATGCCCTTGAAATGCTGGCGCTGTGCTATTTCAACGGCTGGGGTACCCAGAAAAGCCAAGATAAAGCAATCCAGTGCCTGGAGGCACTGAAGATAGGTCAGGAGGAAAGTACCATTCAAGACATTGATGAAGCCATAGCCAACATCAATAAGGGCGACACGCTAAGCGCCTATGAGCTTCAATTCAGGATTTTGCCTTTGCGGTTAGGCGCGTATGCTAACGGCGCCATCGACGAGGAGCAGCTGATCGACCTGGAACTGCTTAACCTGCAGTTGGGTTACTGGCTCCTGTTTACTCACTATGAGTGCGACCTGGACTCGCTGTCCATCAGTACACATCAGGTGGACGACTCGATCACCGTTCATGTCATCCACATGCCCGAGCCAAGCCGCCCGCCGTTGTGCAAGTATGCCGCCTATGTGATGGACAATAAAAACGGCCTAAGCCGTTATTACACACTGGAAAAGACCTATAATCTCTTTGGTGAATCCGGCGTTGACGACCCCTATGTCGTGGGAGGTATGGCAATAGAAGATGATGACATTGAGGCATTGTCGGGCAGTGACTACCCCGATGGCTTCACCCACCTCAATTACGGCTGGCTTGAGGGAGAACCCACCGAAGAGAACTTTGTACGGACCATCCTGCACTTGTTTAAAGACAAGTGACAAAAACAGAATCACAATAAATTCCATTGATACTATGAAACGATTGATTTTGTTTATTATCCTAGCCGTAAGTCTTGCGGGCAGCATCGCCGCTCAAAACAATTGGTATGAGCGATACCGCGAGTGCATCAATGACAGTAGCCTTGAGTATTTGCGACAGGTCATTGAGCAATGGGAACAGGCCGAGCCTGAATCCCCCGACGTGTATGCCGCTTGGTTCAACTATTATTTCAAGATGAGCCGGGATGAAGTCATGCAGATGACGCCCATTCCTCCAGAAGATGGCAGGCAAGCTTTGGAATTTGAAGACAGCACGGGCGCACCAGTATATATGTATGAGGTACAGGTATTTGACGATTCACTTTTAGCAATTGCCCACGAGAAGATAGACAAAGCAATCAGCCTCTATCCTGACAGGTTGGATTTGCCATTCGGTAAACTCGCCGCTCTCTTCAGTTTGGAGGACTACGATAGTGCGATGCCTGTGCTTCGTCAGGTGATAGAGCGTTCCCACCTCAATGGCAACCATTGGACTTGGACACTTAATACCCCAGTAGGTGAGGATGGCGAAGCGATGTTCAAGTCGAGTATGCAAGACTATTTCAGTTGGTTGTTCAACGCTGAACTTGACGATAAGGCGATGCAACTCGTGGAATGGCTGTTGCAATACTATCCCGATGAAGTCATGTTTCGCAGCGATAAGGCATCACTTCTGTCAATAACAGGCCATGATGACCAGGCTTTGCCCCTGTTCCTCTCCATCCACAAGGACTACCCCGATGACAACATCGTGATCTCAAATATCGCCTATATCTATGAGGCCATGGGAGATAAAGACAATGCGCTGAAGTACTATCGCCTATTGTCCGAATGTGGTGACGAAGAGATGGAAAAACAAGCCCGAGGAGCCATCAGTGAATTAACCACTAATGATTAGAATACCATTGACGATATGAAACGGATCCTTCTATATGTAGCCATTATGTTTGGCTCGTTAATAGCCCAAGCGCAACCTGCCGTTGAATTCCATGATGTCACGGCGGCCATTACCGACTCGGTGCGCATCGTGCCCAATTTCTCTTTGGGCGACACCCGTTCTTACCGTGCCACTGTAAAGACCGTCATGGCGAGGTCTGACTCATCATCGGTGGATTATCACATGAAAGTAGAATCGGTTGACAGTGACCACTACGGCATGTTCTTAACCCTTGATAATTTTGTTTACGACCAATCATACTACCCGGACTCGGAGCAGTTAGTAGAATTCTTTGGCAACGAGGGATTTCATTTCTACTTCAACCGCCTTAGCCTGAAGGTGGACAGCATCGATTGTTCAAATTTGGTAAAGCCATTGAAACAGTACCTGATTAAACTATCGGCTGAGCTTGAGTCGCATCTTGACCTGCCCTTTGAGGACACCTTGTCTCAAATAGAGAACGACAGGAATAATGGGCTTTACAGAATGGCATCCGACCTTTTGAGTGCAATCATTAAAACCTGGGCCGACCAGTACGGTCGCACCTATGCCATGGGCGGCTCCCGATGGATTGAAACTGATGAAGACCTTGAGATCACTGAGGTCGAAGATATTGATACCGATATTCAAGATGAATACCTAGTCGAAGGTGAGGGCGAAGAGATGCTCGATTTGTCTTCGAAAGAGATTCATCAGGCATTTGCGCACATCAACGAGGACGGAACCTTCTTTTACAAGGAAAAAATCTCGTGGGAATCATTTGTGTTAGACGATTGGTTTGAGCATCAAGAGGCATCATTCGACGCCAACGGTTGGCCAATAGAGATAACAAGCACAATCACAATGGGAGATACCTCTATTTCTATCCACTGGCAACTGATTGAAGAGAATGACTGACGATGTGATTATATGGATTCTTTCGTCGGTATGTATCTTATCGATACTTGCAGAATGGCTATTAGTTAGCCATAGAAAGAGCGCATTTAACGCGATTGTGTTTTTATGCTATTCTTTACCTTTGTATTATTTGATGTATTATAGAGGATCTGGCGGCGCTGCTTTTACTTGGTGGTTTTATCTGGTAATAATAACATCAGTTCATATACTGATTTTGCTGTTACAGATCATAATCAGATTATGGAAAAAGAACTGATAGAAAAAGACTGCAGATGAAACTGATTCTCAAAATAGTTCTCACTGAGTTGATACTGTGCGTTATCTACATGCTTGTGGTTAGTGCAGTGAATGGATGTTTTCCGTTCTTGGTTCGCGGCTATGAACCGGGAGGAACAACAATCTTCGGACTGGCCGTCTTATTTGCGGCTCAGTTCGTCAGTTTGATATTATTGGGCTATTTCAAGCCTCTGTGGTTGGGAGTCGTTCCCGCAGCGCTCATAGTATGGTATTGGATAAACGCAATGCTAGGTATGCCTCACCGCTCATGGACGTTCATGGCGTTATCACTGGCGCTTTTTGCAATACACTTTTATGTCATGAAAAGAATCCTGCGAGACTAGCATTTGCTTTCAAAGAGATATTGTGCTAATTTTGCTGTGATCAAAAAATGAATTGAAAATATGAAACGAATTCTTTTGTTATTCATTATGGTTGGCGTCCTCGTGGGTGATCTTGCGGCGCAGGAGCAACTTGATTCGCTCTCTTATGCCATGGGCGATTACTTCATACGGCTCTATCTGGACGGCAACGATAAGGAAACACAGCAGGTCATGGGCGATCGTGAGGAGTACATCCGGGGGTTCAGTGACGGGCTGAATGTCTATAGGCAGGAGACGACAGCGGCCAGTTCCTATTTTAACGGTCAGAAGATGGGCCTGTTTTTCCTGATGAGCATCAATTTTGAACCATATGAGGATAAGGAAAAGCCTCATTTGGACTGCCTGATCGAGGGGCTGCGCAAAGTGGCCGACAATACCGTTGTCCTACCACAGGACACTATCGGCGCCCATCATTTATTGTTAGACCTTGACGATGAGGCCATGCTATCGATGGTTGATGGTGACTCCTGCCGCATCGAGACGACAATGGGAATCTTCTTGGGGCTGCAGGCCTATAACCCGCTTCAGCCATCCGACCGTGATCAGGGCGACTCCATTTCTGTCGAGGATCAACAGACCTTTGCTGCGGGGATGGCTGATGTGCTTGAAAACTCAATCGCGGCATCGACTTATGACATGGGCCGATTTGCGGCACTGTTCTATTTCATTGACAACATGAGAATGAAGCAGTTGTTGGGCTTGGATTTCGATTACGATGCGATCATCGACGGTGCCCGTGGTGCCCTGGGATTGGAAGAGCGCAAAATGACGGTTGAAGAAGTGGAAATGTGCCTCACGAAGTACTATGAGGCGCAATACGATGCCCAAGCGACTGATAAACTTGATGATAGTGACGACATCGATGATGCCCTTCTCGAACAGGCCGTTAAAGACGCCATCAAGCAGGCCGAGGCCGAGCAAGCCTCTCAATACCCTAATGAAGGTAATTGAAACCTAATACATAACGAGATAATATGAGAACGATTTGTCTATTAGTGTGCGTTTTCGGTTTGGCCATGACAGCATGGCCGCAGAACTTGATGTTAAGCCAAGAGGAGCCCGAGGACGAAATTGCGGTAGTGGGTTACTTCTGCAAGAACGACACGATGACCTACAGGCAGACGCACAACAAGTACAAGATCCAAGGGAACGATACGACGGTCAGCGAGTCCTATGTGGAAGAATTCATGATAGTGGTGACTGACTCGACCAGCGACGGTTACAAGATGAAGTACATTCCGCTGAGCTTCACCCTCCATGATGCCGACACGGTCACAAGCCTGATGACTAATGCCATGAGCCAGTTGATGCAGTCGGTCGTGTGCGAGTTCACAACCGATGAGTTGGGATTGCTCAAAAGCATCACCAACTGGCGCGAGATACGTGACCAACTCAAGAAGGGTGTAAAGGCCACATGCGACACGCTGTACGCGACCATCCCGGATATGGACAGCATCATGCCCCGAAAGTCGCTGGAAAACATCCTGTTGCTCCATTTCTCAACCGAGGAGGGCATCCGCAACTCATACGAGGAATTGGAGAACCTCTTCGGGCTGCACGGCTCCACGTTTGACCTCGGCGACAAGGAAGTAGATACCGAGGAACAAGGTTACCCCCAGCACATATCCGCCAGGATAGGCTACACCACCATCGAGGACGAGGAGGATGACTTCGACGGCGATTATGCCATCTCAACACTATCAACTACAACAATTCCTGTCGAGGACGTTATGGACCTTGGCTTCGGCGCGCTGTCAATGATCGTGAGCGACATGGCTAATGACAGCCTGGAAGCGGTGCGTGACCAGATTGTTGATTCGCTAAAAATCGCGAAGCCCAATGGCGCTGAAGTCATTGTCAAAGAGTATTACGGGTTTTTCTTGAACGGATGGCCCAAAGAATACTATTTCGAGAAAGCGTTTGATCTGGGATTCGGCCAGAACATTGAGACCCGCTATATCGAGTGGATCTCCCGAAATTGGCACATCTACGTCCGCGAAGATGAATCAACTGAAAACAAAGACATCTGAATTCACCACGATACATTATGAAGCAATTATTATCACTCATTCTGTTGTTGCCGATGTTGTGTGTGGCTCAACCCGATTGGTTAGCAGACAGCAAGTTGCCCAGTCGAGACGAACTGGCAACCATCAATGACAGCATCTTGCAAGAAGGTCTGCGACTTTACACCTACGAGAAATTATCATGGATGGCATCTGACCTGCTTGCTGAGCATGCTTCAGAAGATTTGTCGAGTATACGTGGTTCGGCAGTGCAACTGGATGACAAAGGTAAACTCACCCATTTTTATTGCCGACAAGATAGTGTGGTGTTCAGTTGCACTCTTGATCTTTATGACTTTAGTCTGTCATGGGATAATACTGTGCGACCTATGACCGAAGATGACCGAGATGCCGTTCACTTTAGATCCGACATAATCAACCGTATTATAGAGACCTATGGAGACAGCATCTACACCATTCAAGATGGGTCGATAAACATTGACTTGATTTGGCTTGGCACAGATAACCTCAGGGCGTATCTGCTGCAGGGGACGACCCTCAATGGGGTGATACCATTCGGGAACGATTATTATGTGGATATTGACCGCGATGGCAACTTGATAGAATTCCATCGTTTCCATCATTCTTACATACCTATTGACATCAGACAGGCCGGCGAAAATACGCAGGTCTTGGAAGTGATACACTCACACACTGTAGACAATCCGTTCTTCACGCCCACTGATATCTGTAATGCATTGCTCTATGCGCACGACCTCTATGGAATGAAATCGGTTTGTATTTTATCCACTGTTTTTGTTCCGTCTGCTATCATGACATTCAATATGGACGATATGTCCATCACTGTTGATGAATGGGAACCCCTTTAAGAGAAAAGCAGTGTATATTCTCAGCGATCAATACAGACCATAATACTTTTACATGTTAGAGTTTTGCCTCGGAAACGCAGATGCATTCCGGGGCGTTTCCCTCCTATACCTTGAAAAAACATTGAATAATGTAGAATATACTCTAAGAGTTATGTGTCTTACTTTAGGTTTAACTAGGAAACAGATGATTGTAGAGCCAGCCTTCAAGATTATATGGCTCAATGACATATTTCATCAATAATACAGGAACTGCAATAAATAATGCTGGAACTATTAACGCAGCCGGTATGGTAAGCCAGTAGATCGAAATCTGATTTAAAGCTTTGTATCGCTTGGGTGGTTTATAGGTTTGCATCTTCTTATCAAAACGATTGCTCAAATAAAGACCCATAATAACAAAAGGTAGGAATCCGAGCAACATTGTGATTTGGTTACTGCTCTTCATGAGAAACATAAACAAGAACGCAAATGGCCAAACCATCAGGAAATGAACTATGCCAGAGAAATGGCCGGCTTCCCTTGAACCAACATTCTTCCGTTTCCCTTTTTCATGATGCTTACACAAACGGTAATAGATATACTTAATCATTTGGTACCTTCTCTCTATGATTGCAAAGTTACACAATAATACTAGACCAGCAAAAACTATGCCATTGCCATTTGCGATTTCGATAGCCTTTCCTTTGTCTTTTGCCGTAGAGACCCCATCCGTTACCTTTGCGATAGAAAATTCACCAATCACTAACCACTCATCACTAATCTGCGCCAAAGGCGCATTAAAGAATATGTCAGTCACATTGAATACCCAACTTGAGGAGCTGATGTTTTCCTCGCTGATTATATATACTTGGCGGCGCCTTCGCCATCAGAGCAAGCTCTATGGCGTTCGACTTGCTCAAGTTTTCCCGACCTCGACCTCGCCAACCTGTGCGGTTTCACTGAACATCGGTGGGCGAACTATTTGGGCCTGCGCTCCAAGGCGATCGAGGTGGAGCAACGGCTGGCCGAGGAATACATCTCGCCCGAGCAGATGCAGGTGTTCCGTGGCGAGGTCATGTCCGCGTTCACGGATATTTCCGTCGCCACGTCCCACCATACCCGTGTCATCGAGCAACTACGGCAGATCGTTGTCACCGCCCTGCAGGGCAACCAGGTGCCCATTCAGTCGCTGCGTGACATCGTTGACCTGATGCGCAAAAACGAGACCTCGTTCCCGCACTTCCGCAATTCAAACACTTACAAACTCTTCGAGCCCCCAGTGTTCGAGAACAAAAAAGTTAATCACGGTTATTGGTTCTGAAATAAAGTTAACAAACATCTGTTTGGTGTCAATTGGCCTTATATAGCATCAAATGTAAATAACTGTTAATCGAATTTGGTGCTTAGTGTTTCTTCATATACCTTTGCTATCACATAATTAACAAACAAATATTTTCTTATATGGATAGACGAATTATAGCAAAGGTTGGACACATTAATCGTGAACTCAATACAAACAATCGCCTTTCAGAAAAAAGCATTGAAAGGCTTGGTAAGATTTTCTCAGCTCATTCGGAGGAAGGCGGATTCAGTGGCCCAGACGATTATTTTGACATCATATTGAAAAGCATTAAGGAAACCCGAAATTTTGACAATCTTAGTGATGAACAAAAGTTCTGGGTGGAAGAACTGATGGAGTGGACTAGATATGACATGATTGATGTGGGTGATCCAGAAACTTTCTGATTTTTCGTCATTAAATGAAGAAAAATACTATCTTTGCCAAAACAAAAAACTAAATGGCATGAAACACCTTAACTTATTTTTCTGGTATCTAGGCGCCATCTATCGGGGAACAGCTCTCTGAAGACTTTACCATTCCATTATCATGACATTGTTGTCATTGCTTTTCATCGTTTTGTTTTTATGACAACAGTATGACAACGGATTGGATTTTGGTTAAAATAAAAACTGCTTAATTCGCTGTTTTATAGCCAATTAAGCAGTTATAGGTTGTGGAGCATAGCGGACTCGAACCGCTTACCTCAACACTGCCAGTGTTGCGCTCTACCAGATGAGCTAATGCCCCGAATTGCGACTGCAAAGGTAATACCATTTTTGGAACTGACAAATTTTTGGACGAAAAATCTTCGGGAAAAATTATTCTTGATATCAAATTGTCCGTAAAATTCCCATTGTTGAGGGCTTGATTGGCCGTATTTGATGAAGAATTTGGCTTGAAAAACAGCAAATAGTATCATTTGTCAAAATATTTTTCACTTGATAGATGATTTATAGAAAAAATATAGTACTTTTGCAGAAAAATGGTAACTATGCCTTCGACGGAGTTAAATGATAAACTGCAAAGCTTGATGCGCAAGGTGGATGCCTTGGGCAAGAAGTATCATGCACTCCAGAGCGAGAAGAAGGAGTTGACGCGGAAGATTGAGCGTCAGGAGTTGGAGATTGCACAGCAAGAGAAGGAATTGAAGCAGCTGCGCATCGACAATGAATTCCTGCGCGTGGCGCACTCCGTTCCCCGCAATCCCGAGTTGGTTGCGCGCTACAAGAAGCAGGTTGCCAAAATGGTGCGGGACATTGACCGTTGCATCAAACAATTGAACGCTTGACACGACTACCAATTGTTATGGCCGACAATAATAAAGTGAGAATATGGATTCAGCTTGCCGATGCTAACCAGATCGCCTTGAGCGTCAATCCTGACGAGGAGGAGAGCTATCGTAAAGCTGAAGAACTTGTTAACACCTTGTGGCGCAAGTGGATGAACCGATTTAAGGATTCATCCGAAGATGTGTTGGCAAGGGTTGCATTCCAGTTCGCACGCCTCTACCTGGAGGCTTACGGTGAAAACCGTGAGGTCAATGAATTCCTGACAGAATTGGACAAGAAACTCGATACCCTGCTGGGTGACGAGAAATGACATCAGCGTTGGTCCACCCGCGTGTGGCAATGATGAGGTGTGGGTTGTCCAGCTCGCTTGATCGATAATGACAAGCGGCATGAACACCCTTGAGACCCCTGAGTTAGGCCCGGCCTGATGTTGTGAGAGAGATAAAGAAATAGGTTCCTGCACCACTATAAGATTTATATCTAAACCCGCTGGTAACCAGTGGGATGGATGTGGTCTTTGGTGGGGCTTTTTTATTAAATATTTTTTATAGTTTATCAATGAATATAATATTAACTGTTATTGTAGCCATCCTGGCGATGGCAATTGGATGCGTACTGGCGTTGTACTTCTCCCGCAAGAACGCTAAATCGCAAGCCAACGAGATTATGGAAAAAGCCCGTCTTGAGGCCGAAGTCCTCAAGAACAACGAGGTGATGAAAGGCAAGGAAGCCGGTATGTCGATTAAGAGCGCAGCCGAGAAAGAGGCTAATACCCGTCTGTCCAAGGTGCAGACCAGCGAGGCCAAGCTTAAGCAGCGTGAAATGACGCTCAACCAGCAGCAGGGCGAACTCCAGCGCCGCCGGAACGAGGTGGACAACCTCAAGGTGAATGTGGACAACCAGATGGCACTGCTCGAGCAGCGTAAGACCGAGGTGGACAAGATGGAACGCAGCGTGCGTGACACATTGGAGCATGTCAGCGGACTCTCGGCCGACGAGGCAAGAGAGAAACTTATCGAGTCGCTCAAAGACGAGGCCAAGACCAATGCTGCAAGTTACATCAATGATATCATGGACGATGCCAAGATGACCGCCAACAAGGAGGCCAAGCGCATCATCATCGAGACCATCCAGCGCGTGGCTACCGAGACTGCCATCGAGAACGCTGTAACCGTGTTCCATATCGATAACGACGAAATCAAGGGCCGTATCATCGGCCGTGAAGGTCGCAACATTCGCGCTCTTGAGGCTGCTACCGGTGTGGAAATCGTGGTTGACGATACTCCCGAGGCTATTGTGCTGTCGGGCTTCGACCCCGTGCGCCGCGAAATCGCTCGTCTGGCACTGCATCAGCTGGTCAGTGACGGTCGCATCCATCCCGCCCGCATCGAGGAGGTGGTGGCTAAGGTTCGCCGTCAAGTCGAGGAGGAGGTCATCGAGACCGGTAAACGCACTGCAATCGACCTGGGTATCCATGGCTTGCATCCTGAACTCATCCGCCTCATCGGTAAGATGAAATACCGCTCGAGTTATGGACAGAACCTGCTGCAACACTCGCGCGAGACGGCCAACTTGTGTGCCATCATGGCCAGTGAGCTGGGCCTGAATCCCAAGAAGGCCCGCCGTGCCGGTCTGCTGCACGACATCGGCAAGGTGCCCGATGACGAGCCCGAACTGCCGCATGCTCAGTTGGGTATGAAGTTGGCTGAGAAGTATAAAGAGAAAGCCGACATCTGCAACGCCATCGGTGCTCACCATGACGAGGAAGAGGCTACTAGCCTTTACGCTCCCATCGTTCAGGTGTGTGACGCCATCAGCGGCGCCCGTCCCGGTGCCCGCCGCGAGATTGTCGAGGCCTATATCAAGCGCCTCAACGACCTGGAACATCTGGCACTGTCTTACCCAGGTGTCGTGAAGACTTATGCCATCCAGGCTGGTCGCGAGTTGCGTGTGATTGTCGGTGCCGACAAGATCAGTGATGAGGAAACCGAGAAGCTATCCAACGAGATTGCTCAGAAGATTCAGGACGAGATGACTTATCCCGGACAGGTGCGCATTACCGTCATCCGCGAGACGCGTGCCGTGAGCTACGCTAAATAAAAAGTGAGCTATCCACGATGGATGAGAACAAGAACACTAAAGTGACTATCAACGATAGCCCCGACACTTGCGTGAATTGTGAGTGTGGTGCCTGCGGCTGCGCATCCGACATCGGACGCTGCAACCTGACAAGCACCAACTGGCTTGAAGATGTGCCCGACAATGACTTTGAGATTGTTGAGGTGCTTTTCAAGAACACGCGTCGCGGCTTCTACCGCAATAGCACCCACATCCCCCTCAAGCGAGGGGACTGGGTGGCTGTAGAGGCTAATCCGGGGCATGATATCGGACGCGTGGGGCTCACGGGCCGTCTGGTCAAGAACCAGATGAAGCGTGTGAACCTGCGCAAGGATGCCGAGATCCTGCGTGTCTTCCGCAAGGCTAAACCTGCCGATATGGAAAGATATGAGCAGGCCAAGGCCCGCGAGGAGGACACCATGATCCGTTCCCGCAAGATAGCGGTAGACCTGGGCCTGAAGATGAAAATCGGCGATGTCGAGTATCAGGGCGATGGCAATAAGGCTATTTTTTATTACATCGCTGATGAGCGTGTGGACTTCCGCCAACTCATCAAGGTGCTTGCCGATGTTTTCAGGATCCGTGTCGAGATGAAGCAGATTGGTGCCCGTCAGGAGGCTGGCCGCATTGGCGGTATCGGTCCTTGTGGCCGTCCGTTGTGCTGTGCCACATGGATGTCGGGATTTGTGTCTGTCGCTACAAGCGCAGCGCGTTTCCAGGACATCTCGCTCAATCCGCAGAATCTTGCCGGCCAGTGTGCCAAGCTCAAGTGCTGTATCAACTTTGAGGTGAACACCTATGTCGAGGCTATCAAGCAACTCCCCCCCAAGGATGTTCATCTTGAAACCAAGGATGCTGTCTATTACTACTTCAAGGCTGACGCCCTCAAGCGTGAGATTATCTATTCTACTGAGCGCAACGCACCTGTCAATACTGTCACATTGACTGCCGCCCAGGCCTTTGAAATCATTGCGTTAAACAAAACGGGCGTTAAGCCTGATTGCCTCAAGCCCGATGATGACGGCAAGAAGGGAGCCTCACCCTTTGGCGACCTGCTTAATCAGGATGCTATCAACCGTTTCGACAAAAAGAAGAAGAAAAAGAAGAAGAAAAGCAACGGTGACAAAGCCACCGATTCTGCCAAGGGCGAAAAGGCGGGTGAGAAGGCTGGCGATAAGGCAGAACGCCACGACAAAACGCAAGCGCCCGATAACGGCGCCAAGAATGACCGCGGCGACCGCAAGCAGCGTCCGGGCAAGCTCAGGCGGCAGCACCAGGAAGGCGCGCAGCCTAATGCCAATGAACGCCAGCGCCGCAATGAGAAACAGCAGCGCATGGAGCAAAAGACATTCAGGCCCCGCAAGCCCAAGAATCCTAATGCTTAGCAAAACTGAGATGGCCAATCGATGCCAGATATGGAATGATCAAAGCGTGCGAGCACGCCAATTTAACGAACATGCGGTGGCAATGACATTGTTCATTGCTGCCGTCGTGCTCTTCTTGACCGGCTGTCAGCACAAACCGTTAATGGCTCACTCTACCTTTAAACACATACCGTCCACTGGATGGTTGAAAACCTCACCGTTGTCATTCAACCCACAGTATGATGACTCGACAGTTGTCTATGACATCACCCTGGCTGTCAGGCATGACAACAGTTATCCTTACCGCAACTTCTCGATGGCCGTAGATGTGATTGCCGGGGACTCGACAGTGACACGCAAGAATCTCGTGGTCATGCTGGCCGACGAATACGGCAACTGGCAGGGTGGGGGATTCGGTGCCATGTACCAGGCAACCGCAACTGTCGCCCTGGGTGTGATGCCTGCCCAAGCCAGTAAAGTCGTCATCTGGCAGGTGACCTCACCTGGTGACACATTACAGGGAGTAGCCGATATTGGCATTATAGCAAGCCCAAAATCGTCAAGGAAGCTGAAAACTGCCGACTGATTTGGCTATTTCAGGAAGATTTTCTAATTTTGCCCGATATAAAAACTGTTATCATGAAGATAGATAAGGCTGAGGCCCGTCAGACTGGCATTCAATTGCTCAAGTATGGAGTTATCGGTGTGTTGAACACGCTGATAACCTTTGTGGTCTTTTATCTTCTTAACACCAAGTTGGGCTTGTCCTATGGTATCTCTAATGTTGTGGGCTACATCTTCGGTGTGATTAACAGTTTCCTGTGGAATCGTAATTGGGTGTTCAATACCAAAAATGACTTCAAGCGCGAGCTGGTGCTCTTTGTCATTGGATTTCTTATCTGTCTTGCCCTGCAGTTGTGTGTCAGCTGGATCCTTCTCGAGGGTCTCGGTTGGAAAGACTTGCCTGATAACATCATTCCTTTCTTCCCCATGCAGAAGGCTGGTCAGAACATCGTCATGTTTGTCGCTATGGTGGCCTATACATTGGCCAATTACACCTACAACCGTTTCGTCACTTTCCGTGTCCCGTCGGCTGAACAGTGATGGCGCCCCCTCTTGTTGATGCTGGTCGCTGTGCATCATCAATCACATTTCCATTTCGAGCGATTTTATCAGTCCAATGCATTAAGCCGTTTTTTTGTTAAAAAGTGACAAGGCTTGTTGCTTTTTAGCAAAAAACTTCCTATATTTGCAACGCCGCACCGCTTACTGTGGTGGGGCTATCAGTTTAGACCTTTGAAAATCCAATTGTTTTGTATGACCTTTAAATATTATTGACATCTATGAAAAAGGTAATTTTAAAATCCGCTTTGTTGTTACCTGCAATAATGCTGACATCTTGTGCTTCAGATGATCATGTGAATACGGTGAGCTATTGGCACATGGGCAATTTCCTGATGTTGGCTGCACTCATAGCTGTTGGTGCACTCGTTTTCCTGTTGTTCATCAAGATTCAAAGCATTGATAACAAGCTCTCGCAGATTATTGACTTGATGCAGGGAAAACCTGTTCAAAATGTAGGAAATCAGATGACTGCAATGCAATCATCACCCCAGCCCGTCCCTCAACCCGTTCAGCAGCCTGTTTACCAGGCAGAACAGCAGCTCGCCCCTCAACCGGTGGCATGTTTCTGTCCCGATTGTGGTACTAAGTTTGAACCGGGCACGGCCGAATGCCCCAAATGCGGCTGCCCGTTAGCATGAGAGTAAATACTTTATCATTCAATCTATAAATTCAATCTATAAAATCTTAACACTATGGCACTAGTTAAATGTACTGAATGCGGAAACATGGTATCTGACAATGCCAAGGTCTGCAATAATTGTGGCGCACCGATTGTGGCGGCACAAGTAGCTAACGAGCAGGTTGTAACTGCGATTCCGGTTTCTGGACCGCAACAGCCCGTTCAGCGCCCCGTTCAACAACCGATGCCTGCATCAGGCAAACGGCCCAATTTTACCGATACGGGCTATAACAACGAGAATGCAATCAAGATCTACGCAAACATCTGCTTCTGGATATTTGTAGTTCTTGTTGTATTGGCTGATATCGCTTCATTGGTTTTAATTGGCAAATTAAGTGATGAGATACCAACCGGCTTTATCATCCTTGGAGTGATTTTGTCGCCGATACTGATCCTTCTGGCTTATGTAACCAAGGCTTTTCTTGTTTGCTATGCCAATATCTCTATCAATCTGCATGAGATTAACATGAAAACCAACTGATATTAGTTATGGCACTTATTAATTGTCCAAATTGCGGAAAGACAATCTCGGATAAGGCCGAGGTATGTCCTCATTGCGGAATGCCACTACAGAATAATAATGGAGTCGGCAATCCGGTTAACGCTCAACAGCAGCCTACTCCTGCACCTGCACCGACTGTAGCACCTGCACCGCCTGCAAATCCAGCACCTGTACCGCCTGCAAATCCAGCACCTGTACCACCTGCAGCGCAGTATCCTGGTATGCAAGCTGGGCCGGCGCCTAAAAAGAGCAAGCTTCCCCTCATCGCCATTATCGCTGCGGGAATCGCGGCTTTGCTTATAGGTGGCGGATTATGTGCCTATTTTTTCCTGATAAAGCCCAATCAAGAATCTGACGAGACCACCACTTATCCCGACAGGGAGGTCGTGGATGATCGCAGTGGTGGCGATTCAATAGATGCTGTGGGTGAGGGTGAAACGGGTGTCTCTCCTGAAGAAATCGCAGCTGATTTTCATGTGGTGGTTACCGGCGTCAATGTGAGATTACGCACTACGCCCGAAATCAATGACTATAATATCATCACAACAAGCGGCGGTAAGAACCTCCACCCCAAAAAATGGGACCGTCTTGAATACTTGGGTGAAGAAGGTGATTTCTACAAAGTCAGATACAAGGGCCACGAAGCCTATATATCCAAGCAGTTCGCTTATTTGGATTAATCTATTTTATTTTTCTATTAATCAACTCAGTTCGCTATTATTTGATTTAAAATGAGACCATTGAAATATGCGTTAATGATGTTTGTGGCATTCTCCTTGGTGGCTTGTGGAGGCGACAAGCAAGAAGACAAAGCACCCGCCAAGGATGCTCAAGTGGTGGAAAACAATGAGGCTGCCGAAGTCCAGACCGATGGCGGTGTGAGCTACCGGCCCGATACGGCAATGGTGTTCTATGACGGCAAGGTTGACCCAAGCAAGGCCTTTATTGTGATATCCAAGAAGGAACTCAGGCTCAGCGTCTATGCCGACTTGAATGGCGACACAACCCTGATTGCCCGTTACCCCGTCTGCCTGAGTCGCAACAAGGGCCAAAAGGAAATGGGCGGCGACATGAAAACTCCTGAATCAGAGCCTGGAAAGCCGTTTAAAATCAAGCAGATACAGGATGCCAGCACATGGACACACGACTTCGGCGACGGTCGAGGTGCAATCTTGTCCTACGGTAACTGGTTCTTTAGGCTTGAGACACCCTTCTCGGGTATTGGTATCCATGGCAGCACCAACAACGAGGACAAGATGCCGGGCCGTGACAGCGAGGGCTGTATCAGGCTGCGTGACGGTGACCTGGATCACCTGCATGACAATTATGCGACAGTGGGCATGCCTGTCATCATCAAGGCCGAGGAACAAGGCGATCTGCCTTTTGAGAAAACAGCCAAGAAAGGTGATGGCCATCGACTTTAATCACCAGAGATTATGGCATTAATAACATGTAAGAATTGCGGAAACTTGGTTTCGGACCAAGCGATGAACTGTCCCAAGTGCGGTGCGTTAATCTCGTCGGGTGATGCTACACGATTGAATACGCCTCATCAACCGGGACTCGCGCCCCAGTATGGGCCCATGCCTCCCCAGGGTGAGACTATGCCACCCCAGGGTGCGCCTGTTTTTTCTCGGGGAAATCAGATGCAGCCGCAGGGGCATCCGATGTCGCCGCAAGTCAATAATATACCAGCAAAGCCTAATCGCAAAATGTCTCCCGTGCTGATAGCTGTACTTGCTGCTATCGGCACGGCTGTATTGCTCATTGGCGGTTTCGCTTTATACAAATATGTAATTGAGCCGAAGGCCGGAAATGATGAGCCAGAACTTGTACAACACGATGGTTCGTCTTCCAAGGTTGATGATAGTCCGAGTGGTCGAGACAGTTATAGAAGTGACAACCAACCAGCCGAAGAGGATTTTGCATGGTTGTCACAGCGTTATGTCACATTGAGTGACATCGCAGGGAAGACATCGGCCGAACTGCGCATCATGCGCAACTCGATCTATGCCCGCCACGGCCGTTATTTCAAGGATCCCGCTCTGCGTGAGTACTTCAAGGCTCAATCATGGTATGACCCGTATCGCGACGAGGTGCCGAATGAGGAGCTCAATGGCTATGAGAAGAAAAATGTCGAGTTTTTAAAGAGCCATGAATGATGAGACCTCGTGGTCTGAGCTTATTATGGGCCTTGATGGCATTGGTGTTGGGATGCATTTCTTGCTCTCAAGCCGAGAAGGCTGATTCTGGAACAGAAACAGCCACTGAGCAACCACAGGTTGAGGCTCAGACTGCCAATGCCGAAGAGACAGTCCCAGTAGGGGCCCGACGACTCCTCAAGGCATATCCCGGCCACATCAGGGAATTTGTTGACGACAATCTGGTCATGGCCGACGGGACAAAGATTGTCTATGATAGCGGCAAGGATAAGTCCTTCCTGGATAAGCTCGACAATGCCGAACCGGTAGACATGTTTTCCTGGGACTATGACACATCCAAGGGCCAGCCCGGTTATTGTGAAGACCCGGGACGATGCCGTTGTGAGCAGCTGTTCAAGTTGATGTACGGTTCAACATCGGCTCAAGTTCAGAAGCATCTTACTCCTGTGGATTGGTTCGGCACTACGGTGCAGTTCTCTTCGATGAATGGCGCTGCCGACAGTTTGCGCGCTGTCAGCCAAGAGATAAAGAATCATCCCGATCTTGTCGCATACACTAAAACAGCAGGCACTTTTTATTGGCGCAAGGTCAGTGGCAGCAACCGTCTGAGTGCACATTCATATGGTATCGCAATAGATGTCGGTGTTTCCAAATCCAATTACTGGAAATGGGATAATCCCGGCAAAAATGAGACTGCCACCATCAAGTACAAGAACAGTATGCCTCTTGAACTAGTGCGTATTTTTGAGCGGCATGGTTTCATCTGGGGCGGGCGCTGGTATCATTATGACACGATGCACTTTGAGTTCCGGCCTGAGTTGCTGATGTGAGTAGACTGATAGTAACAAATAAATATTTATGAATTATGAAAAGAAGTAATGTTTATTTGCAATTTTGTGTCCTTGTCTTGATGGCGATGGCGGCCTTGATGGCTTGTGGAGCACCCCGGCAGAGTGTTGTGCCGGCAACGAAGAAGGGTCAGTTGGCAGTACCCAAAGTAAACCTCGATGAGGACGGCTTTTTCACCGTAGACGACTGCCAGACGACTCATGATGTTCTCGATGTGACCCTGAACGAGGGGGAATATGCGATCAACTTGGTGCTGGTTTCTTCCGACGATTTGCCGATGACAACTGTACCCATTGACGAGGAGTATGCCGTGACCCAGGATGTGGTACATTTCCTGGATGCCAATTTTGACGGCAAAGTCGATATCTTGGTTGGGCCTGGCACCAATCGCAATTACAGCGTCTTGCTATTGTGGAATGATGAGAGAAACGACTTTGTTCTTGCCTCGAATGACGGTTTTGTTGTTTTCAACGGCTACTTTTTCTTTGATCCGAAGAATGAGGTAGTCTATCGCATGACATCAGGTTCGGCATTTGAGACAACCTGTACGAAGATGGTGTGGATGGGTACCGACCTGCAGTCCGAGGTGACATTCCTGCAAGTGTCAGACCCTTCCTGTTATGACTCTTACCGCGTCACCGACCGCTATACCATCCGCAACTACTATTCCGATGAAGATGTCATCAGTACCAATGACCCTGATAGAGTCCCCGCACCGTGGAGCAGGTGGCTTGTTGAAGATGAATAATAGAAAAAGTAAAACCGCCTGATATGTCAGGCGGTTTTCTTTTTAGTCCTTGTTTTTATATTTCTGCTCCAAGTCAAGGAGCGCTTGTTTCTTGTCGGGGCCGGAAGCGTAGCCGCCCACTGTGCCGTTGGCGTTAATGACGCGGTGGCACGGGATGACAATGGCCACGGGGTTGTTGTGGTTGGCCTGGGCAACGGCGCGTGAGCCCTTAGGGTTGCCCATGAGGGTAGCCTGTTCTCCATAAGAAATAGTATCACCGTAAGGAATCTTCTTCAATTCTTCCCATGCCCGCTTCTGGTGATCAGTACCGGTGATGTGCAAGGGCAGCGAAAACTCGCGGCGGCTGCCGTCAAAGTACTCCATGAGTTGTGTTGAGGCTTGGGCGAGCAGGGGAGTGTGGCCCTTAACGGGTGTTAATCCCAGTCGATGGGCAATTTTCTCCACCTCGTCGCTGCTCCAGCCGATGACGGCAATGCCGATGGTACTGGCTCCGATATACAATTCACCCACGGGAGTATCCATTGTAGTGTAGCATAGTTGCTCCTTGCCGACAGGTTCAATACCCAGTTCGCTGGCTTTATCAAGCATGAGGCGGTGGGCCGATGCATAGTCGTTGGTTATAACACCGTCGAGGATGGCATCCTTGATGGCGTCTTTGATATAGCCCACCTGTTTAGATGGTTCCAGCCCGAAGGTTTGCATGATTTCCTCTCCGTCGACAGGGGGCTGGAAATTGCGCACGCGGTCTTTTTCCTCGATGTCCACAAGTTTGCGTTTGACCAGGTCAAAGTTCTCGCGGAAGCGTTGCACCTTGCTCTGGTTCTTGCTCGTGATGTCTGCTTTGCACAAGATCATCAGGTCGTCGATATCGTCACCTGCATCAAAGAGCAACCGCCTGACAGCGCTATCGGTCACCTCGTCCTCAACAAGGGCTATAGGCCGCATGTGCAGTCCGACAAGTTTTTTCACATACTTCATGCGCTCGTTGAGCGGCAAGCGCATTTTGGCAAAAATCTTGGGTACCATCTTCTCGCCGATGAAGTTGTGGTTGTGGAATGTCCAGCCCAGTTGCGGGTCCCACCGCTTGGTGCGCGCCTTGCCCACATCATGCAGCACAGCAGCCCAGCGCAGCCACACATCGCCGCTGGCTGCAGCCACATTGTCGAGCACCTGCATCGTGTGCATGAAATTGTCCTTGTGTCCACGGCCGTTGACGGTTTCCACGCCCTTGAGGGCCGCCAACTCGGGAAAGATGAGCGGCAGCAGTCCGCACTGGTCGAGCATGATCCATCCCCGCGAGGGGGTGGCGGTACCCATTATCTTCATCAACTCCTCGGCAATGCGCTCACGGGTGATGATGTTGATGCGCTTGGCATTGCGCCGTATGGCATCAAATGTCTGAGGGTAGATGTCAAAACCCAGTTGGGTGGCAAACCTCACGGCGCGCATCATCCTCAACGGGTCATCGCTGAAGGTGATGTTCGGGTCGAGTGGGGTGCGGATGATGCGGCGCTCCATGTCACCGATGCCGTCAAACGGGTCGAGCAACTCGCCATAGCGCTCCTTGTTCAGGCAGATGGCCATCGCATTGATAGTGAAATCGCGTCTTTTCTGGTCGTCATCAAGGGTGCCGTCTTCCACAATGGGATTGCGGCTTTCCCGACGATAGGATTCACGGCGGGCACCGACAAATTCCAGCTCCCAGTGTCGCGTCTTGACCTGAGCTGTGCCGTAGTTGCGGTAAACCGCGATGTGCGCACTCTTGCCAATGCGATGTGCAACGGCTTTGGCCAGCTCGATGCCACTGCCCACGGTAACAAAGTCCATGTCGTGACTGGGGCGTTCAAGAAAAATATCCCTTACATATCCCCCAACGACATAACACTCGCGATGCAGCTCGTCGGCCACACTACCCACCAGTTTCATCACGGGCAGATTGATGTGTTCAGCTATTTTATGACGATCGATTTCCATGTTTTTTGCCTTTTGAGCGCAAAAATACTGCTTTTTTCGGGCTTTTTTTGCTTAAGTTCCCAAAAATCACTAATTTTGCATCGCAAAACTGATTCACGAGAGAATGTTTTGCACGATACTTCACTTCTCCTGTACTTTTCCTGAAACCATTATTGAATTATTCTGACGATGTTTTTTGTCAATGCATTCAGTAGTTGTGGTTGGACACCGGAATTACAGGTATAGAAAATAAATAAGACAAATCATTAACAGGGATTCTTCGAGCACGAGAGTGCGCGATGCGGCGTACATTTAAATTGAAATGTTCAGTGCGCAATCCCGATTATATTCATTACAGATATGTACAAACTTGAACAATTGAATGAAATGAGTGAGGACCAGCTCCGTGACTTGGCTAAGTCTATGGGACTAAAGAAAGTCGATACGGTACCTCTGGATGACTTGGTGTTTCAAATTATTGATCATCAAGCCGAGACCGACGCCGCCAATGCGCCGGAGCCGGCAAGGCGCCGCCGTGAGCGCATCCGTCAACCGGCTGCCAAGGCTAACGGCAATGAGGTGACAAAGGATGATGCGGTCCCCTCCAAGAATAAAAAGAATAAAGTACAAAACAATACCGAAGAAAAGACCGTCGCTGATAAAGAGGTTGAGAATCAGCAACAGGGCGCTCAGGAGGAGCAACCTGCCGCTGTAGAGCCGCCTAAGCGCAAGCGTGGAAGGCCCTCGGCTGCCGAAAAAGCAGCCCGTGAGGCGGCAAAGGCAGCCGCGGATGGGCAACCCTCGGTAAATGAAGAAACTGTAGCGCCGAAATCTGAAGCTGCTGAATCGGCCGACAATAATTCCCAACCTGCCGAGCAGCCCACGCGTCGCCGTGGCCGTAAACCCAAGCAGGATGCAGCAACACCGGTTATTCCATTTGAAAATATCGACATGCAGCCCCAGGCAGAAGCTCCGGCTGAAAACGAGGCTCCCGCCGAAGTTCAAAACGAGAATGTCGAGGAACAGCAGACTGTGCCCGTTGAGCCGTCGGCTACCGAGCAGGGCACACATGAGCGTGAGGCCATGTCCCTGAATTCATTTTTCAATACAGGATCAGGTTTCACCTTCAAGCCTCGCACCCAGCAGGAACGAGAGGAAGCCAAGCGCCGTGCCGAGGAAGAGCGCAAGCGCCAGGCCGAGGAGGCCGCTGTAGCACCCATTGTCATCCAGGAACCAAAGGTTGCCAAGGAGAGCAAGAAGAACAAGCGCAAGTTGAAACAACAGCAGCAACAACAGCAGCAGATTGCCGAGGCAAATCCCTATCTTGACCAGCCTTACAACTTCGATGGCATTCTTGAAGCACAAGGCGTGCTCGACATCGCTCCCGAAGGTTACGGTTTCTTGCGTTCCAGCGATTATAACTACCTCACTTCGCCTGATGACATTTATGTTCAGCAGTCCCAGATCAAGTCTTATGGACTCAAGACCGGAGATGTAATCGAGGGTACCATTCGTCCCCCCATGGAGGGTGAGAAGTATTTCCCCTTGAGTGAAATCAAGTTGATTAATGGCCGCACTCCTGCCTTTGTACGCGACCGTGTGCCGTTTGAGCATCTGGTTCCTCTTTTCCCTGACGAGAAATTTGATTTGGTAAGCAAGACTCATCCCACCGTATCGCAGCGTGTAGTGGACATGTTCTCGCCCATCGGCAAGGGTCAGCGTGGTCTTATCGTGGCGCAGCCCAAGACCGGTAAAACCATGCTCTTGAAGGAAATCGCCAATGCCATTTCAGAGAATCACCCTGAGACCTATATGATTATCCTGCTCATCGACGAGCGCCCCGAGGAGGTGACCGACATGGCACGCAGCGTGAATGCCGAGGTGATTGCATCGACCTTTGACGAGCCCGCCGACCGTCATGTCAAGATTGCCGACCTGGTGCTGAGCAAGGCTAAACGACTTGTCGAGTGTGGTCATGATGTGGTCATCCTGCTCGACTCAATCACGCGCTTGGCACGAGCATATAACACGATTGCACCGGCATCGGGCAAGATCCTGACGGGTGGTGTTGATGCCAACGCCCTGCAGCGTCCCAAACGCTTCTTTGGCGCCGCGCGTAATATTGAAGGTGGTGGCAGCCTGACCATCATTGCTACAGCACTCACCGAGACGGGTTCCAAAATGGATGAGGTCATCTTTGAGGAATTCAAGGGCACTGGTAACATGGAGTTGCAGCTTGACCGCAAATTATCGAATAAGCGTATTTTCCCGGCTGTGGATGTCATGGCTTCAAGCACGCGTCGTGACGACTTGCTGCTGCCGCAGGATACCTTGAACAAGATGTGGATTATCCGCCGCTTCTTGAGCGATCGCACCTCGGTCGAGGCCATGGAATTTGTCAAGGATCGCATGGAACGCACCCGTGACAACGAGGAGTTTCTTCTCACTATGCAGCAAAGCTGATACACAGAGTTGTAGAGAACGATGGGACGTATAATTGGCATCGATTATGGGCGTAAACGCACTGGAGTTGCGGTAACCGATCCGCTCAAAATCGTGGCTGGCAACCTGGCGACAGTGCCCACCCACACGCTGCTGCAGTTCATCAAGGACTACATCGCAAGGGAAGAGGTAGAACGCATTGTCGTGGGACAGCCTTCACAACTCAACGGCCAGCCCAGCGAGAACATGCAGTATATCACACCCTTTGTCAACCGCTTGAAGAAAGAATTGCCCGATGTGCCCGTGGTAATGTATGACGAGCGTTTTACAAGCACCATTGCCCATCAGGCGATGATTGACGGGGGCATGAAGAAAAGCGACCGTCGTGACAAGTCGCGGGTTGATGCCATCGCGGCTACCATCATCCTCAACGATTATCTACAAAGCATATTCAACCAAACAGAGAATACAAAGTTATGATTTTACCGATTCATATTTATGGTCATCCCGTGTTGCGGGCCGATAATGTAACAGTGACGCCCGATTATCCTAATCTGCAGGAATTGATTGCCAACATGAAGGAGACGATGTATCATTCCCAGGGCATCGGCATCGCTGCTCCCCAGGTGGGTGTGAATGCACGCATCGTCTATATCGATGTGAATGTGCTGGCCGAAGACTTCCCCGAGCTTAAAGATGTGCGCATGGTGCTCATTAACCCTGAAGTGACGGTTGATGAACAGGTAGAGCCTGTTTCTCGCGAGGAAGGATGCCTGAGTGTGCCTGGCATTCACGAGAATGTTCAACGGTTTGAAAAAATCCACCTTCACTGGCAGGACGAAAACTTTGAGGAGCATGACCAGGATATCGAGGGCTATCTGGCTCGAGTGGTACAACATGAGTGTGACCATCTCGATAAGATACTTTTTGTGGATCGCATTTCGCCAATCCGCAAACAGCTCATTCGCAATAAATTAAGTAATATGATAAAGGGTAAGGTGTCCTGTGATTACCGTTACAAGGTTGCGCCGACGAAGCGCAAGAAATAAAAAAGTGGAAGATGTCTCACGACAGCCTCCACAAACCTTAAATCTAATACCATGAAAAACACACGGACAAATGTACAAATCATTTTTGAAATTAAACAAATTTTTTAAGAACTTTTTATATTTTTATATATAAATTTAGAATTTTAAGAATGATTGAGAACCACAGGATAACTGTCGTCGAGGAAGATAAACATTTCATGGAAATGGCTTGCGGGCTGGCTCGTGAAAATGTTAAACAAGGCGGTGCCCCCTTTGGTACTATAATCGTCAAGGATGGCGAACTAATCGCTGCAGCAGGTGATTCGCTTGGTCTTGATAATGACCCTACTGCTCACGCTGTGGTCAATGCCATTCGTTGTGCCTGCAATTACATGCACAGTATCAAACTCGAGGGATGTGTGGTCTATTGCAGCAGTGAGCCTTGTCCAATGTGCATGTGCGCACTCTATCGGGCCGGAGTGAGCCGCGTTTATTATGGCAGTATTGATCCCGATGCCGAGCGCATCAGTTCTGTTGGCGACATCATCCGCATGGCTATGGAAAAGCCCAATCATGACCGTTCCATTCCATGTGTCCGCATCAAGGGCACTGCTGCCGGCGATTCCTTCAACAGGTGGGTCGCCAAGGTGGACAAAACCAGGCATTGACCTGCATGATTCTTCATGGCAAACAATGGGCCCTGGCAGTGCTTTGCTGTCAGAGCTCATTTTATTGTTTATAAAAATTAATGTCTTTAAGGTCTTTAACATTTAATAGAAACTGGAATTCATGATTTATTGCTATCTTTGCACTTTATATAAATCTTTATTCAGATGAAAAATAATTATTTAAATATTCAAGAAGAAGTTGCGCGTTGTTTGTTGTGTGATGATGCACCGTGCAGCAAGGCCTGTGAAAAGAATGATGTTGCTCGAGCCTTACGGGCTGTGCGTTTTGGAAACGATGCTATTGCTCGCAGGTGGATTGACGGCTGCAGCGAGGCCGACCTGGAGAGAGCCGAGCAGGCTTGTATCCATTACGACCGTCCCGTTCGCATCAGTGAAATTGCCAGACAGCTGGCCGACGGTCCGCAAGTCGACAACTTGCCCTCGTTGGAGATAGACTTCTGTGGATTGCATTGTGAGAATCCGTTCTTCCTTGCTTCATCATCGATCTGCACCAACTATGAGATGGTGGCGCGCGCCTTTGATGCGGGATGGGCTGGTGTTTACTACAAGACCATCTGTATCGATGATATCAATGAAGTGTCGCCGCGTTTTGATGTTGTGCATCGTGAAGGCTCTAAAGGCGACTTCACGGCCCTGCGCAACATGGAGCAGTTGAGTGAGAACCCAGTCGAGGTGGACTTTGACATCCTGAGCCGTCTCAAGCAGAACTATCCCACTAAGATTGTCGTGGCTTCGATCATGGGAGTCACCGAGGAACAATGGATTGAGTTGGCCAAGATGGCCGAGGCGGCTGGTGTCGATGCCATTGAGTTGAATTTCTCATGTCCGCAGATGCGCATTGCCGGTATGGGCAGCGATGTCGGGCAGGACCCTGAATTGGTGACCTTCTACACAGCTTATGTCAAGCGGTCGGTATCCATACCTGTTATTCCTAAGATGACACCCAATATCACCTTGATGAGCAATCCGGCGATGGGCGCCTATTTTGCAGGGGCTGATGCAATCAGTGCCATCAACACCATCAAGAGCGTGACGATGGATGAGCAGGCAGGGGTTTCTGGCAAGTGGACGGTATCGGGACTCTCAGGCAGAGCCGTGAAACCCATCGCACTGAAGTTTATCCTCGAGATGGCCAAGAATCCTGTGATGAAGAATGTGAAACTGAGTGGTATCGGTGGCATTGAGACATGGCGCGATGCGCTGGAGTTCATTCAGTTGGGTTGCAGTAACCTGCAGGTTTGCACAGCTGTGATGCAGTATGGCTACCGCATCATTGACGACTTGACTCTGGGATTGCAGCACTACATGGCCAGTCGTCATATCACCAGTCTTGCCGACTTGGTGGGTGAACAGTTGCCCAATTTCGTCAGGCCCAGCGAAATGGACCGCGACACGGTCGTTTATCCCATCTTTAACCACGAGAACTGTATCGGCTGCGGACGCTGCTATATCTCGTGTATGGATGGCGGCCATCAAGCCATCACCTTCAGTGATGACCGTCAGCCTCGTCTCGTGGGCAGCAAGTGTGTGGGATGCCACCTGTGCCGTCTCGTGTGCCCGACTGGGTCAATCGGGGTGTCAAAGCGTGTCCCCAAGCGGGTGAAAAAGTAATTCTTGGCCCTGTAATCAGAGCCAAGTTCCCAAAAAGTGGCTGCCCTGCATTGAGCGGGACAGCCACTGTCATTTTATTGCAGTGATAGCAATCAGAACTTCATACCGAAGGCAATCTGGACGTTGCCGTTCTTCTCCTTGTTGTAATCGCCGTCAAATACCTTGGTCATGCCCATGGTGTAACGAGCCTGTACAAAGGCGTTCTCGGTGAGGTTGTAGGTGCCACCCAAGCCTAGACCGAAGTCAACACCCTTGGTGTTGTCCTTGAGATCGTATGCCTTGTCATAGCCTTCAACAGAAACCTTGCTATACACGTTGAAACCTACTTGAGGACCAAAGTCGATGCTGAATGCGGGTGAAACGTAGTACTTGAGCATCACGGGCACATTGATGTAGTTGGTGTTGAAGGTAACGTTCTTGGAAACGTCTAAGCCGAACAGTTGCATTTCGATGGCCTTGAATTTACCACCCTGAGATGCAAATACGACTTCAGGAGCGATAGCGAACTTGGGGGAGAATTTGTACTCCATCACCAGACCTGCCTGGTAACTCGGCTTCATGCCATGCTCGACATCTTCACCCCAGAAGTTGGTCATGTCAAAACCGACCTTAGCACCAAATTGAACCTGAGCCATAGCGCTCATACTAACGATTGCAGCAGCAATCAGAACAAAAACTTTCTTCATAATCTTTTCTGTTAAATAAAACGTTAAGTTGTTTTCTGGTTATAATTGTTTTTAGTCAAAACGTTAATTTGACGATATTTTTTTGGCAAAGTTTAACGATTCCGGAATAATGGCACATTATTGAAGTATTTTAGGACACTATTTTGCACTATTGGTTAGCGAACACAGCGTCATCAGCCGCTTATAATCAAGATAGCCCGACAAAATGCCGGGCTATCTCAGTTATAGACTATTCTATGTTCTTTGTCTCGATCAGAACTTCATACCGAAGGCCAACTGGATGTTGCCGTTCTTGACGTCGGGAGAATCGCCACTCAGTTCGATGTCATATCCCTCATAGTCAAACTTTTCGCTGCCACCCTTGAATGCTTTGGTCAAACCAAGATTATAACGGGCTTGAACAAAAGCATTATTGGTCAAGTTATATGTACAACCCAATCCCACACCAAAGTCAACTAAGTTGGTCATCTCCTTAATATCAAGAGTTGCCTTGTAACCGCTGTAGGCAGCCGTGGCTTTGCTATAAACATTGAAGCCAACTTGAGGTCCAAAGTCAATGCTGAATGACGGTGTAGCATAGAACTTGAGCATCACGGGGACATTAATATAGTTGGTGTGATAGGTGACTTTAGCGCCATCTTCAGATTCCTTGCCACCTTGGGCTGCAAAGACAACTTCAGGAGCGATAGCAAACGACGGATTAAACTTATATTCCATCATCAAACCTAATTGATAGTTGGGTACAAGATCGTGCCCAACATCCTTGCCCCAGAAGTGGGTCATGTCAAAACCGACCTTTCCACCAAATTGAACCTGAGCCATAGCGCTCATGCTAACGATTGCAACAGCAATCAAAACAAATAATTTCTTCATAATTTGTTTGGGTTTAATAAAAACTTTAGTTGTTCTCTTGTTAATATTGTTTTTGTCAAAACAAACGTTTGACGATAATAATGCTTTATGGTTTAATCTGTCGATAAAAACAATGGTTATTAGTATATCATATTTAGGCTTTATATTGCTTGCAGTACTGCTGAATTCCGCAATTCAAGCAGTCTGGACGCAAGGCTTTGCAGACGTACCTGCCATGCAACAGAATCCAGTGGTGGGCCTTGAACCGCAACTCAACGGGGATGTGGCGGGCCAAATCACGCTCGACATCGTTAGGCGTCTTGCCTTGGGATAATCCCAGCCGGTGTGATACACGATAGACATGGGTGTCAACCGGTATCGTTGATTTGCCGAAGGCTGCCCCCATGACCACGTTGGCGGTCTTGCGGCCAACGCCAGGCAATGACGTGAGGTCTTTCATGTTGTCGGGTACCTGGCCCTCGAACTCATCCACCAGTTTCTGAGCCATGGCCTGCAGGTGTGCGGCTTTGCTGTTAGGATAAGACACGCTCTTGACATATTGCAGGATATCCTCAACACTGGCAGAGGCCATCGCTTGTGCGGTAGGGTAGGCCTCAAACAGGGCAGGCGTTACCATGTTCACCCGCTTGTCGGTACATTGGGCACTCAACATCACTGCCACCAGTAATTCAAACGGATCACGGTGTTGCAGTTCGGTCTCGGGATTAGGTTGCTCCTGCTGGAAATACGCTAAAATACCTTGATATCTCTTCTTGATGGTCATCGTTTTTTCAAACTATGTTCTTTGTCAAACAACTTGAACAACAAAAAACAACATAACCAACCTAATAAAATATTTAAGTTGTTTATGTTGTATAAATAGTTTAAGTTGTTTGATGAGTGAAGTGATCAGTGGGCGCTCTTGAACTCATCAAGGAAGCGTACGTCGTTCTCACTGAACATGCGCAGGTCCTTCACCATATACTTCAGGTTGGTGATGCGCTCCACACCCAGACCGAAAGCATAGCCGCTATAGACTGTGCTGTCGATGCCGCTGGCCTCAAGCACGGCGGGATCCACCATGCCGCAACCCAAAATCTCGACCCAACCCGTGTGTTTGCAGAAACCGCAGCCCTTGCCGCCGCACAGCATGCAGGTCACATCCATCTCGGCACTGGGCTCGGTGAACGGGAAGTAGCTTGGACGCAGGCGTATCTCGGTCTCGGTACCGAACAGCTCCTTGGCGAAATGCAGCAGCACCTGCTTCAGGTCGGCAAAGGTCACATTCTTGTCGATGTACAGACCCTCAATCTGGTGGAAGAAGCAATGGGCGCGTGCCGTGATGGCCTCGTTGCGGTAAACGCGGCCAGGGCAGATGATGCGGATGGGCGGCTGCTGGCGCTCCATGGTGCGCACCTGTACCGAACTGGTGTGGCTACGCAGCACGATGTTGCGCGTCACATCCTGCTCGTTCTTCTCGATGAAGAAGGTGTCCTGCATATCGCGGGCGGGATGGTCGGCAGCAAAGTTCAATGCGCTGAACACATGCCAGTCGTCTTCCACTTCGGGACCATCGGCGATGGTAAAGCCCAGGCGCGAGAAGATGTCGATAATCTGCTTGCGCACCACCGAGATGGGGTGACGCGTACCCAGTTCTGCCGGGAAGGCAGGGCGGGTGATGTCTATCTTGTTCTGCTCCTTGGCCTGCTGCTTGGTGGCCTCGCGCAGGGCGTTGATTTTCTCGGTGGCGAGGTTCTTCAACTCGTTGAGCCTCTGACCTAACTCGCGTTTCTCCTCGGGAGCAACCTCACGGAACTCGTTGAACAACGCGGTAATCTCACCTTTCTTGCTCAGGTACTTGATGCGTAATGCCTCCAGGGCCTCTTCGTTCTCGGCCTTGAGTTCTGCTATTTGCGCTTTCAGCGCCTCTATCTTGTCCTTTAACATAATCTTTGTCGTTGAAATAACATGCAAAGGTACGATTAAACGAGCGAAAAGCCAAAGAAAAACTTTTTTTTCTTTGCTTTTCCGAGTGTGAGTACCTTAGACGAAGGGTCAACGGTACGATTAAACGAGCGAAAAGCCAAAGAAAAACTTTTTTTTCTTTGCTTTTCCGAGTGTGAGTACCACTTAGACTGATGGTCAAAGGCACAAAATACTTTTCAGTTAACCGTTTTTTGAAATAATAAATAATTGATGCATCAGAACTTAATGACAAAAAGACCATTTATATTCGTTATTATTACAATATAAACACGATTTTTGAAAAAAAGCATTATCTTTGTAGTGTATATGGTGCCCTTTTGGTAGGCTTGTAGTAGTCAAACGACTGGATACCATAAAGTTAAGAATCCAAATATATATTTATATCATTTACCTCTAATTCTTAAACATGATGAAAAAAATGTTATTTCTTGCCGCTGTGCTGCTAATCACGATGGGCGCCGGCGCACAACTGAAACAGTCCTCCTTGGCACAGATGCCGGTGGCACAGATGAAGGAGATGAAGATGGGCACTCCTGGCATGCCCGCACAACCCCGTCTCAACGCTAATAGGGATGCTAAGCCCTACTACATTCGCCCTGCTGGCGCGTTTTATGCTACTCTTGGTTACGACACAGACGCTCCCACTTATTATTATTTGACTACTAATCCGTATTTGGTTTGCAAACCATACACTTATTACACCTTCAAGTCGGTTGGTGATGGCGTCAGCCCTAATGCGACTTACACTTGGTTTAATTCCTCTGCAGATACTGTCACCTTTGGGAACGGACGAGATTTTACAGTCCGTTATGAAGCCTCAATTGAAGCCAATAAATATTATGTACCGGTATTGAATGTCAAGGATGCCGATTCAACCCATGTTTATTATATGGGTAATACCGATTCTGATACTCATAATAAAGATTTCGCCAATGTTTTAAGTGCCCTGAACTATGGTTGTTTGGAAGGGAATGAGAATTGTGAGTTACTTGTTTCCAGCAAGACCATCTGCTGGGGTGGTCGCTGGGGTGATTTTATGTATCCACTTACCTATTATTCTGGTGCTGACCCTTATGGCGACAATGGCTATGGCTACTGGTTTGGCAAGAACGCAGGCCGTATTAATGGTATCGCTCAAGCCTTTGAGAAACCGACCGCTCCTTATATATTAAAGAATGTGGCGCTCGGGGTCACTGAATTGAATGTGGCCGGACCAGTCCAACTGACTTGCAAAGTGTATAAGTTGAACGGAATCCCCACCTATGATGAGGAGAAGCCTGTCACTCTTGATGACCAAATCGGAGAGCAGATTGCCACCGGAATCGCTAACCTCGATGCCAGTTCAACCAATAATAGTCTGATTACTTTCACCCTCTATGATGTGAACGGGATTCAGACTATCACACCCGTAATCGATGATGCCATCCTGATTGTTATCGAAGGCTATAACTCAGCGTGGATGTCTAACCTGACTGATTTCTCGGCTCTCGTCAGCACAGACGATCAGGTCGATGAGGGTTACGGCGAGTTGGCTTACATCAAAACTGACTATTATGAGAGCGAAGGGGACCTCCCTGGTGAGTATAAATGGCTCGGCCTGAACAACTTCTTCTATGGAGACGATGGCAACTTGACCATGAAGACGGGCTTTTCGATCTTTATGGTTATTGACCAGCCCTACATCGGTTTCTACAACAGTCTCAATCCGGGAGTGTACACCTTCCCGGCCAGTGGCGGTCTGATGCAGCAACAGTATAGTGATGACACCCCTCAAGAGAGGAGTATCCGTCTCATCTCTTCTTCTCCTTACAGCGCTGATGTATGGTCGGTGGCCAGAGCCGATGGCGGTTATGTACCCATTTGGTTACACATTATAATTCAGAACAATGTTGATTTTGTCAATGTCAGGGTTAATGCCGACGCCTTGCCCGCCGGCACGCCTTACCGCGAGGTTACTTTGCGTTTCAGCATTCCGGGAGCCTACATCGACTATACCTTCAAGCAGGGTGAGAAACTGCGTGGCGATGTGAACATGGACGGTGAAATCGACATCAACGATGTAACCCGCCTGATTGATGTCGTTCTGGGCAAGATTGTCGAGTATGATGCCTCAGCAGCCGACTGTAACATTGAGGGAGGTGACGGCAGCATTGACATCAACGATGTGACGGCCCTGATTGGTCGAGTGCTCACCGGCAACTGGTGACCATATGCTCACGGCGCTCGCAGCCTGGAGTTTAAGGTTTAGAGAAGTACCCGCGCTTTTTTAAACTACGAATTACGCCAATTGAGCGGATTTTTGGCTTCCGCGCTCAATTACAACGAATTCAACTAATAAGGCATGGGGGTGTGTCAGTACTGAAGTGGACCCCAAAAGTTGGACAAAAAACTTTTGGGGTTCATTATGTATAAGCACCATTCATTAGAAGAAAAGAAGGAAATCATCCGCTTGCATGAGGCTGGAATATGCATG
>Ga0310695_10001688_pt1 | contig 50450 bp, 41 predicted proteins | sample RumenRJG_04DNA_FD_203882 | JGI IMG/M metagenome (GOLD analysis project Ga0310695, IMG submission 203882) | Bovine rumen microbial communities from Lethbridge, Alberta, Canada - RJG_04 (v2) (version 2) | ecosystem: Host-associated > Mammals > Digestive system > Stomach > Rumen | place: Canada... | reverse complement strand
ATAGATTGGCACCGCAAGGCCCCGCGCCCGCGCGCCAAAGGAAAGTTGTTTAAAACAGTTGTTTCCCGTCATCAAAAAGCGAGACGGTGAATTACGCAGATGCGCCCCCCGGCGGAGTGATTGCGTCATCGCACTTGACTGTCATGCGGCGAAAACCTATACTTCAAACGTTTCCCAAACCTTTTTCAAGGAACCCGGAGATGAAAAAACGTATTCTCGCGCTCGTCGCCGCCGTCTGTTCGGTTGCTCTCGCAACCCATGCCCAGGAACAGGAGAAGACCGAGGAGTCTCTTCCGCCTCCCCAGGAACGCGTGACAAAAGCGCCCTGGCCGGTCTGGCTGCAGTTCAACTCCACCGAAAATCTCGATATCGTCGGCGTTCGCTTTAATATTCCGTACGGAGTGTGCGACGAGGTGACCGGGCTGGACATCGGCTTCTTCGGCCGTACGCGCAATCTCTACGGCATCCAGGCGAACATACTCCGCAACGACGCTTCGGACGCGCTGGCCGGCGTTCAGATCGGCATTTGGAACTCGGCCGGGCGCACGGAGCCCGTCTCCGTGCAGTGCGGCCTTTGGAACGAGGCCGGGTCTTTCACGGGGGTGCAGATCGGCGCGATAAACGTTGCAGGCTCGGGCGAAGGTTTCCAGGTGGGGCTGATCAACCGCTGCGAAACGCTGCACGGGTACCAGCTTGGCGTGTTGAACGTGATACGCGACGGCAATATCAAGCTGATGCCGATCCTGAATATCGGGTTCTGACGCTTTCGCATGACTTTCCGCCGCTGGTTAAAGCATAAACGGATCTGGCTCTATTCCAAAATCGTGCGCGATTCCGGCTCGCCCGAGTCCGTGGCGCGCGGCTGGGCGATCGGCATGTTCATAGGGTGCACGGTTCCGTTCGGCGCGCAGCTCGTCGTTTCCGTTCCGCTTGCGATTTTCATGAAGGCCAGCAAGGTCGGCGCCGTGGTCGGAACGTTCATAACCAACCATTTCACGATTTTCTTCATATATCCGGCGCAGGTGTGGGTCGGTTCCAGGCTTGCAGGGGGAAGCCTCGGCTACGCGCAGATCAAAGAGGTCATGGGGCGGGTTGTGGAAGAGCAGTCGTGGGACTCCCTCCTCGCTCTCGGCGGCGAGCTGACTGCGGCGTTTTTCATCGGGGGGTTTGTCCTGGCGCTCGTGTGCACCCCTGTCACGTATTTCGCCGTTCTGCGGAGCGTGCGCCTGCACAGGGCGCGGCGCGGGCGGCGTGGAAACGCGTTGCGCGATTCCCCGGGAACATGAAAGAACTGTCAATCGCCCTTGTGAAACTTTCCGGCGGGCTGGGGATGTTCCTGCTGGGAATGAAGCACCTCTCCGAAGGCCTCCAGGCCGTCTTCGGGCCGGTTCTGCGGATGACTGCGCCGTCCGGGAACCGCGGAACCGCCGCGGGGATCGGCTCTGGACTCGCCTCCGCCGCGATAGTCCAGTCTTCGGCCATTGTCACCGCGATGCTGGTGGGCTTTGTATCGACGGGGATGATGACGCTTTCCCGTTCGGTCAGCGTGATTGCCGGCGCGAATGTCGGCACAACGGCGACGGTCTGGATGCTTGCGCTTGTCCCGTCCCCGTGGATTGCGGGGCTTGGCGGATTCGCCGCCGGGGGCGCGCTGTATTTCTTCGTTCGCCGCGCGTTCTGGCACGACGCCGGGCTCGCCGCGCTCGGATTCGGGCTTGCGATGCTCGGCTTCCATTTTCTTTCCGCCGGGATAGGCGCATGTCCTCTGGCGCCGGCGTCTCTGCCCGCGGCGGATTCGTTCGCCGCAGTCCTTGCGGCGGCGGCTGTCGCGGCGGCTGTCGCGGCGGCGATACGCTCTTCCGCCACGATCGCGATAGCCATGCTCCTTTCCGCGCACGGCGTTCTTCCGTTGGAGACGGCTATAGCCGCGCTGCTCGGCGCAAACGTCGGCACCACGGCGGCGGCGTGGTTCGCGGCGGCCGGCGGCAATTCGGCCGCCAAGCGCACCGCGCTCGTGAACACGCTTTGCAACGCGGCAGGCTCGCTCGCGCTCGCGCCGTTCGCGGCGCCGTGGCTCGTCCCGTTCTTCAAATCGCTTCCGTCCGGCCTGCCTCCGCCGCTCGCCGTTGCGCTTTCGATCGCGGCGGCCGACACGGCTTTCGCGGTAATGCGTGGCGCGGTGGCGCTCCTCTCCGCCGGATTCCTCGCGAAACTCGCGGAAAAGGCGTTCCCCGCGCCGCCGGAGGAGAAGCCGCACCTTTCCGCGCTGAACAGGCGCGCGAAGCAGTCGCCGGTGATCGCGTGCGAACAGGCGTTTCGCGAGGTCGCGTTCATGGCGGAGAGCGACATGGAGCTGTTTTCCGGCATTCTGGCGGTTCTCGAAGGGCGCGACGCGGACGGGCGCATCGCGGAACACATCGCGCACCGCGAGAACGTGCTCGACAACGTCCAGCGGGAAGTGACGGAGTTCATCGGCGACGTGATGAGCGCGCGCCTCGCGGCGGACGTCGCCGTGCGCGCACGCGCGATTCTGCGCCTGTGCGACGAATTCGAGTCCGTGTCCGACGAAGCGCCGGCCATTGTAAAAGCCGCGCGGCGCATCGCCGGGGGCGGCGGCGGATTGCCTGCGGGCGCGGCGCGCGACACGATACTTTCGGTGCACGGGCGGGTGCAGGCCTATGGCGGGCGCGTGTCGTCCGCGCTCGGTTCGCCGCATCCGGAATCGGCCCTGTCCGGATTCGCCGCGGAGTCGCGCGCGCTGCGCGTCATGGTCCGGGACGCCAGGCAGTCCCTGCTGGCCGGAATTTCGTCTGACGCGTCCGCGCCGCTGCGCACGCTGGCGGAGCTTGACATCCTCAATGCGTACTCCCGCGCGCGCGCCTGCTACACGAACATCGCCGAAACGATTCTCGGCGGCAAGGAAAGCGCGAGGACCGTGGAATGAACCTGCCGCCGCGCAAACCGGAGATACTCGCCCCCGCCGGCGACATGACATGCCTCCAGGCGGCGTTGGACGCCGGCGCAGGCGCAGTGTACCTTGGACTGGGCGCGTTCAACATGCGCGCCCGCTCGTCCGCGAACTTCTCCGCAGAGGAACTGCCCGAGGCTTCGCGCCGCTGCCGCGAGGCGGGCGCAAGGCTGTATCTCACGCTGAATTCGATTCTGTTCGAAGGCGAACTTGCCGGAGTGGAGCGCACCGTGCGCGACACGCGCCGGTTTGTCGACGCTTTCATCGTCTCCGATCTGGCGGCGATGCGGATATGCCGCGAATGCGGAGCCGCGTTCCACGTGTCGACGCAGATGTCGTGCTCCAACTCCGTCGCAGCCGCCGCGCTCCGCGAAATGGGAGCGTCGCGCGTGGTGCTCGCGCGCGAATGCACGCTTGCGGAAGTCGCGGAAATCGTCCGCAAAAGCGGCATCGAAGTCGAAACGTTCGTCCACGGCGCTCAATGCGTGGCGGTCTCAGGCAGATGCTTTCTTTCCCATCACGCGTACGGGAAGTCCGCAAACCGGGGCGAGTGCCGCCAGCCGTGCAGGCGCGAATTTCTCGTCACGGCGGTCGACCGTTACGGACGGCCGGGCGCGGTGGACGCCGGCCGCGACTCTCCGCCGGAGTTTTCCGTAGGCCCGCACACGGTGATGTCCGCCAAGGATCTCTGTTCGCTGCCGTTCATCGACAAGCTGGCCGAGGCCGGGATAGCGTCTTTCAAGATAGAAGGCCGCGCGCGGAATCCCGAATACGTGCGCGCGACGACGCTCGCCTACCGCAGGGCGGTAGACGCGGTGTACGATGGATCGTTCTGCGCCGCGCTCGCGGAAGAACTCCAGCGGGACGTCTCGCGCGTCTTCCACAGGGAATTCTCTTCCGGCCTTTTCCACGGACGCCCCGGGGCGGACCAGTTCACGGACAAGGAAGACAGCGCCTCCGCGGTCGTGAAGCGCCATGTGGGGATCGTCGCGGACTATTTCGTGAAGGCGGGAATCGCGCAGGTGCAGGTGCAGGACGCCGCTCTGCGCACGGGCGACACGATCCAGATCCACGGGGCGTCCACCGGAGTGGTGGAGCTGAAGGTTCCGCCGCTGCGGCGGGACGATCTGGAAATCGCGTCCGCCGGGCGCGGCGAATGGGCCACGTTTACGTGTCCGCGCGTGAGGCGCGGGGACAAAGTATTCAAACTGGATGAACGCTGACAAAGGTGTAGAATGGTTTTCCATATCGGCAGAATCGTCTGGGCTCTCGTCAATCCGCTTTCCCTTGCCGGAATGCTGCTTCTCGCGTCGCTGCTGTTCCTGTGGCGCAAGAGGCCGCGCCGCGGTTTCTGGTGCGCGGCCGCGTCGTTAGGGACGCTCGCGTTTTTCTCGTCGGGTCTTGCCGTGTGGCTGCTTGGAATGCCGCTCGAATCGCCGTATCTGCCCGAAAAGCCTGCGGAGGAATATCCGGCGGCGGACGCGATACTGCTCCTAGGCGGCTCGATAGGGCGCGTAGACTCCCCGGAACTCGCCTATCCCGATTTCAATTCGGCGGCCGACCGCGTGTGGCACGCCGCGCGGCTGTATCGCGCCGGGAAAGCTCCTGCGGTGATAATCAGCGGCACGAACGATCTCGGCTCCACATCCCTTGCGCTGTCGCATCTCGGCGTTCCGGCCTCTGCGATACTTGTGGACGGCAAATCCAGGAATACCGCGGAAAACCTGCAGTACTCCGCAGAGCTTCTTGGCGGCGAAGAGCGTTTCCGCGGCCGGAAGCCGCGCGTGCTGCTCGTGACCTCCGCATGGCACATGCGCCGTTCCATGCTGCTCGCGCGGCGCGAGGACGTGGATGCGGTCCCGGCTCCGTGCGACTATCTCGCCGCGCCGCATTTCATATCCGCCCGCGACGACGGAACCAGGACCGCGGTCTGCGAGGCGCTCCGCATGAATACGGACAATCTTTTCAATTCGTCCATCCTGCTGAAGGAATGGATCGGGTGGCTGCAGAAAAAACTGTTTTAGGGAAATCGCGCGCGTGACGGTCTGGATCGCAAATCCGTTCGACAATCTCCCGGACGAAGGAACGCGCCCGCAGCGTTACGCGGCATTCGCAGAGGCTTTTGCGGCGGCGGGGCACGAAACCGTGCTCTGGTCGTGCGATTTTTCGCACGCCCGCAAAGAGCGCAGAAACTTGTCGGACGCGATCCGCCGCGATTGGACGCTGCGGCTCGTCCATGTGCCGGAATACAGGCGCAACGTTTCGTTTGCGCGGTTTGCGTCGCACCGCGCGTTCGGCAGAGCCTTCCTGCGCGATGCGCGCGAAGCCGTCGCGTCCGGCGAGCTGCGCAAGCCGGATCTGGTGATCGCATCCGCGCCGCCGCTCGCCTGCGCGTCCGCGGCGGTCGCGCTGAAGCGCGAGTTTGGATGCAAAGCGTCGATCGACATCCAGGATGCGTGGCCCGAGACTTTTGCGAGGCTGCTCCCGCTTCCGTCAGCGCGTCTGCGGAACGCGTTTTCGCATATCGTGTTTGCTCCGTTCTACAGAGAGGCGCGCGCGGCGTATGCGGCGGCGGATTCCGTCACGGCGGTTTCGGAAAGATATCTGGACATCGCCATGCGCGCCGGTGCGCCGGCGGGTCGCACCGCGCTTTTCAGACTCGGCGTTCCGCTTGGAGAAGCGCCGCGCCGCGCCGCCGGGGACGGGCCGCTGAAGGCGGTCTACATCGGCAACCTTGGACGCACGTACGATATTTCAACGCTGACGGAGGCCGTAGAGCGTTTCCCCGGCGCCACGCTCGACATTGCCGGCGACGGGCCGTGCCGCAGACGCGTCGAAAGGGTTGTGTCGCGCTGCGGCAGGGTGAGATACCGCGGCTATCTCGGCGGGCGCGAACTGCGCGCACTGCTTGAAAAATGCGATCTCGGCATCGTCCCGATGCGTCCTGACGCTTTCGTAGGCGTTCCGGGAAAGCTTGCCGACTATGCGGCGGCGGCGCTTCCTGTGGCGAGTTCGCTCGGCGGGGAGGCGGCGGAGATGATTGCCGGGTACGGCGCGGGATTCCGGTATGAATACGGAAACCGCCGCTCGCTTGAAGAGGTTTTTGCAAAAGCCTCCGGAGACAGGGCGATGCTTGCCGCCGCCGGATTGCGCGCGCGCGAAATGGCGGAAAAGGAATTCGACGCCTCCCGCATCGCCGCGGAATTCGTCCGTTTTACCGTATCCGCAGCGCTTTGACGGCCGGCACGTCCGGTCCGGATGGCGGCGCCCTGCCAACTCGAACCCTCAAACATCCGAACACTCGAATCCTTTCTCCTTTCGTGTGCGCGTGAATTTGCGCAAGGGTGAAAAACGGAATTCGACGTTTATGCCTGTTTTTATGCGATTTATGGTATAATATCCACGACGGGCCTTGAATTGAACTGAGGGTGGAGGAAAAGAAAGACATAAGACGGTAAAACATGCACAGGCGGGGCATGCTTTCAATATGTGTCAGATCGACGAGTAGCGGAAAGATGAATAATGATTTGGCAAAAGTCTGAAATTTGAAGTGCAGTGTTGAAGTGAACAAAGAACAGTCGGCATTGACAGTACAAGAGGTGTTGTGTTGAAAATGTTGACAGACAAGAAAGAAAGGAATGCAATAATGTCAAATAATAGAAATAATCGCGGTTCAATAGTTCTTGCGTTGGGGTGTGTTGCCGTGTCGATGTCGGCATGTGCACAGTTTACCGCTGCCCCCGTGCCAGGACCTGATGCTTTTAATATGATGATTCGCAATCAACTGTCGGAAATGGTACATGAAACCCCAGCTAGCAGTGAGAATCCGTTGGATTACTTCAACAAAGCGTGGGAAGCCACGGAGACAGAGCGTTGGGGCGAGGCTGTGCGGGCTCTGAAGCGCTGCATCGAAATCGAGAAGGAGTCTGGAATCTTTCGCAGCGACTGCAACATCGCCGACAACTATGTCTGGCTGGCAATGTTGCAGTGGAATGACAACGAACCGCGTTCGGCGCGCAGTTCGATGGAAGAGGCAATTAGGCTGATGAAGTATGGGGAAAGCCTTGGACAGGGGTGTGAAAAACTTGCCGAGAAATTCCTTGCGAAGATGCAATCAGGCGATCTGCCGTCTCGGTTCACGCCGACAGACATCCTCTCCGACTGCGGCATCCACAAAAACATCATGGTGCCAGTGATGGCGAGGTTCTGGAAGTGCACGAACGCAAGCATTGCCAGGTCCAACTTGGTGATTTCGTGGGCGGAATCGATGTCCCGCACGTATCAGATGGAGGGCGAGCGGCAGGCGCGCATGGCGCGGCAGGGTGCTCGCCAGGAGTATCTGCGCAAGACGGGGCGCGAGTTCTCGCCCGACAGCGACACCCGCCTGTCCTACGGCAAGGCCCGCGACGAGTGGGACGCCTGCAAGTGCGTTTACGACATCTTCGAGTAAAGTGGATTTTATAATGTGATAGAGGTAATTTCAAAACCATTGCGAATTGGTAGGACGGCGTGACCCCACGCCGCCGCGGCGCGATGAGGTCATCGCGCCCTACCGGGTTTTGAAATCACCTAATGAGTATTCGGTTTGGACAAAGCGTTCGATAGATAAAAATCAACGAAAGGAAATTGAGGTATGATCATGAACGGTCAAACAGACTTAAATGTGTTTCTTGAAAAACTTCTTTGTGATGATGAAGAAGCGTGGTTGTTACTGAAGAGTAAAACCGAAGAATTTCTACAGAAGAGTAGCAAGTTCAATGAGATACTAACTAAGAATTCGTATTCACGCGACGATTTTATAAATGCTCTGATTGTCCATCTGAAGGAAGACGACAAGCGACGGCTTAGACAGTGCAGGGATCCAAATGCATTTTGGGGATGGCTTAATCGGGTCGAACAGACCGTTCTCTATAAGTTGACTAAAGACAGCTTGGCTTTTCTTGATGGAAATCGCGAGCAAGACGAAGAACAGGATGATGACGGCAATCCAGCGCTTTTGGAAAAAAGCAAAGAAAATTTCGAAAGGGATGTGAGACGAGCCGATAGTTTTGAACGGCTGCAAATCACGCGCACGATTTTCGCGAAACTCTGGAAAGAGGATCCTCAAAGTTGTTTTGTCATGTTCGCGAGGTTTGAGCTTGAGCTTTCCTCAAGAGATGTCGGGGCTTTCCTTGGCATCAGTGCGAATCACGTTGACGTGATGGTCAATCGCGCGCGTGGGAAGTTGAGAAGCGAAGAATCAAAAATTCTGTAAGGACGTTCGAAGTTTATTGTCTCTACACCACATGAGGAGAACAAAAATGTATATGTATGAAAACAATGGCTGTCCGGACAGGGAACTGATGAATGCTTTCGTGGAGCGCACGCTGCCGCCGGAAACTGCAGGGGATGTGGCGATGCATGTGTCGCATTGCGAACGATGTCGCACCGGCATGCGCGAACTGGTGCTCGCCAAGACGCAGGAGAAGATGCGAGAACGATGGGCCAGCATTCGCGAAGTTTTCGCTCCACGGCGCGAGTACCTTGCTGCAGCCGATGGACAAACCGCCGACCAGCTGCAGCATGACATGGCCGTAAGGAGCGGTTTTGTCCACTTCACGGCCAACCTTGACGAGAACGATGCAGACTTTTGGCATGTAAAGCTGGCGCTGCCGACTGTCATCACAAACGAATCCAGGCTCAGACTGCAGGTCTTAGGCAAAAATGAACAGAGGATTGAACGAGGGGAGTTGGTGTTCTGCGGCGCCAAGATGCCCGTTGAACAGGGACGGGCGTCCATGTTGGTTTCAGAGTTCAGGGCGTATATCAAGAATCCTGAGAATTCCATGATATCCTTCCGACGTGCGACCGGACGGGAGATCGAGGGGATACCTGTTCTCGCATACGACATGCAGAGGTAGATACGGCCATTACGTGATTGGGAGGTAGCGCATGAAGCCTGAATACAGTCTGTCCGCAGACAGGCTTTGCGAGTTTGCGTCGCTCGCCGTTCCGGAAGGTGGCGCGAAGCTCTTTGATTACTGGGGGGATTTCGCCGATACGTTCGGCCCTGCCCAGATTCCATTTCTAGTCCGTTCCGACGCCATTGAGAAAGTGCCATTTGCCGAACTGGGCATTCCGGCGACCAAGCTCTCGGCGCTGAAGCAGCTGCCGGGCGAGATGTGGGTGCTATTCTGCTTCATGGGCGGCATGCGGAATTCGATTGTGGAGGGTTCCTCGTTGCGGGCAGACGGATTCCCGCTCGTTCTGGAGTGGCGCAAGGGCCAGCCAGACAGCCCCCTGCTGTCGTCGGCGTTCCATGCGCTGGCTGAACAGGTCAGGAAACAGCTGGACTTGTCTGGATGGGGGCTGTGCCCCGCATACGGGCGCTATCATGATAACGTCGGTTTCACCGACGCGGCTCTGTTCGCCGATTCGGGCGATTCGCGGCAGATCGCGTCCGCCTATGGTGCCCTGGCGGCGGGACTGCTGTGCGCCGTGACGAATCGCCATCCGCCGTTCTGGCCGTTCCCGACGCTGCAGTGGGACGGCGAGGCCGGGCGGATTGCGGGCGTGAAGGGACTGCGCGAGAAGTTCTCCGTCGCGGCCGACTGCGGCGCCGCAACCGTGACCGTCGCGCAGGAGCAGAAGCGGGAGGCAAGGGAACTTCTCGCGGAAATGCGCAAGGAGCCTGGCGGCGCGCGGTTCCGCAAGATGTCGGTCTACGCGGTAAAGCACGCCGGCAATGCCAGGCGGCTAGCCGAGGACATCGCACACGGTGCCTCCAACCTGCGCCGCCTGATCCGCCGGATTGTGGCGGCGATAATGGTGCCGCTCTGCATGCTTATGTTTGCGGTTTGCTTGTTTGCGTGGGATGCAACCCGCACCGTCAAAAACTACTACGCGGACTACGTGGATTCATTCGGACTTCCGGAGGGGATATTCCCCATTGATAATGCTGATCTTTTGGGCAGACATTGTTTTTATCGCTTTGAATACCAAGGTTATGGACTAGGGCATTCCTTGCATGCAGATTCAGCAGACTGGTCTTTCTTTCGGCTATTCGGATTTCACCGTGTTTTGCGTCGTGTGGTGAAGGTCGGTGCAACAGGCTTTCCTCAACAAGATTTCCCATTTTTTTTAGATGCGGAAAAACATCCAACATGGCAAGAGTTTCAGTATGATTCAGGATTATTGAACTACGGAATGCGGTTAAAATCTACATTGCTGATGAATAAATACACAAATGTACTTTGCCGTATTGATTTCTCACGTACAAATGATGGGGTTGAAAACGGCTTTGTTGAATATTTTCGTGGAAACACAAGGGATAGTTTCTTATTGCGCGATCCGCCATCCTTCCTAAATTCCGGGTTTGAGGTTTTCGAGTTTGGTGTTACGAACCGTACCGGCATGACGAAACGATGTTTGACAAGGGATTGCAAAGGAAGAGTTAAATCCGAATTATTTTATAATGGAAATAATGAACGCATTCCCGATGGAAACGGAGTTCTTTGTTACGAGTACATAAATGATGTGCATGGTCGCATTATAACGAAAATACCAATACCAATAGCAAAATCGGAAGATAAAGTACAACAAATGAACCGTCAGTACGACGGGGCGAATCTTGTATACATAGAAGAACTAAATTCCAAAGCAAGACGTTATATGTATGATTCTATAGGGAATGCAACGAATGTGGTTTTTATGTCCAGCGGTAAAGTTGCAACAAATGAGTTCGGCGTAGCGATGGTCGCTTTTGTGTACGACAAATACGGGAATATAACAAATATATGCTACAAAGATTCTACAGGTAAGCCAGCCGAATCCACCCGCGGTCATTCTCAGGTCTACCGCGTCTTTGATAGCACAGGGGACGAAGTTGCACGACGTTATTTTACAAAGGACGGGAAGCCCGCGATAGGGAAAGAGGGTGTGTTCGGTTGGAATAGGGAGATTGATAACGGGAGCGTTGAACGATATGCGTTTATTAATGATAAGAACATGCTAACACTAACTAAAGATGGTTATGCGGGTTATACGAGTTATTACGATAAATATGGCAATGCAACGAATCGTACATATTTTGGAGTTGACCGCAAGATCTGCAGAAATGTAGCGGGGGTGGCGTCTTACATTGCGCGATATGACAAAGCGAAGCGCATTGTTCAGATGTCTTATCTGGATGAGAATGGTGATCCTGCAGTTTTGAAAGATGGCAGAGTTACCACAAAATACGAATATGACGGAAATGGTAATGAAATGCGACGAATCGTGACCCGTGTCATGCGTCGCGGGCATCAGGATGGCACAAATGTTTATGAGGAACGCAGTGAGGTTGATGAAGGGTCAAACAAAGAATTGCGATATTCATATCATAACAAGGAAGGGTCATTGGTGCAAAATGCGGATAATATTGCTGGCTGGCACAACATCTATGATACAAACGGCATGTTGACAAGCCGTCAATATTTTAACGCGGAAGAACAGCCAACAAACAACTCAATCGGTGTATGGGGTGAATACTATAAGTATAATGCCAACGGAGAAGTCTTAATGCATGGGTATATCAATAAAGCGGGTGTACCGATTTGTGGAAATGATCGAAAACTGGGAGAGCGATATGAATATATGTACATTGGATCCCAAGTTGTCACCAATGTTTTTCTACGAAAGGAATTTGATCCAAAGAAGGCGGGAGATTTTGAACGGGGGGCCGAAAGGGTAATACTTGAACACGATGTTGATGGCACGGTATGTCGGTTTAGGTTTTTTGATTCTGGTGGGAATATAACAACCAATAAATTTGGAATAGCTGCTGTCATCATCGACCAATTAGAGACGTCTGCATTTACATTGAATGGCAATGACATTCTTGAAAAAATGTTCTCGATTGGCATAGGTCCTAAAGGGAAGAAATTGTATGTATCTTGTCCGGCGGGGGGTAAATATCTAGATTTTTGTCAGTCATCTCAATTTAAGACGATTAATCAATTCACAAACGAGGATATGGCCGATGTGTCTGAAGCAATAAAGATGATGGAGACGATATCCATAAACAATCAGGCGACAGAGATAAGATTCTTATTATGTGATGGCATTGATGGCAAACCAATGCCTTTGCGGATAGATTTTATTGACAAACATGGCGAGAGAATAAAAAATGAACAGATACATGAAGTCAATAGAGAACTGGCCGAAAGAAGCGGCAAGGCTGAAGATTTTGAGGAAATTGAAAGAGCGATCGAGGCCTACAGGAATAAGAAATGGGACTTGGCGGAAGAAATCGTTCGCCGGAATATAGAAACTATATATGATCCACGCATTAGATATTACCAAGGATGGCGAGAAGAATTTAAGAATGCGCAGAAGCCACATAAACTCCCAAGGGCATTTGCATTATGGGCCTACAGAGATTCCGCGATGAGGAAAGATGCTCTAGGTTTGACGGGATTGGCACGGCTATATCGTTTGGGGAAGGGGGTGGAGAAGGATTTTAAAATGGCATACATGCTTCTAGAAGAGGCTTCGTCTCAAGGTTGTATTAATGCCGCTGCCGAGTTCGGAGACTTGCATCGGGATCTACATGGTTATAAAACGGCTTTTTACTGGTATGAAAAGGCTGCAACGCATAAAAATGTATATGCTATAAGGCAAATCGGCGATTTGTACGCGGAGGGGCGGCTCGGATCTAAAGACGCGAGGAAAGCGGCGCAATATTTTGCCGAAGCGGCAAAATTAGGTGATGCGATATCTCAGTACAAATTGGGGTGTTGTTATTTGACGGGGGATGGGGTGCCAAAAGCTATTAGCGAGGCGCAAACTCTATTTGATAAAGCGGTGAAGGGTGGCTATGGTAAAGCGTACTACGGAATTGCCGCTGTTTGCTTGATACATAAAGATATGGAAGGTTATCGGAAAAATCGCGAAAAGGCAGAGGGCGCTGAATATACGGAGGAGCAATTAATCCTGTTGCAGAAACTCAATCCTTGACTCAGCTTACTCCTTCATTATCTGGAAATTCTATTTGATTAACATTGCCATGTGTTGGGTATAATTGTTTGAATCTTGCAAGCAGGAATCTTTGTCCATACGGATAGTACTTTGCGCTTGATGCCTTTATCCTAAGCGTCGCAGTTGAAATGCCGCAATTACGATTGCGGCATTTCAACTGCGACGCTTAAGGTAAAAGAACAAATCTTGAAATGAATCACAATCTTGATCGTTTGTTCCATGTAGACTGCCAGAAGTAAAAAAGGATGGAAAGATGATGGTTCTAAATCATACTGTCGGGATTCTCCCGTTCCACTGCAATGATTGTATTGCGAGACAAGTTGCGCGTGCGGTAACATGCCACATGACTCGAATTAGCGGAAAACTGTAAGAAGCTCTCGTATTGGATGTCTTTTTGACACAAAGGCGGCAATGCCTGTAACTAAATCAAACAGAAAGGAAACGGAGTGATATGAGTAAGACTTACAAATGGATTTTGGGGTCTGTAACTGGAGTAGGATTCGGACTCGGCATGCTAGCTGCATCGGCTATCACCGTGCCGGCATTGGCGTGCTACGCCCTGATGGGTGGCACTGGGCTTGGTGCGGTGGCCGGTGCCTCGATAGCAGAAACGGCAACAGATGAAAAAGATGATAAGAAAGATGAATAAGTTGTTAAGAAATCGCAATCGCGATTGTCTATCCCGTATGTGACGGGCAATGATGCCTAAAAGGTGAACTGAACAAAGAAAGGAACGCATAATGAATAGCGCTAATCTTGAATCTGCGATTGCCAGGACTGGCATCCATTTCGCAACGGCGGCTGCTCCGCAGGTCTCATCGGCTATAACAAGCGCAGCGAGTGGTGCCGTCACCACGATGACTGGAGCGGCCAGCGCTGTAGTCAGTACGGCTGTCGCCATCGCTCCGGTGGCACTCCCTCTGGCTGGGATTGGAATCCTGTGCTGGGGTGCCTGGAAACTACTGGATGATTAAATTGCTTTGAAAGGAATCACAATCACGATTGTCTATCTCCTATGTGACAGGCAATGACGCCTGAAACAAAGCAATCAACTAAAGGAAAGGAATAAACCATGAACATCCCAATCGATCCAGCAAAGTCCCTCTCGTTCCCTTGCGGAGATTCCACTGCGGCGCAAACTGCGCTGTCGGCGATAGCTGCGCCTGTTGCGGCGGAAGCGGCAACCGTTGCCACTGGCGTAGGCAGTGCCGTGGCTGCTACTGCTTCAGCCGTTGGCGGCGCTGTAATTGGTACAGCGGAGGCAGTCGTAACGGCGATGATTGCCGCAGCACCGATTGCCGTACCGCTTGTGGTAGTTGGTTCTGCGATCTACGGTCTCAAGAAATTTCTTGATGCTTGATCGGCGATTTTGAATAGGATTACACAGTTGAAGGAGAATGCTATGACTATCATCAATGGCGATGCGAATCGTGCGTACAGATGTGCGCAGTTCATAAGCGACAAATATCGGCATGAGGATTATCATGTGCAGACACTTGTCGAGCCTACCACAAAGGCCGTGGCCGTGCAAATCAGCAATACAGCTCCGGGATTCTGGGGCGGGTTCAAGAAACTCGTCGGGTTGAAGGCATGCGCCACGTTGCGCATTGTTCCGGACGGAGACCGTTTGAAGGTCGAAGTGGGGGAAGGTGAATGGCTGGCGAAGGGAGGCGATATCCTTATCGGGACGTTTGTGGCGTTTGGCGTTGTTGCCGTCACGGGGACGGTTGGAGCCGTAAAGCAGCACAACTTGCTGAAGCGAGTTGAGAATGACGCAATGGCATTTTTCGCTTCAGACCCGGTAATCAAACTAGTACCGGCGAAGTTGTCGGCGTAGCCCAGATGACTCAGAGCAATGTTCGAATACCTGATAGCAGGTCTGGTGAATCCAATCGGAGATATTTTCTCGGATCTTCTCGAGGGAATGTCATCCGATTGGATTGTTGAATCGGACGGATGCGGTTTGTCCATTGATACGCTCGGCGAGTCGGTGGAACGAGTCGCAGGGGATATGAGGCTTCCCGTGCCAGAAGTTTATGTTGCCCCCGGTTCCTTCGGCGAACACCTGTCCAACGATCCGGCCACGCTGCTGGATGACCAAATCGGCGCAGATCCTCGTATTGTTGATGCCATCAACGACCGATATGCCGACCCTCATGCATACGATGTGATAACAGCGCACGAGCTGGGGCATGCAAAGATAGGCGCAAGCGGCTTGCGAGATAGTTTGACGCCAAGAGCCGAGGAGGTCTTTTGTGACACGCAAGCAGGTTTTTATGCAGGTACAAAAGGGTTGTCCCCAGAAATATTCCATGGGGAGGTGGGCCCGGCGGGCTCGGATGCAGATCATCCGGCTGGAGTTGAACGTTGCCGTTTCTTTGACAAAGCCTACAATCTCGCCCATAATTACGTATTCAAGGATTTTCAACCTATAACACGAGATCCGACTCAAGCCGACAAGGTCGTAAGTCTTTTTAACGAAGTACTGTCTGCATACAATAATCCAAGCCCCGACAATCACTGACGCCGTAAAATTTTAGATTTCATGGCAAGTAGTATCGCGTAAAGGATCGTTACACAAGAAGGAAATGCTTATGAAGAATGTAATGTTTACCGCAGTAGCCGCAGGCCTATTGATGTCTGTCATGGGAAATCCACAGGTTGGCGTTGTCCCCCCTCCTGAGGTTCCTGCGCCAGCTGTGCTGCTTGGGGATGAGTTGCTGGCGGCGGTCGCACGTGTTGATTTTTCAAGCGTTCAATTTTGCCTGGCCTTTGGTGCGGACGCGAACTACAAAGGCGATAACGGGATTACGCCTTTGGGCAAGGCGATCAGCGACATTGAAAAAGGACCAAATCCCAAGATCGTAGAGGTGTTGTTGAAGAAAGGCGCTGATCCGAAGGCGTTGTGGGGTGATTGCGGCACTACGCCGTTCTTTTACCTCGTGCAGCTCAGCACGTCCAGCAGGGCAGGAAGCGCCGTATTGTCCAACCAGGTGGCGACGGTGAGGCTTCTGTTGAAACATGGCGCGGATCCGAACAGAAGACAGGGGCTGTTCCGCAAAACGTCTTTGGAGTATGCCGCCATGCGCAATGGTGACATTGAACTGGTCAAGGCGCTTGTCGAGGTCGGGGCCGTCATTACCGACGAGACATTAAAACACGCCAAGAGTGGCGAAGTGAAGGGATATTTGGTAAAGCATAAAGGCAATTCGATACCGGCTCGTCAAGCGTTGGGTGAAACGCAGAATGTTTCTCGGTAAAACTTCAATGAGGAACGTGGAAGATGAGTAGCATAGATGACCATGTCCGACTTGTGAAAGAACAGCTGGACGTTCGTAGTTGGGATTATGCGATATATGAAATCACAGATGCCGATGTACTGATGACAGGATGCTGTAAAAGTCGTTCAAGGCTCTGGAATCAGTTCAAGTTCTTCATTGATGTCCAAGAAAGCAGAATCGTCAACACAATCTATCTCCCAATATCAGCTAAGGAATGCATTCCACAAATGGCTGAATTCGCTGCATATTTGAATGGTTGTGTCGAATATGGGGCGTTTATGCTTGACCTTGATGAGGGGGGCGTGAGTTTTCGCATCGCATTGCCTCTGGCGGCGCTACGAGCCGATGGCAAACTCTTTTCAACGTTACTTGACGATGCGGTTGGTATTGTCGATTTGTACGAAAAAGAGTTCTCTGCCATTCTGTTGGGTGAAATGACCGTAAAGGAAATCTCCGAAGCGAATCTATCGCGACTAGAGGGTGACAAGTAATCTTATTACCTATGGACGGCGAATAAGCGACGACGAGTATGTAATAGTGCGTCATATTCACCTCACAACGGTGTCTATAAAGGCAAAGAAAACAATTAAGGAAACGCAAAGATGATTTACTACATCAGTGATCTTCATTTCGGGCACGCAAATGTCATTGAGTTTGACAAGCGCCCGTTTGCGAACGTTGAAGAAATGGATCGCGTAATGATTGAACGGTGGAACGAGAGAGTCCGCGACGTGGATGACGTGTATATCATCGGAGATTTTTGTTTTCGTGCCCCACATCCTGCCGAGTGGTATCTTGAGCAGTTGAAAGGGCGTAAGCACCTCATCGTGGGAAACCATGATTGGCCGTTGCTTCAGGAGCAACGAGCTGCAGAAATGTTTATCTCAATTGACTTGATGCTGGAGATTGACGACGGAGGGCGACGGATCGTCCTGTGCCACTATCCAATGGCAGAGTGGCGAAATTCCCGAAGAACGGCTTGGCACATATACGGTCATATCCATAATCGCCGTAACAAGACATACGAATTCATGCGAACCGTCAAGAATTCGTTAAATGCCGCTGCGTCATTGAATGGCTACCGCCCCGTCACCTTCACCGAACTTGTTACATGCAACAGGTGCTTTAATGATGAAGCCGAAGGTGAACTGTGGTTTAATTCTCGATCACTGCGTGGGCGGGAATTTTCCAACTCCTATCTTTCTCCCTTTACGCTTGACGGCGAGACGTGGAGTTGTGTGGAGCAGTATTACCAGTGCGCGAAGTTTGCACCTGGAACGGAACCATACAATCGCATTCGTTCGCAAGGACGCCCTGGCGGCATGAAGGGATTGGCCTCATATTATACGGCGGAGGTTCGCGAGGCTTGGGACGCAGTGAAGATTGAAATCATGGAACGGGCATTGCGCGCCAAGTTCACGCAGAATCCACATCTGCTTGGCATCTATGCCAGTGTCTCTCGGCTCACCTTAATACATGAATCTTCCACGGACGCATTCTGGGGCATGAGCCGAGAACGAAAGGGAGAGAATCGATTGGGGATGATGATAAAAGCAGTAGGCGATGAATTGCTGGGAGGTAAAGTGCCATGAAGATACAACGTCTGCCAGAAAGAGGTTCGAGCGGATTAAAGAGAAAGGACTTGGGGAACAAGTGCTGCCCAGAACAAGGGCGTGTCCATCCAGTCGCGGAATGGGCACGATTCAGCGCCGCCGTTTTCGGAGGCGGGGCTGAATGTGACGAATCGGCTGTCACGTTCGTGACGGGAAAGCGTCTATGATAATGGAACGGCACTTACAGAAGTTTGCTGTTTCTTTGGGAATCCGGATTATGCTATATCATCATGCATTTTATCCAAACAGGCCAAGTATGAGAATAGATCATTCGAATGAAAACGCATATGGTAAAAAACAAGTCGGCAAAAGCCAGCTGAAATGTTTGCAGTAGTCAATTAGAAATCAACCCAAATGAAAACAAGGAAGGCAACAATGAAGAAAGCATTGATTCTTTTAGGTCTTATACCTGCAATTGCGACAGCGGCTCTCGCCGAGAGGGATCAGAAGCTTTTTGACCAGATAGAACGAGCCGCACACGAGAAGACTGAAGGGGGGCGGCTGCAGGACTGCCCATTTGAGAGAGTCAGGCTTCTCACGGAGTTGCAGCATAATCGCATGAATGCGGTGGCCAGGTATAATCTTGGTGTAATCTACCGCGATTGCTACGACTTCAAGAATGAGGCTCTTAGAGAGTTTGAATTGTTCGTGCGCCTGTCCTCGAATTCCGATCCGGAATATGCAAAGGTTGTACGCAAGGTCATCCCAGATCTTCGCGCAAAGATCGCCCGATCGGCTGAGGAACGCTTGAATGCCAATTCTCGGAATCCAATCAAGGCCTCTGCGCTGCTTGCCGAAGGTTCTGCTTTGGAGGCCAAGCACGATGCCGTCTCCGCCATGAAGAAATATGAGGCGGCATTGGCCGAGGATCCGCTTGCAGACTTGGCGGCGTTGGCGATTGCCCGCCTCAAGGGACGGAACGCCAGATCCGAAAAGGAAATTCATGAAGCACTGGCGATGTACCGCATGGCCATAGATCTGAATCCGGGCAAACAGGCAAGTTATCGAGAAGCGGCGACATTCGCCTATAAGCATTGGCGGTGGAATTCTACTGTTGCCATTCTTGATCGGGCTCTTGCCAATTTTCCAGCTTGCCATGAGTTCCTTGATATGATGATAGCGGCATTAACGAAATTGGAAGACATTGAACTTGCCGAGGCTTGGCGGAGATTCAGACTGACGATTGCCACTCCGGCGGATTAAGATTGAAACGTAGTTGGTGACATGGGGCGAGGAAAGATTTCATGGGCAGAATCGCGCCGCCTATCCCGATTCGTTTGCAAATGGTGTCATCGGCCGTGTGGTGAACGCTTTTTTGGCGATGGACGAATCCGCGATATGTGGTGTACTGGATGAGATGTGAAGTGAAACGCAAAAAGCGATTCAATTGGCAAATGTCGGCTGAATGGTCTACAGTAGTCAAATAGAACTCAACCAAAAGAAAGGAATACAAAAATGAAGATTTTTACGATAGGAAGTGCCGCTTGCGCGGCTTTGATTGGCGCTGCCACTTGTCTGATATGGACTGGTAGATGCAATGGGCAAACGCTTCAATCAACAGCCGCGACCAACGAAGCGGAGCGCATAGCGGCGGAAATCGCCGGATGGCTCAAGCCGTACCAGCAGAGGACCGAGATGGTTGTCAACCGGGACGGCGACGACATCTACATGTACGGTTCGTTCGGTTCTTTGCTGTCCATATTCAGCAAGCATGGCATCACCGTCGCGATATACGGCAAGGAAAAGGAGGTGTCCTTTATAGGCCGATTGCCGACCGTCGTGCCGAAAGAGCGAAGAGCCGCCATGCTCGAGTTCATCTTCCGGGGCGAGGTCGAATACGGCATTTCACCGGCGTCCATTATTCTGGAAGACGACGGGCACGTCAGATGCCAGGCGTGGATGCCTTTCGAGAGCTTCGCGCTCCAGCCCAAAGAGACGAAATGGCGCCTCATGGGATCGGTGATCGACAAGCTTTGGTCGTTTTCGGAGGGTGTGGCGCGCGTCGCGCTCGGCGGAGATCCCGAGGAGGGGGCTGGCAAGATAAAGCGTATGTTAAACTTCGAGGGCGGAGAAGAAGCTGCGGCGCTCAGAAACTCAGCCGATGCCGATACGAAGGCCATCCTCGCGAGATGTTTCGACAAGGATGCGCAGATCACTATGGATGGAACAGAGGATTCGTGGCTTGACAGATTTTCGGGCGTCGGCGGCGGGGCGCGCGTCGGCGTCATAAACGCCAGGTTCGAGGGGCTTGTCCGCGATATAGGCGGCAGATACGACGTGCTGCCCTATTCGCTGATAGTCAAAGAGGGGATGGTGTGGAACATATGCAAATTCCCCGAAGACATACCCGACGACATTGTCGGAGAGGTGGCTGACGTCCTGATGCGCAAGAATGAAAATCTGAAGTATTCGCTTTTCGGCATGGATTTCGACACCGGCAGGATGTGGTGCCACTACGCGCTGCCGGTGGCGGTGATTCCAGAAGGGGACACGAATGCGCCGAGGAACCTTTACGGCGTATTCATAAAGACGAAGCCGGTTACAAACGTCGCCTTGAATTCGGAGGCGATGCATTCGGCAATGGTCAAGGCTCTGCTCCATGGGGGTGATGGGCAGACGGCAATGCCGGTCCAAGCGGCAGATGTGGCAGAACCGGCAGTTGAACTACCTCTTTTGACGAAAATGCTCAATGCCTACGACGATTGGGAGGCGGCAAGACTGGATCTGTCCAACACGAATGCGGTGGCGGTGGCCACGAGGAGGCGCATCGCAAGCAGAAAATACATGAAGTACTGCGGCGACAACCAGACCGAGGAAATCCGGCGCAAGGCCTGGCCATTCGACGTAGAGGGATTCGAGCGCGATCTGGCGGAAAAGATCGTCCGCGACGAGTGCGGGCTTTACCGCGTCAAAGGCGATTGCAACGATTATGACGAAGGAACCGCCGATGATGGCAACGTAGCCGTAAGACCTTCGATAAGGTGGGTCAGCCGCAAGATGGAGGCATGGGCGACGAACGCGCTGGATTCCGCGTACCGGCGGCTTTCCGGGGATGAGGCGGTGCGGTTGCTCGACGCCAAGAGCGTAACCGATGGAACGTTCGCATGGGCCGTGGGCACGAACGAATATTTTGTAATTCAGCGAAACGATGAAGATCATGCGTTCGAGTCCCGCGACTACATTTATATGTGCCGTGACGGCGCGGCCAAGCCGAAGATTGCCGCTTCGTTCAATTCCATGCCCAATTCCAAGGCCATGTACGCGGTCCGGTCGTGCATGGACGCGGACGACATGGGGCAGAACAACGTGGCCGCGCTCATGTGGAACGGGGTGATGAACAGAGGCGGAGAGAATCGTGCGGAGATCAGAGAGCTTCTTGAGATGGCCGATCAACTAGAAGCCGCCATCGCCAACATTGAGCTGCTCGAAAAGGAAACCAACAGCCAGACGCCCTGACAAATAATGCACTGTATTTGGCAAATGGCTTGCGGAAGCAATACAGTGTAAAAATGAGCGGGGCACGATGCCCATAAAAGAGCTAAACAACCAACAAAAGGAAAACAAGATGAAAATGAAGAAAATTACCAGAAAAAGCATCGCAACGCTGTTCTTCGCAACAGTAAGTTCCCTGGCATCGGCAGATGCTTTTAATGATTTCATGCGGCAGCAAATATTTGAATCGCGAAGATGTGTAGATGAAATCATGGCCGACACGCCGAAGCCTGTGCAGGAAGACCGGACGATGAGCTATTACGTAAGCAACTCGTCTGGAAGCAGAATTGAGGCTCTGTATTTCAGGGGGGCCAGCTCCAACTCGTGGAGTGGGAACTGCGTGACCGATCCGTCGGCACTAGATTGGCTCAACACGCACGTTCTATATCTGCAAAGAAGCAGCAACCAGTATGGCTCGCCCAGGGCCTATCTGCGACCCGGCGAACGCGAGCGGGATCTCAATGGCAACTATTGGATGTCTGCGGGCCAGATGGTCGTAGATGTGCCGCTTGGCGGGTATGATGGCTATGCCTACCGAATGAAGGTGCGTTGGGAAGACGGAACGGAGCGTGAATTCCACCTCCCCTACCCATGGGGCAACGTCATCATATACAAAAACCGCGTAAATGTGCATCTGGGCGTCAGCGGACGCGGCATGTTCCACAGGGAGGTCATTGCGCCACTATAAATGAATGTCATGCCGGAAATGGATTTTTCAGCCGTTCTTGGCAAACGAATGGGGCATGAGCGGTGAAAAAGGGCTTTGTAAACGAAACGACGCCATATGAGGCTCTTCGTGGGGTATTGCTTGCCGGAGCCCGGGATGTCTCGGACTCCGGCAAGCGCGTGTTCTTCGATTATCTCAAGGCTGTTGCGGCATACGAGGAATTCGGTTTTGACAGGGAAATGCTGATCTTTGGACTGGAGGACGCGGAGAAGAAGGATCTTTTCAGTTCAGTGCAGTTGCGCTTCCCATGGGTGACAGATGTGTTCATCTACGGCATTCTTGCAGGTGAAGAGGCTCAGAATGACGCGAAGCGCGGGCTTCTTGCGCGCTATGCCGAATTCCCTGAAACGGCTGCAGAGGCCGGACGGGCCTTGTCACTGGATCGAACGCGGATGGTTGCCGATGCCTTGGGACGGCAATCAACTGCCGGCGAAAGCGCGTTGGACGAAATCCGTTCGGTGCTGGATGGCGGCAAATGGGCAGATTCGGCGGAACTGCTCTCGGAAGTCCGCTGGTGCCTTAAATATCTTCCACCCGCCGAGCGTGCGGAGCAGATTGGCAGGGTATTGGGTGCGTTGAAGCGCAAAAGCGAGGAGAAGGGAGACGGCGCAGAGACGTTTTCGCGTTTCTGCGGCAGATATTCCGCTGTGCCGTTCGTGCTGAATATGGATGCGGCGTATGCTGAATTTTCAAAGGTTTCGCTGCCCGGAATGGATTTGCGGGAGTATTTTGTGCGCAACAAAAGCCTCTGGTTCGAGGCGTCGGACGTCTATCAGGCGGCATTGACAAACGCGCTGAATCGTTGCTCGCTGACTGCTTTGCCCGACAAAAATTTGGAAATCCGAATCCGGAACGAGGTTGAGACAGTGTGCCGTTCAAATGATACGCGAAGTGTACTTGCGTTGCGTGAAGTGCCAAGTGGAATCAAGGAACGGATTGCCAACGGCATCGTGGGCATGGAGCTGCTATGGGCCTTGTCGCGCCAGAGCGCGAACCGCATGAACGCGCGCGGCTCCGGGGCAATTCCGGCGTTCAACCTGGCCGGGCGCGTAACGCGCGACGGCCGGACGATAGAAGCTTCCAAGAGCGGTCTTTACAGTGTAGACGGCGCCTTGGACGCCATGGTCATGCGGGCGATATGCCAGCTGCAGGCCGGCCGGGCCGTGAATGGCGTGAATATTTCTACATACGAGCCGTTCCGCGAATATATGGAGGGGCTGTTCAGCGACAAATACTTGACGGCGCTCATCGACAACGCGATTGCGAACAAGAGATACACGGTGGTTCGACCGAAGGGTGCGTTGCCCGTTGTAACGATTCCCATCGATGCGCCGGCCAACACGGACGACGGTGGAGAGGGGCGTTCGCCGCTTATTGACATGATCCCCGGCAAAAAGTGCGCGCCTCCCGACGATTACTTGAATTTCGTATTTGCCGTCACGAAGCGATTCGCCCCCACGATGTGGCAGTATCTGCGCCTTGTCGAATGTGGAATATCCGCGTCCGACATTGAGCGGCTGCGGGGAAAGGGAATGTCGGAACTCGCCGATAAATACGATCCAGGCGACCTGGTGTCCAAGGGGGATGCCTTGAAGATGGTCGGGGCGAAGACACCCCATCTGGTAGAGCGCGAGCGGGCTGCGCTGCTCAAGGCGCTGGATGGCGTTGCTGGAATCGATTTTCAAGAAATGGCTCGTAAGCTGAAAAAATCTTTAGAGAAAAGAGGTGTGAAATGACTGCTAATGCAGTACGTTTTAATCAGCCGGTGCTTGATCCGTGGCAGCAGACGCTGTTCCGGTTTGTCCAAAAGCACCACCGCCCCGCCACACCGTCGGAGTGGAAGATGATGCGCTATTGGTTCGATATGGAGCAGTTGCGCGAGGAACAGCCTGTAATGAGTTTGGCGGCAGACGCCGAGACGCTGAATACGGTCATTGAAAGCGAAATCAGCCGGACTCAGGCGTGGAACTTCAAGTCGGAAGGCGGCGATTATCGGGTTAATATCACTGTTCGAGGGCGTGGCGGCGATGATCGGACCGTCTATTTGAAGATGACGAGCGGAGATGGGCGTCCTGTTCAAGGAGGAAAGGTTTATTTTCCAGGACTGGATAGTGAAATATATGCGGATGCGCATGGACGCGCGAAGATGTCCTACGGCGATTTTCAAAAGTACCTGCGCGAAGTCATGTGTTTCAGGGGTGGCGACGGAGCGATCTACAAGCTGGATCTGGAGTAATGATGTACAGTCTGGCGAATCTGCTCAAATGGAAGGACAGGTCTTTCGATCTGTCGGACGAGAACGACTGGCTCGATCTCCTTGATGATTTCGGGCCGGCGTTGCCTCGGTTCCTGCTTGACGGTTCGAGCGTCGCGTCTATCCCGGAAGGGGATGGGGCATTGGCTGAACTTCGTCAGTCGCTCGTCAAGCATCCTATTTCATCCTTGAAGCCAGAGGTTGGCTCGGTTTGGATATTGTTTGCGTTTAAGGACGATCTGGAATCTTTGCCCCGGCCATTCCGCAAGGACGGCATATTGCTTCCATTTGAGTGGAGGATTGCCGAAGAAAGACACAGTGAATTTCTGCCCGAGGGTCTTGTTCAGCTTGCGGAGCGTGTCAAAGGACAGTTCGGCGATGAGGCTGCGGATTGCACTTTGCATCCGTCCAGCCATTTTCTTGATGCCGTGGATTTTCACATTCCCGGGGCGACATTCGATTCTGCGTGGGGTGCGCTGGCCACTGGGCTAGACGTGCTGTTGTCCGGGAAGAAGCATCTGACGGCATGGCCGTTTTCGACGATAGCATACGATTTCGGGGCCGATGAGCCGAAGGCTGTGGGGGGACTGGAACAGAAATTCCTGCTCGCGGCCTCGGCAGGAGCCGAGGAGATAGCCGTTGCACCCGCGCAGTACCGCGAGGCCAAGAGGTCGCTTTTGGCGTTGCAGGCCAAGTGCCCGGAGAATAAGGCGCTTAGACAACTTAGGGTATACCATTGGAAAATATCGGGTGACATAATCCGAAGCATCGCGGAAATTTCCAAGTGCAACCAACCGAAGTTCAGGAAAAGAATCTTGTTTTGCGCGGTGTCGCTCTTGATGTTTGTCCTCCCCTGTCTAACTGGGTATGCCTATTGGCTGGATTGGGAGATGGAAAAGATATCTTATTATGGCGATTACGTAGAAAGAAATGGAGTTGTCGAGGGCCGTTTCCCGCTTGGCAAGGAAGCTGCGGCGGCTCGTGGCAGGGTGTATCGTTTCCACTATCAGGGCTACGATTCCTTTAATCCTTGGACTAGGAAACGTGTTTTGCGCGCGATGTGGTGCGTCAACGGTAACGGGGCGGTGCGCGTTGATCAGAACGATTACCCCGAACATCCCCCCGTGACAGGGCTGCGTTATCGTTATGATGCCAGCGGTCGCGTTTCCGAAGTTGAGCATTGTGTTGCTGGAGGGCATGTGTGCAATGTGGTCAGATATTCTGGCGACAATGCCGAAATTGCCGATGTGATTTGGATCGACGGGCAACGGATTGCATCAGGCTCTCTAAGGTTTTCCTCGGCCGATGACGGTGACGCGGTTAGGCGCATAGAGTATATTCGAAATGTGGACGGCTATGCCACAAACGTGGTATTCCGCCGTGATTCGTCCGGGGTGGCGGCTTTGGACGGGAACGGCATATCAAGATTGGCGCTTGAATTGCGGACTGATGGGCGGGTAGCGGAGTTGCGTTATCAGAATTGGCAAGGGAGTCCAGTCGCCGACACTAATGGCGTGCATATCCAACGTTTTACATATGAGAACGAGTTTTTGAGACGAATTCAGTATTTGGATTTGGATGAAAAACCGGTCAATAACGGAGAACAGGAAGATGAGCGGCGCTACTCGTATTCTGCGCAGGGGAATTTGCTGTCAATTGAGAAAATGCAGGGGGGGAGGCTGTTGCAACAGTTGACGTACGAACATGACAGTGCCGGAGACGTCATCCGCGAAAGCCGCTTTTCACCAGAAGGGGTTGCGCGGACAATTTCTTGGTCGTCGCGGTGTGTCGGCCGAGACGACATGGGGAATGTGGTCAGGGAAACATTCTTTGGACAAGATGGTGAAAAGTGGAAACGGTCCGACAAACGCATAGCAACGATAGTGAGGAAGTTCACAGCGAGCGGAAATCCAAGCGAAGAAGCGTTTTATGATGAAAACGGCTCCTTGATGGCCGGAGCGGACGGATGGGCGAAGAGAAAGTTGAAGCTTGAACGGTTGCAGAATGGATATGCCGTGAGGCGATGGTATTATGGCGAGAATGATTTGCCGGTCATCCTCCCCGGCCATGGCATTGCGGGCGACAGGAAGAGTTTTGATTTAATGGGACGTCTGGTTGAATGGGAATTGTTTGGAATTGACGATGTCAGGGTTGACAGCACGCATCGTTGGCATCGCCAGGTCATTGAATACGGGCGCGACGGCAAGACGGCGGCAGTGCGCTTCTACGACAAAGCCGACAATATGATAAAAACGATAAAAACAAAGAAATGAGGATGTCCATGAGAAAGACCATCTTAAAGATTTCTGTCATCGCAGTTATTATCATTGCGGTGTTAATTTCTGTAATCTTGTTGTTTGGCCGTGTGGCAGGCGTAGAATCTGAAAGTGTCGCAGGTGCTGCAATCGTAGGGCAGCAAAGCGGCATTTCTCAGGAGAAGTGTTGCACTGAAGAGGCTTGTGCAGTAAAGTCCAGGTCTGCGGAGGATTTTTACTGCAGTCCCGCGATTGAACATAAAATGATCGGGCCCAATCCCTGTATGAGCATAGTTGAAGATGATATTCCGTTTCCTCCGGATGGCGGGGATCTGCCCTCGGCAATCCCTTCAGAGCGATGAACAGTCAATGGCGTGGACCGAAAACTAAAAAGTAAGATTGCCAGATGAAACAGAATCTGCAGTGGCGATGTATAGTCTGGCGAAGGAAAAGTGCAATATGCAGCGCTTGCCATTGCCTGCTTGTTGAAAAACCACGTTCGCCGGACGCCTGCGCTGATGCGCTTGCGCTGACGGCGCGGCGTTCTTCGGGGTTGGCGCGGCGGCGGGGGTGTGGTATAATCGGCTGCGGATGGACACGCGGAAGACACCTGCCGCAAGGGCGCTCGTAACGACGTCTTACAGCGGCTACTACATTTTCGAGCGCTCCGGCGACGGCGCGACCGGCGTGGCGCGTCTCAAACGCGGCGCGTTCCGCTCGCGCGATCCGCTTTCAGTGCCTGTGACAGGCGATTTCGTGGAGCTGGAGCCGAACCCCGCCGGCGAAAGCAGAATCCTTTCAGTCTGCCCCCGCAAGACCGCTTTCATCCGCCGCGATCCGTCCGGCTCCGGGCGCCGCGCGCAGGTGCTTGCTGCGAATTTCGACTATGTTTTCATATTCGCGGGATGCGACCGGCCTTTCGCGCCCGGAAGATTGGAACGCGCGTTCGCGTTGTCGCGCCAGAGCGGAGCGGAGGCGGTCGTCGTACTTTCAAAGGCCGACCTTGCGGATGCGCGCGAACTGGAGGAGCTTGCGGAATGCGCGCGGCGCGCGGCGCCGGGCGCGGCGGTCGTGCCGCTGAGTTCAAAGACCGGCGCAGGCGTGGAGACGCTGCGCGCGCTGCTCGCCCCCGGGCGCGTTGCCGTGCTTCTGGGCGAAAGCGGCGCGGGGAAGTCGACTCTCCTCAACGCTCTTGCGGGAAAGCGCGTGGCGGATACCGGGGAAGTGCGGGCGAAGGACGCCAAGGGGCGGCATACGACTACGGCCCGCGAATTCTCGAGGCTGCCTTCCGGCGGCGCGGCGATCGACACTCCCGGTCTGCGCGAAATAGGCCTGCACGAGGCTGCGGAGGGGATAGGCGACGCTTTCGCGGACGTCGAGAGTCTGTTCGCCGGATGCAGATTCTCCGACTGTTCGCACGGCAGCGAGCCGGGGTGCGCGGTGCGCGCCGCCATCGAAGACGGTTCTCTCGACCCGGAACGATGGGAGTCCTATTTGAAATATTCCGCCGAATCGCGCTCGCGCGGGCGCGAGCGGCGCGGCGGATGGAGGAAGGCGCGCCGCTGAAAACGGCGCCGGAAAGAAAGGAGCGCGGACATGAAAATAACATTCTACGGAGCCGCAAGGACGGTGACCGGTTCGATGCACCTCGTCGAGGCCAACGGGAAACGGATCCTTCTCGACTGCGGCCTGTACCAGGGCCACCGCAAGGAGGCGTTCGAGAAGAACAGGCACATGCCCGTGGATCCGCAGGGGATCGACGCCGTCGTGCTGTCGCACGCGCATATCGACCATTCCGGCAACATACCGCAACTCGCGCGGTGCGGCTTCCGCGGCAAAGTCGTCTCGCGCCCCGCCACGCGCGACCTGTGCGAAGTGATGCTGCGCGATTCGTGCTTTCTCCAGATGCGCGATCTGCAGTACGTAAACGAAAAGCGCAGACGCCAGGGCAAGCATCTTTTCGAGCCGCTCTACACGGAAGAGGATGTGGATGCGATAATGCGCCGTTTCGAGTGCGTTCCGATGAAGCGGCAGCACGACCTTGGAAACGGAGTTTCGCTCGTCTTCCACAACGCGGGCCATATTCTGGGTTCCGCGATCGTGCAGCTCGACGTGCGCGAGCCGGGCGGGAAGTCGAAGCGCCTGGTCTTCAGCGGAGACCTCGGCCAGGCGGGGCAGCCCATACTGCGCCGCAGCGAGTTTCCGCAGGGCGCGGACGCGATAATCGTGGAATCGACCTACGCAGACCGTCTGCACCCGTCGGCGGACGACGTGTCGGGACGTCTGAAATCCTACATCGACGATATCGTGCGCATGAGGGGGAAACTTCTCATCCCCGCTTTCAGCGTGGGGCGCACGCAGCAGATACTCTATTTCCTGAACCGCCTGCACCGCGCGGGACGCATACCCGCCGTGCCCGTGTACATCGATTCGCCGCTTTCCATGAAAGCCACGGAGATATACCGCAGGCACCGCGAGTGCTACAACGAAGATTCCTGCGAAATCTTGCGCGGCGGCGAGGATCCGCTGTCTTTCCCCGGCTTGAAGTTCCTTGAAACGCCGGAGCAGTCCATGTCGCTGAACTCCGCGCGCGGGCCGATGGTGATAATCGCGGCAAGCGGCATGTGCGAAGGCGGGCGCGTGGTGCACCATCTGAAGGAATGCCTCTGCGACATGCGCAATATCGTGCTGTTCGTGGGATTCCAGGCGGAGGGAACTCTCGGCAGGAGGATCGTCGAAAGCGAGCCCGGCGAGCGGTTGAAACTTCTCGGCGAGGAGCGCGCGATCTCCGCGCGCGTGCAGACGATAAACGCCCTCTCCGCGCATGCCGACCGCAACGGCCTGGAGGAATGGATAGACGGCGTGAAGGGCGATTCCGTAAAAAAGGCCTTTGCCGTGCATGGCGAAGACGACAGGGTGGAAGCGATGGCCCGCATCGCGCGCGAACACGGAATCCCTGAAACGTACGCCCCCGTCCCGGGGCAGTCTTTCATCGTGTAGAACCGGCCGCGCCGCCGTCGCGCAGGCGAAGGAGCTCCTCTTCCCGGCGGTCGAGGACTTCCACGAGATACGGGGCGTGCCCCCCGCGGCAGAAAAGTCCGTGCACCGCGCCGGGCCCTTCCGAGGCGATCACGTCTTCGACAAGGCGGATCATGTCTTTCGTTATTTTCAGCCCCGGGATGAAAACCGGGATTCCAGGCGGGTACGGAACGAGGAACTGCGAGGCGATCCGCCCTTCCGACTCTTTGATAGTGACGAGCTCGCCGTCGCAGAGCGCGGCATCGTGCGGAAGCACCGCGGGCTGCACCGAAACCGCGGCGGTCACGGCGCGCGCGCCGCGGGGGTCGCGCGGCTGCTGCGGCTGGCCGATGAGCCGCTTGTACTGGCGGCACACGCGGAAAAGGTATTCGAAGTGCTCCTCGGCCGTTCCGGCGGTGACGAGAAACAGTATCGTGCAGGCGCTCGATTTCTCCCACTGGATGTGCGCTTTCAGCAGCGCCTTCCGGAATTCGGCGCACGCCTGCGGCGTTTTGAGCATGAGGACGATTTTCAGCGGATCTTTCATGTAGCCGGCCGCGCGCCAGTCCACGCCCGGACCGGCGATTTCCTCCAGACCCGCGAAGCAGGAGCTTTCCGGCTTTCCGCATTCGTCGGCGACTCTTTTGCGGAACGCGGCGGCCCAGCGTATGCGTTCGTCTATGATCTTCGCCCCCTCGAGACGCATCTGCACGCCCGCCGCGTCGAGCGCGGCGAGGAAGGGATAGTGCGGCGAAGTCGAATGCCAGTAGCGGAGGAATTCGTGCAGATCGTGCGAAAATTTTTCATAGCTGCCGCGCCCGTGCAGCGAGAACCTGCGCCTGAGCCAGCGGAACGCCGGGGAGTTGTCGTCTTCGAGAAGCCTCTTGAACCGCGTCGAAACGTGGATCATGGAGGCTTGCGAAAACGCGGCGAGCGTCTTGTGCGTGGACTGGACGGAAAAGTGCGCCCCTCCGGTTTCGCTTACCGCGTTGTAGCGGACCTTGTCGCCGCTTCCGCGCCCGAAAGTGTAGAAAGGGTGGAAGGCGAGATATGCGGCCCAGGCTTCGTCCGCGTAGAAAAGGACGCCTTCGCGTTCGCAGGCGCGCGCGATTTCCCATACGGGATAGAGGATGCCTTCGTAAGTGCAGGTGGTCAGGATCAAAAGCCGCGGCTTTTCCCGTCCGGGCGCGTCCTTCAGCGCGTTGCGCACGTCTTCTGGCGCGGCCGGCCCCCACACGCCCAGCGCGGCGTTCCACCGCGCAGGAAGATAGCGCGGGATCGCGCCGGACGTGACGATCGCGTGATGGACGCTCTTGTGGCAGTTGCGGTCCACCAGCACGGTTTCGCCGGGCCGCAGAAGCGTCATGAGCATCGCCTTGTTGGACGTGGACGTCCCGTTCGTGACGTAGCAGCTCTGCGCCGTGCCGAATATCTCGCTCGTGAGTTTCTGCGCTTCCGACAGCGGTGTGCGCGATTCGGGGCTTGAAAGATCTCCGAGCGACTCTACCGAAACGGAAAGATCGTTGCGGAAAATCGCTTCGCCCAGAGAATCGGAGAATCCCCGCAGGAACGGAGAGCGTGAAAACGCCCTCCCCCCGTTGTGCCCAGGCGTGTGCCAGTTCGTGCCGGCCTTCACAGTAACGTACTGCCTGAGCGCGGTGACGAAGCGCGGCATCCAGAAGCTTTTGAAAAGATGGACCATGCGCTCGCGGCTCTTGGACGGCCGCGTGAAGAACGTCTGGTCTTTTTTGGTCCATCTGCGCGCCGGCAGGGGGATTGCGAGAGGGTGCCCTTTGCGCACGAGCGCCACTTTGGGAATCGCCGGGAAGAAATGCCGCAGCCAGTCTTTCAGGTCCATGCCTTCGAGGTATGAATCCATGAAGTCGGCGTCTACGAGAAACAGGCAGCAGGAGCGCCCGGCCTCGGTGAGAACCGCGCGCGGCCCTCCGCTCGTGAAGAGCCGCGCGGAAAGCTCTTCCGGCGAGGACGCCGTCGCCAGGCGCAGCGGCGGATAGTCGTGCGCGGCGACCGTGTCGAACGTTTCGCGGCAGAATTCGCGGAACGCATCCGTCAGGCCGTATTCCATGACCGACAGGTTGCGCGCGTCGGCGCGGCCCGCCTTGTGCAGGTAGAAAACGGCGAGAGATCTGATCATGTGCTTCGGCGGAGGTCTGCCTTAGAACGGATTGATCTTGTCCAGCGCCCCGCCTATCGCTTTGCCGGCCTTCTTCGCCGCGTCTCCGCCTGCGGACAGGGCGTCGGTGGTTATGCCGCCCACCGCTTCCGCGGCCGCCGCGCCGGCTTTGCCGATCGCCTTGGCGGCGCTTCCGGCGATTTCGCCTATGTCTCCGGCGCCGTCGAGTATCCAGTCGACCGGCTTGGCTATCGCGCTCCATGCCGTTGCGAGCGCGGGCTCGGCTTTCTTCAGGCCTTCCCAAACTTCGTACCATGCGTTTTCGATTGTGAGGCCTTCATCCCCTGTGGAATCCTTGGAGGATTTTTCTCCATCGTGCTTTTTGCCGATGTCCGTCAGCGTGAACGAGGGGATCGGAATCGGCGCCACCGCGCCGTCGAAGCCGATTTCCGCGCCGCAGTCTTTTATGGAGAGTTTGTCTATGACAACGCGCTTGCCCGGCCCCTGTTTTTTCTGCTTGGCCAGTTCTTCCTTTTCCTTCTTCTGTTTCGCGCGCTCTTCCTTCTTCTGCTTGAGATACGCTTCTTTCTCGTCCTTGGACATCTGGGCGAGCGCTTCGTTTTCCTTCGCGTTCGCGATATCGAGGAAGTTCAAGTGCGGATCCAGCGCGGTCAGGCCTTCGAGAACGCATGCCGCGTTCGCGCCTTCGATGTCGATTTCACGGATGCGGATCGTGTCGGAAAGCGCGGAAAGCGTGTCGAACCGCACTGCAAGCCTGTCGAGTTTGAACGCAGTCCTCGTCAGGTAGTTCGTGGGGTTGGCGAGTTCGCAGCCTTCGACTTCGAACCGTCCCGAAAACAGATTGACGTATATTTTTTTGATATTGAACTCCGTCTTGGTTATGCCCGGGACGATGGAATTGGCGCACCATCTGGCGACGGTTCCGGCCCAGAGCGGATGCAGCAAAAGGACGATTGCGAGTATGGCGAACGTCCAGAGCAGGAATTTCAGGATGCGTTTAAGTATTTTCATTTTCGACTCCTTTTGCCCAACAGCGGCGCAAGTATAGCAAAAATCCCCTCTGCCCTGCCCCTTGCATGGAACGCAGCTGTCGCGATGGATCTTGTTGTGCACATGCGGACGGGAAGGCGGCGTGCGTCTGTCAAACTCCCGTAGAGGACCGGGCGCCTTCAAAGGTTTTGGTTATTTTGATCATGAAGTAGTTTGCGGCATTGTAGACGAGTTCGCCGTTTTCGATCGACAGGGAGCCGTCGCGTCCGGTAGCCTCGTCGAGCTTGAATTTCCCAATGTCTTCAGGTGCGAGTCTGGCGCCGGACGTGAGCGCATACTTGCCGCCTACGTGCGGATGCGACCCTTCCGCGAGCACTACCGCCACCGTTCCTTCTTCGGGGAGCGACATTTCCCCGCCTTCCATTTTGATTGCGCCGCAACCGCCGATGTCTATCTTGAACGACAATACAGCGTCTGCGGATAAAGCAATTCCGCCTATGTCTGCCGGTCCGGCCCCCGGAACTGAAAACGTCGCGCCGGGTTCCACGCTGACCGCGCCCGCGCCGAGCTTCTTCCCTGGATTGATTTCGAGCGTCGCGCCGCCTTTCACCTTGGTGTCGCCGTAGAACGCCGATACGGAATCGAGCGCTACCTTGCCTGTGCCGGAAACCACGATGTGCGCCGAGGACTTTATCGCTTCGCGCGCCGCCAGCCTGCCGGCTATTGTAATAGTGCGCGCTTCGCCGCTCTCGTCTTCGGTGAAGAATTCCACCGTGCCGCCCGTCTGCGATCCCGCGCCGATGTAGATGTCGCCAGGCGCGGTGGATCCGGCATGGATCGTAAAGTCGCTCCGCCACGGGCGAATCGTCACCTTCGATCCTGCGAACCGCGTGAAGAAAAATCCGTCCTTGCCGGAAGCGACATTCATGCCCTCTTCGCCGATGAACCACGTGTTTGTAGTAGCCGAACCCGTGTTGTCGAGCCCGAACGCACCGGCGCCGGGAATCGTCAAGGATCCGACCTTGATCACAGCGCCGTCGTTCGCGGGGGCATATACGGAACTGTTGTATCCGGCATTGCATTCGCTAGCGCCGGTCGTGAGCTTGCCGTTCACCACGTATTCGCCGCCGTTCGACAGATAGAGACGCGATGTGATGGTCTGCACCGCCGTCGTGAACGCGCCGCCCTTGCCGATGAAAAGCTCAGTCGTGTTGCCGGCCGAGGCTACCGTGAGCGACGAATTCTTGTAGATTGCGCGGCGGTAGTTGCTGCCGCTCACCGTGGCAGTGTAGGCTGCTGGATTCGTCCTGCGGTATTCGCCGGCGTAGATGTTGTGCGAGCCGGAAGAGTTGCCCATAAGCTCGTACCCCGTGACGCCGCCTTTGAATATCACAAGGCCGAGTTCTTTCGAGAATTTCGCGTTGCTGTTGTCGAACGCACCGCCGTGGAAGGTCGCGATCGTCTTGCCTTCGGCGTATTCGACCGGCGCCGTGAACACGGCGTTCGCCGCCGTGGAGAGGTTGGTGACGGCATGAAGCCCAGCGATGGAGTTTCCGCCTATCGTCAGAGCGCCGATGCCGGCTCCGAAGACCATCGACTGCGGCGCGAACGACGGCAAATCGTTGTCGAGCGCGCCTGCCGCCGCCGGGAAATGCACAGTCTCGCCGCCTGCCGACGGCACGTTGCCGTTCAGCCAGTTCCCGGAATCGCTGAAATGCGTTCCATCGCCTGCGCCAGTCCATACGTGCGAGTCCGGGCCGAATACCGTCAGGAGTAGCATTTTCCTGTCGGCGCTGCGCTCCAGCCGGGAAGTCATCCCCTCTGGAAGAGCCGGGCCGGAAAGGACGAGAGACGAATACGAATCAGGAACCGTACCGCTTGAAAGCGAAATGACCGGATATGCGCCTTCCGCGAGAGCTGGGCCTTCGATCCTCAAGTTCGTCGCGGACGCGTCGGCAAGCGTCAGCGCCGTCGCCGTGAGCGGCGTCACCGAAGAAACGAGGTTGGAGCAGACGAGCGACGTTCCGGCGTTGAACGCGAGCGCACCGCCAAGCGCGACGGCGCCCGTCCCCGCCTGGCACAAAATCAGCGTGGAGGAGTCTTTCATCGTCACCGCACCGCCGCAGGGACGCTTTCCGGCGTTTACGGCGACTGTCGCGCTGTTCGACACTGTCAAATCGCCGAATCCGAACGCGCAGTTGAAGAGCATTGTTCCGCAGCCGTCGATCGTCATCGGTTTGTTGGTTCCGGCGCCGCCATGCGAGTTGAAGCATCCGGTCGCGGTAATGGTACGTCCTGTCGCAGGGTCGAGAAAGTCGGACGTGTGGAATGCGATGGAAGACTGGTTGTACGCAGTGCCGTTTCCGCCGCTGGAAAGATCGCCGAACGACCAGTTCCCCATGCAGTAAAATTCCCTTGGATAGTTTCGCGCGGAGTTGTTGTAGTTGATTCCGCCCGTTCCTGCGCCAACTCTTGCGATGTTGTAGTAATGGTAGTTCGTGCCTTTCACGCCGCACTGGAAAGAAAATTTGTTCGCCAGAACCATGCCGGCAGAGGAAGAATCGCCGACAAGGCATGTGTTTTTCCCGGGGTCTCCGCTGTTTCCCTTGACGGTGGCGGTTCCGTTGACAATGACAACGCCGTTCACTTTCTGCAGGAGGCGCGGAGACGAACCTTTAGCGCTTGAATAGCATGTGAAATCGCCGTTCACGACAAGTTTTGCGCCGGCTTCGACATTCATGAGATAGCTATTGGAAGCATTGTTCGTTATCTTTTTCGTCGTGAGCGTGGAGCCGCTTTTGACCGTGCAAGACGCGCCGACCGTCCAATCGGCCGTCAAAGTGAAATTTCCGTAGAGATCTGAAAACGACGTAGAGAGCGTCGTCCCCGTCGCGCCGCCGGACATGACGATGTGCTTTGCCGGCGCGGCAAGATTGATTGTCGAAGCGAAAGCAACTTCGTTCGCGAACTCCATCGCGTATGACGCATTGTTGTTGACGGCGTTGCCGAGGCTCGCGATTTTGCCGCCCGCAATCTTGACGGCGGAAGTCAATCCTGCGCCGAATGTAACCGTCTCGATATTGAAATCACCCGACGGATTGTAATTCACGCTGCCGGACGGCGTGACCGCATCGAACGTGAAGCTGTCGCCGGAAGCAAGTCCGGTCGCGGCGTTGCCGTCGCCGTCGGACCAGTTCGCGGCGGTGAACCAGTTCAAATCTCCGCCCGCTCCGGTCCAGTTCCATGACGTCGCGGCGTTTGCGGATCCGGCCGCAGCGAAAGCAATAAGCGCTGCGGGAACCATGAATCGGACGGTTTTCCTGTATTTGCGGTTTTGCATATTGTTCTCCCTTGTCGTCGGGCGGATTGTATCAAAATCCCCGTTCCCGGCGCAACTTGACCGTTTCCCCGCATCCGCTTCTGTGCGATTGACACGGCGGCGGGCGTTTGGCATAATTCACCCCGTCTGCGGGACTGACGAAAAGAGGCGTTCGCCTCCGGTGGAGTCTACCACATGGACCGCAGGCCTCGCGGGAGCCGCTCGTCTGGGCATCATTCACAGGCAAAAAGGATGGTGCGAAAATGAAAAGATTCACAAGCGCGGTTCTCCCCGCGTTTCTGCTGGCCGTGTCCGTGGGGCAGATATACGCCTTCACGAACTTTGCCGACGAGATAGCCCGGTACATAGGCGAGTCGCAGAAAGACGTCCAGTTCGCGTTCTCCCTCGGCATATTCTTCCTTGGCATGGGCGCGGCGTTCTTCGGCAAGATCGTGGAACGCAACATACGGCTTTCGACGATCGCCGGAACCGTGCTTTTCATTTCCGGGCTTTGCGTGACAGCGCTCGGGATAATGCAGAAGTCGCTCGCGCTCGTCTACATCGGCTACGGCGTCCTGCTCGGAACCGGAACGGGCATAATATACATTTCCCCGGTGAAGACGATGATGCTGTGGTTCCCGGACAGCAAGGCCATCGCGGCCGCCCTTCCCATAATATCCTTCGGCCTCGGCTCTTCGCTTTCCACGATAGTCTACAAGGGCTTCGGCTTCGGCGGACCGGATTCCGTGTTCTCAATGCGCTTCAGGGGCTTCTACGACTGCCTCGGCGTCGTCAAGGAGTCCGGCGAGGGGATCGCGTCCGTGTTCCTGGCGTTCGCCGTGTTCTACGTCGTCCCGATGGTGGCGGCCGCGCTCATCCTGAAAAAGCCGAAAATCAAGGTTCAGACCTTCGGCAACGACATCCCCGCGCTTGAATTCAAATACATCCGTCTCGTCAAGGATCCGTTCTTCCTCCAGTCCTGGCTGTTCATGTTCCTGAACATTTCCGCCGGTCTCTGCCTGATTCCGCTCGCGAAGCAGATGATGGAGACGGAAGAGGTCGGATACGGCGCCGGCCTGGTGACGGCGATTCTGGCTCTGTGCGGGCTGATGAACGGAGGCGGGCGCTTCCTTTTCGCGTGGTGGTCCGACCGCCTTGCGCGCCGCATAAACATAATGCTCCTGATACTTTCGATCTCCGCCGGCGTGATGTGCGCAAGCTTCTGGCCGCCAATGATCGGCGCGGCCCTGCTCGTGATCAACGCATGCTACGGCGCCGGGTTCTCCGTGATACCCGCGATTCTCGCAGACCACTACGGCATGACCAACATATCCAAGATCCACGGCGCCGTGCTGTCGGCGTGGGGTTTTGCGGGCCTCGCGGGCAACCAGGCTTCCATCTGGGTGTACGAGAACTGCGGCGGATACAAGGCGGTCGTCGCGATGCTTGTCGCGGCGTATTCGCTCAACTTCGCAAATGCGCTGCTGCTGCGCCGCCGTTCGATGCGCGCGGTTTCAAGCGCGGTCTGACGGGATTTGGTATAATCCCGCCTGCCGCCGGGCGGCGGGAAGTCCGCCGGTTTCCGTCCCTGCGGCTGTGTTTTGTCACGGAGAGACGCATGGAAGAACAAGAACAGACATACAGGCTGAACTGTTACGTGGAAAACCGCCCGGGCGTGCTTGCGCGCATCGTCGGGCTTATTTCCGGGCGCGGCTACAATATCCAGACTTTGAACGTAGGCCCTACCGAGGACGGTTCCGTATCGCGCATGAAGATCGACATTCTCGGCACAGGGAATGTGGTGGAGCAGATCGTGCTGCAGCTTCGCAACCAGGTGAACGTGATCGAGGTGTCCGCCCGCCGGGCTCCGAAGCGCGCGGCGGCGGAGTGACCCTGTGGCGCTGAAGTTTGCCATATTCGGCCATCCGGTCGGGCATTCGCTGTCCCCGGTCATGCACGCGGCGAATTTCGCCGCGCTCGGCATCGACGCCTCGTACGGCCGTTTCGACGTGCCGCCGGAGGCGCTGCGCGAAGAACTCGCGCGCTGCGCCGGGGAGGGCTATTCCGGGCTGAACGTCACAATGCCGCACAAGAAGGCGATAATGCCGCTTCTCGATTCGCTTGCGCAATCTGCGATCGACGCTGGTGCGGTGAACACGGTGAAGTTCCTGCCTGGAGGGAAAACCGAAGGCCACAATACGGATGTGGGCGGCTTCTTCGCCGATCTGGCGGAGCGCGGCGTGGAGATCGCCGGAAAGAAAGTCGCCATTGCAGGGTGCGGCGGCGCGGGTGCGGCCCTCGCGGCGGGATTCGCGCGCCTCCCGGTCGAGGCTCTCCATATACTCAACCGGACCCCGGCCAAAGCGGTTGCGCTTGCAGAACGTCTCGCCGCCGGTTCGTCCGCCGGGGCCGTCGTCGGCTGCGCGTTCGCACTGTCGTCGCCGGAGGCGGAGTCTGTTTTCCGGGATGCAGACATCATAGTGAACGCGACAAGCGCCGGTTTGAAGCAGGACGATGCGCCTGCGATTCCTCCCGCCGCCATGCATTCCGGGCAGACGGTTTGCGACATTGTCCCGGTGGCGAGAGAGACCGCCACGGTGCGCGCGGCGCGCTCCGCGGGAGCGGTTGCGATCGGCGGCCTCGGGATGCTTCTCCGGCAGGCGGTCCTGGCGTTCAGAATATGGACCGGGCTGGAGCCGGATGTGGAGGCGATGCGAAAAGCGCTTGATTCGGCCATGGCGTCCGGCGGAAAATAGAAAGGGTGCGCTCAGTGGAAATCGCGTCTATCGCAAAATACATCGACCACACGTTTTTAAAGCCGGACGGCCCGCGCGATGCGATACATGTCCTCTGCGCAGAGGCGGTCGCGGCCGGTTTCGCCTCCGTCTGCGTGAATCCCGCCGAAGTGCCCCTCGCCGCGCGTCTGCTTGCGGGAACGCCCGTCAAGGTTTGCACGGTCGTGGATTTTCCGCTTGGGCAGGGTACCGCCGCGGTGAAATGCGCGGAAGCTCTCGATGCCGTCGTGAACGGGGCGGATGAGATAGACGCGGTCGTGAACCGCAGGCTGCTCAAATACGACGTCGCCGCGTGTCGCGCAAATCTCGCGCCGCTTGCGGAGCGCGTTCGCGCCGCGAGGAAAGACGCGGTTCTGAAATTGATTCTCGAGTGCTGCGAACTTTCCCGCGGTGAGATCGTCGCGGGATGCAATCTTGCGGCGGAACTCGGCTTCGACTTCGTAAAGACATCCACAGGCTTCGGCAGCGGCGGCGCGCGCGTGGAGGACGTGGCGCTGATGCGCGAAACGTGCGGCCCTGGCATGGGCGTGAAAGCGGCAGGCGGCATCCGTACGCGCGAAGACGCCCTTGCGATGTTAAATGCAGGCGCGACGCGCATAGGCACGTCGCGCGGCATGGATATGCTTTGATGCGCCGCCGCCGCGTCCGCTGCGGAATCAGCGGACGGGCGTGAACTTCGCGGCGAAGCCGCCGCCGGGCGCGAGTTTCACCTTGAGCGGCTCTCCGGCCTTGAGGGTGAATTCGCGGCGGACGTAATGCTCCGCGCTGTCGCCGGCGTCGGGAGCGTCTTCGAACGCTTCGACCTTCCATTCGCCTTTGCCGAGGAACGATGTCGGGAGCGACGTTTCAAGACCGTCCCAGCCCGTTATCGCGCCAAGCCACCACTCCCGTCCCTTCCTGCGGGCCACGGCGGCGAACTTGTTTATGCCGCCCGCGACGCCGACTGTCTCGTCCCAGACCGTCGGGACGGTGGAGATGTATTTGAAGCATTCCGCGTTCTTCCTGTATTGGGTCGGCGAATCGCAGAGCATCTGCACGGGCGCTTCGAAAATCGCGAAAAGCGCGAGCTGGTGGCAGCGCGTCCCCGCGCTCGACGCGGGATCCTTGCCGCGCTGGAAGGGAGGAGCGTTGAGTCCCCTGTTCGACATCGCGCCCGGCGTGTAGTCGAGGAAGCCCGCGATTTGGCGCGTATAGACGATGTTGACGTCGTTCGGCGGTATCTTCATGTTGCCGCCGCCGTTGCGCCCCTGTTCAAGCCCGTAGACGCCTTCGTAGTTGAGGATGTTCGGATAGGTGCGCTGGAGTCCGGTGGGCTTGTGTATGCCGTGGTACATGACGACGAGTTTGTGCTTCGCGGCATCGGCGGCCGTCTCTTCGAGGAAGCGCTCCAGCATCTGGTCGTCGCGATCCATGAAGTCGATTTTGAATCCGGCGGCTCCGGCTTTCGAGTAGCGGGAGAATATGCGTTCGCGGTCTTCGTGCGTGGAGAGCATCGACCACGCCGCCCAGAGAATCACGTCCACGCCTTTTTCCTTGCCGTACTTTATCACGCCCTCCACGTTCACGGCTTCGCGCGGCTTGTCGAGATTCAGATGCTCGCTCCAGCCTTCGTCCATGATGATGTACCTTACGCCTGCGGCGGCAGCGTAGTCGATGTACGCCTTGTACGTTTCGTAGTTGCAGCCGGTCTTGAGGCCCGGGATGTCGGTGATCTTGAACCCGTGCCACCAGTCCCACTGCACAAGGCCGGGCTTCGCCCAGGATGCGTCGCCAATGCGGGAAGGCTCCGCGAGGGCGTAGACGATGTCGGCGGAGACAAGGTCGTTTACGCTGTCGCCGAGGACGAACACGCGCCAGGGATAGACGCGAGTTCCCTTCGTCTTCGCAAGAACGGGGAAGCGTTTTTTAACGCGGATCCAGCGTCCTTCGCGTTTGGTCTCGGAGGGAACGCCCGCCTGCCATGAACGGAGGATGTCCTTTTCGGAATTGTTCCTGTAGAATCCGAGGCCCGGGTAGTCGAGGAGGTTCGACTCCGTGACCGTTACGACGCCTGCGCCGGGGACGGTTGCGGTGAAAGGCGTGATCACGATCTGCGGATGGCCGGGCTTCACGCTTTCGACGGGACCCGTCCTGTGCAGATTTTCGAAACTCGTCGAAAAGTTCCGCTGGAGGTTGTAGCAGAGTTCCGTTCCCTCGGGGAATTTGACGTTCGTGTTTTCGGCGAAAACCTCGACTTCGCCGGGGAAGGAAGTCTCGTATCTCCATGCCACGCCGTCGTTCCTCGCGTGCATCGTGAACGCCCAGTCGCCGAAATCGACTTTCGTCTCGTTCCCCGCAAGGTCGATCTGCGACTTCTTGTATACGGGCGTCGCGAGGGTCCCGCCGACCTTTTTCGATGACGCGGACGGCTTCGCGTTCTTGCCGTTGAGAGTGGCCAGGCCGTTTAGCGTGAGCGAAATTTCGATCGGCTTCACGAGGGTCTTGCCGTTCCGGAGCACGGAATATCTCATTCCCTTCGCGCCGGTTTCGAGCCTGATTTCGTTCTTCCCGTCGGGCGACACCGCCTTGAAGGTCGCCGCGGAAGCGGAAAGCGCCGCCGCCGCGACTGCCGCCGCCATGATACTGCTGGTTTTCATCCTGCTGTTCCTTTCATTGGTGACGCCGCTTTGCGGGCGGGTGCTCTGCTTTTTGCCGGTTTTTTCAGCGGAGGTTTATGACTTTGCCGCCGTTGAGACGGGATTCCTCGGCCGCGAACGCTATGAGGTGGCTTTCGAGCGTCTGCGTGGTGACCGCCGCCATTTCCTGCGGATCGTCGCGGCGCAGCATCCTGAGCATCGCGGCCACGAGATTGAAGTCGCCGCCTCCGTGGCGCGACGGATTCGACACGCGCAGCACGAGCGGGACGCCGGTTTCCACGTCGTTGCCGTCGAAACGGCAGATGTGCAGCGTCTTTCCGTTGCCGATTATTTCGCCGCGCGTGCAGCTGATGCGCGTGGTGCGCACGTTGCGTTCGGTGAATCCGGCCATAACGTGGCTCACGGTCGCGCCGCCCTCGAATTCCATGTTCACTGTCTGGTGGTCGGGGACGTCATTGTCGCAGCAGTATACGCATTTGCCGTATTCCGTCTCGGACACGAGCTTCATCATCGCTTCTCTGGACCTGTCCGGGAAGAGGTATTTCAGATTGTCGTATTTGACGTACATCTTGATGGCGCTCCAGATGCAGTCGTGCTCGATGCCCGCGGGGCAGTCCACGCACCTGTCGGGCGCGCCGGCCGGCTTGTTTTCCGGGCGGAACAGCTTGATCGACCCGAAGCTCGTCACCTTGGTGCAGGGCTTCCCGATCCACCACGAGAAAAGGTCGAAGTCGTGCGAGCATTTGGCGAGGATGATCGGAGAGGATTTTTTGGAGTTCGCCCAGTTTCCGCGGCAGTACGAGTGCGCCACTTTGAAGAATCCGGCGGACTCCTGGTGCGCGATCGAGACTACCTCGCCGATCTCGCCGGAGTCGAGAATCGCCTTTATGTGCGCAAAATACTGCGTGTAGCGCAGAATGTGCCCGATCACCACGAGGCGCTTCTTTTCGAGCGCCTTGGCGATTACTTCCTTGCATTGCTCCGGCGTGGGGGATATCGGCTTTTCGAGAAGCAGGTGGTATCCCGCGTCTAGAGCCAGCAGCGCCGGTTCGTAGTGCAGGGCGTCGGGCATCGTGATCATGACGATGTCGGCTTCTGGATGTTCGGCGAGGCATTCGCGCCAGTCGCTCCAGTAGCGCGGGGCGGCGATGGAACGCGCGTTTTCGGGATCCGGGTCCGCGACGCCGACGATTTCGAGCTCGGACGGATGCGCTTTCGCGTAATCGGCGTACGCGCGGCCGCGATAGCCGGCGCCGAGAACTATGGCTTTGAATTTCTTCTGTTTCACTGCGGTATCCTTAGAGTTAGAGTCCAATGCATTCGCCTTTCAATTCCCGCGCGACGAGCGCGGCCATTTCCAGCACGCGGCTGTCGCCGGAGTCCGCGGCGACGGCGATGACGTCTTTCGCCGTCGCCTTGTATCCGCACCAGCGCAGCTGGTCCAGACAGAAAGTCTTCACGTAGGAGTCGGCGGAGCCGCGCGCTTTCTCCAGAAGCGCGGCGACCCATTTTCTGCGCAGCTGATCTTTGCCGGGCAGCATGACATGCTGGGTGGCGGCCGCGACGACCGTGAGCGCGAGCGGATCTCCGCCGTACGCCGGGCGGATCTTCGAAAGAAGCTTCCGCGCGCCGCCGTTTCCGGAAAGCGCCTTTTCCACAGCCTCCGGCGCGGCGGCCTTTTCTATCGCCGCCGCGTTCTGCGCCTGCCAGTCGGCAGTCTTCGGGGTCTTGTCGCCGGTCTCTTCCGGCTTGATGTCGTTCAGCGAGACTGCTTTGTCCTGCTTCGCAGGCTTGGCTCCGCCGTTATCTTTCTTCGCCATTTCAAAACCTCCTTCACGCCTTCTTGAATTCCGACGCCCAGGGCTGGCGCATCGACTGGTACAGGAACCGTTCCGCCGCCGGATCGTTCTTTGCGTGGAGCGAAACCGGGTCGAACTCGAATCCGCGCCCGAGGCGCTGCGCGACAATGCCGAGATTGAACATCGTGCAGCTGCGGAAGCCGTTCGTCTCGTTCAGCGCGAAAGCCTTGCGTTCGCGCACGGACTGCATGAAGTCCGTGATTTGCGGCGCGGGTTCGGGAAGTTCCGCGACCAGTTTGCGCACGTCCATTTCCTTCCCGGAGGAATCCGTCATGCCGAACATCTGGCCTTTGGCCTCCTGCGGAGTCGTCCATGTGCGGACTTTGCCGTTTTTCAGCCGCACCGGCCACACGGACGCCTTCGAGCCGCGCAGGAACGGTTCGTTCTTCAGCGACCCGTCGCCGTCGAGCACCACTTCCGTGCCGTCTGCGTATGTCAGCGTGATGCGGTTGAAGCATCCTACGGTCTCGGGGTGCTGTTTCGGCCCCTGATAGTCGACTTTCACCGGGCTTGTGTCATCCTTGCAGAGGAGGTATTGGACGGGGTCGAGGTAGTGCTGCGCCATGTCGCCGAGGCCGCCGGCGTCATAATCCCAGTAGCCGCGGAAAGTGCCGTGCGACCGGTCCCTGCAATACGGTTTCCACGGAGCGGGCCCCAGCCACATGTCCCAGTCGAAGCCTTTGGGGACGGGTTCAGGTTTTGCTGCCGTCCTGCCAGACCAGAAAAACTTCCAGTTGAAGCCCTGTCCTGCGCCGAATACGCAGCGGATCGGTTCGCCGGGATTGGAGACCAGATTGTTTTCAACGACCTGGCGGACGGGTTTCACGGGCGTGCCGAAGCCGTAGAACGGGTCTTTGAAGCGGAACCAGGTGTTCAGCCGGAACATGCGCTTTTTCGCTTTGACGGCCTCCATCACGCGCTTGCCTTCGCCGACGGTGCGGGTCATGGGTTTTTCGCACCAGATGTCTTTCCCGGCGTTTGCGGCCATTACGCTCATCACGCCGTGCCAGTGCGGCGGCGTGCAGATATGTACGATATCGACGCCGGGGTCGGCGATGAGCTCCATGAAGTCTTTGTACGCCTTGATCTTCCCCCACCCCGCCTTTTTCGCCTTTTCCAGGCCGTTGCGCACGTGCGAGGCGTCGGGATCGCAAAGCCCCACAAGACGCGAGCCTTTGTAAGGCAGGTGGTTTTCGCTGGCCGCAATGCTTCCAAAGCCTATCAGCGCGCGTGTCAGTTGGTTCGACGGCGCCGTGGCCGCGCGGAGAACGCCGGCCGGAACGATGTTGAACGCACCTGCGGCGGCTGCGCCCTTGATGAAAGAGCGCCTCGAAGTCTTGAACTGTGTCATTCCGCAATCCTCCTTATGGCGAGCGCTATGTCATCGACGCGGTTTGCGCCGCCTTCGCGCTCGATTACGAAATTTCCTTCATATCCTATCGCAAGAAGTTCGTCGATGAAAGCGTCGCCGCCCACTTCGCCTTCGCCCCAGGGCGTTTCGTCGCCCCACACGCCGGGGACGGCCGCGAAGCGCGCGTCTTTCACGTGGATCTGCCTGATCCACGGCGCGAGGGTTTTCATCGCGGAGACCGGGTCTCCCTTTCCGTAGAGAATCATGTTCGCCGGGTCGAAGTTGATTCCCACGCCGGGGACTTCCTTCAGGAATTTGGCCAGATCGTCCGCGGTCTCCTGTCCCGATTCGAGAATGAGCGAAACGCCGTTGCGCGCGCATTCGTCGCGCATCCACGAAACGCGCTCTACGAATTTGGCGTATGCCGCCGGATCGGCCTCGTCGAGGAATCCGGCGTGCGCGGAAAGATACGGCGCGCCGAGCTCCTTCGCAAGCTTCGCCGCCTTTGCGAAAATCGCCTTGTTTTTCTCCCAGCATCCGTCCGGCACTATGCCGCCGGTGCGGCGTATGGTTTCGAGCGTCGAGTAGTCTTCCTGCGGAAAGCCGATCATCGCGGACATCAGTTTCCATTCGCCGGACGCGATGCGCGCCTTCACCGCCGCGAGCGCCGCGGCGCCCTCGGCGGCGCCGTGGCGCTCGTCGGGGGCGATGAACGGGCCCAGAGCGAGGTGTATGCCCTTCACCCCGGCTTTTTTCATCTGCGCAGCCACTTCGTCGAGCGGCTTCTGGTAGCTCCAGCTGCACACTCCTATGCGTTCCGCCGCCGGCTTCTTCTGCACGAGCGGGCGGATGAAGATGTTGCGCCATTCGATCGGGTCGCCGTGGCACTGCAGTTCGATCTGCCCTTCCGGGAAGATCGGGATGCTCCTGTCCCAGTAGTTTTCGAGCGTGACATTGTCCACGACAGTCACGCCGTTCAGCCGCACCGTGACCTTGTCGCCCTTCATGCGGATGTAGAAGCGGTTCCAGTCGCCGATCAGCCTGTCGGCGATGGAAGTCGCCCTGGACGGATTCTTCTTGTTGTTGTACAGACCGCCGGAGCCGATCTTCCACTGGTTGTGCGCGTCCCAGATCTGCACCTGCGGCGATCCGCGCAGATACACGCCGGAATCGCCGGTGACGGACATCAGGCGCCAGTCGGCCCACATTTCAAAATCGCCCCAGTCGCGCACGGTGGCAAGGGAATACCCGCCCTTGAAGCCGTCGAAAAACAGGCTGCCGTCCCGCACGGACCAGTGTTCGCGCATCGCCCTGTCTGCGATTTTCTGCATTCCCGCGCGCTCTTGCGCGCCGGCGGCCGCGCGGACTTTAGGATTGTCGAAGCCTTTTTCCGTCGTCACGCCTTTCCAGTTGGCGAGATCGCCGGGCTTGCCGGTGAAATACGGCGCAAAGCCTTCCGGAGTCTTCTCCGGCCTGCCTGCGAGCGACGCGAGCGTCGCGTCCGCCGGGAGTTCCTTTATCCTGATGTTGCGCCATTTCACGTTGTGGCCGTGCCCGAGCCATCCTATCGGGCCGGACTTGTTGCGGATTCCGGGATGTTTCCTGCCGTCGGGCGTGTCTCCGTCGCCCTTGAACACGGAAAGATCGGTTTTCATCACGAGCGTTCCGTTCAGGTAGACCTCGATTTCGCTTCCGGCCACGCGGACTTCCTCGAAATTCCACATCCCGGGCTTGCGCACATAGCTGCCGCCGCCCGAGAAATTGTTCTGCTTGCCTTTGGAGATCTGCCTGCCGAAGTTGTCGCGCAGCGCGGGGGCGACCCCGTACAGGGATCCGCAGTACTGGTGCGGCTTGTACGCATCCTTTTTGGCCTTGGCGTCGTAGTAGCCGCCGTCGTCGAGCAACTGCACCTCGCCCATGCCGAAGTATGCAGCGTCCTTTCCGGGAACCATCCTGATTCCAAGCCCGTTGTTGCCGTTTTTAGGCATGCAGAACTCGAACCGCAGGATGAAATTCGTGTACGGACGTTCGGTGTAGAGGTCGCCGCGCATCCCCTTGGGCGGCTTCTTTTTAGGGAAGCACTGGAGGACGCCCGGTTCGTTCGGGGCCACACCGTACATGGACGTCGCGCCGGCCCAGCCGGACAGGTCCTTGCCGTTGAACAGCGAGACGAACCCTTCATCGACGGTTTCAGGATACGTTCCGGCGGCGGCCGGGACGTTGGCGGCGAGTACTGCCGCGAGGCAGACGGCCGGAAGCGAAGATTCTAAAATTTTCATAACATCGGGAGTGTAGCACAACCCCGCGCGACAGGCAACGCAAAAGCCGTTGCTTGTCGGGGTGGGGCGCATCTGCGCAATTCACCGTCTGGCTTTTTGATGACTGGAAACAACTGTTTGAAACAACTTTCCTTTGGCGCGCGGACGCGGGGCCTTGCGGCACCACTCTATCGACCGCCTTCGGCAGCGACCTTATGTCGGCGGATACGCTTCGCAGTTCACGCACCTCTCTCGAAGTTGTTTTTTCCAGTTGTTCCGGTTGTTTCCAATCTCAAACCGCATGGGTGAAAAACACAGATGCGCCCGTCGGGGTGAAATCAGAATCTGCCGCGGCAAAGCGTGAAAATTCAGACGCCCGGCGGCCTGACTTTGCGCGTCGGGATCGCGGAGGCCGGGTCTTCCGGCCAGTAGTGCTTCGGATAGCGTCCGCGCATCTCCTTGCGGACGAGCGCATAGCCTTCGCGCCAGAATCCGGCGAGATCTTTCGTTATCTGCACAGGGCGCATCGCCGGCGACAGCAGCTTCATGAGCACGGGAACGCGTCCGCCTGCGATTTCCGGCGTCTTCCCCAGACCGAACGTCTCCTGCAGGCGGACCGCCACGAACGGCTCGGGTTCTTCGTAGTGCACGGTTGCGCAGGAACCGGAAGGCATTTCAAGTTTCGCCGGGGCGAACTTGTCAAGCATCCGCCAGTCCGCGCCCGAAAGCGCGGCCGCCGCGCGGAACACGCCCTTCATGTCGAAATCCTTCAGATCCCGCCAGCGCGAAAGCCCCGCGGCGAATCCGCCGAAAAACGTTTCGGCGTCTTTTTGCATGGCTTCGTCCGAAACGTCCGGCCAGCACCCCTCCGGCATCGTTCTGCGCAGAAAGAGGATTCTTGCCTGAAGCTGGCGCAGCTCCGGCGTCCAGCACGGCATGTTGCGGACGCCCTTCACGGCGATGCCTTCCATGAACGCCGCGCATATTTTTTCCGCCGGAGGATTCCGCTCCGGGCGCTCTTCCACCACGACATGGCCGATGGAGCGGCGGAATACCGCGGCCACGCTGTCCGTGCGGCGATCCCACCGCACGATTGACGATTCGACTATCGACGGCGCGAAAAGCTCCTTCGCTTCGACGGCGTCGATCGGCGCGGCGAGACGCACGACCGCGTCTCCCTGCGCATCCGACAGGATTGCGCAGGCGAGGTAGTCCTCCTGCGCGAGCGGGGCCGACGGATCCATGCGCGCGTTGCGTCCGCACGAAAGGGTGAACAGTCCGGGCGCGCGTTTTTTCGCAAGCCGGTCGGGGAACGCGAGAGCGGTGATTCCGCCGTCCGTGATGCCAGGGGTTTGGGAATCTCTTCCGAGAAGCCTCGCCCATCTGCGCGCGAGTTCGGCCGCGCGGCGCTGCGCTCCGCCGTGCGCAGAGGCGAGACGGCGCATGTCCGTTTCGCGCTGCTGCGCTCCGCCTGCGCATTCTTCCATGAGCGCGGCGATGAATGCGGCTCTTCCGCCTGCGCCGCGCGCGGCGGCGGAAATCATGGCGTGGGACAGGCGCGGATGCACCGGGAATGCGGACATCTCCCGTCCGTGCCGCGTGATCGCTCCGTCCGCACCGGTCGCGCCGAGCGCGGCAAGCAGGTCCCGCGCCTGTTTCCATGCCGCATGCGGCGGCGGAGTCATCCACGGCATTCCGTCCGGTTCGCGCACGCCCCACGCCGCACACTGCAAAGCGAGCGGCGCGAGATCGGCGTTCAGGATCTCCGGCGGGGCGGAAGGCGCGAGCGCGGCGTCTTCCGCGGCGGTCCACAGCCGCCAGCATACGCCGGGCGCGGTGCGTCCGGCGCGGCCGCGGCGCTGGTCGGCGCGGTCGCGGGTCACGCGTTCCGTGGCGAGGCGCGACATTCCGCTCTCCGGCGAGAATCGGGGAACGCGCATCTCGCCGGAATCCACCACTCCGCGCACTCCGGGAATTGTCAGCGACGTCTCGGCGATCGACGTGGCCAAGATTATTTTGCGCATCCCCGGCGGCGCTGGCGCCACGGCTGCATCCTGTTCCTCGCGGGGAAGCGCGCCGTAGAGCGGCGCCACGATCCAGCGTCCGCGCGGATTTTCGCGCGCTCCGGCGGCGAACGAACCCCCGGACTGGAATCCGCGCAGGATTTCCGCCGCGCGCGAAATTTCGCGTTCGCCGGGCAGGAAAACGAGCAGGTCTCCTTCGGGAAGCTCCGCTGCGGCCCGCCATGCGGCGGAAGCGGCCAGTTCGGCCGTCCCGGTCTGCGGTCGCGTTTCCAGAAACCGCGTTTCCACCGGATACGCGCGCGCTTCGGCGGTCACGATTTCCGCGTCGGGGCCGAGATGTCGCGCGACGGCTTCCCCGTCGAGGGTCGCCGACATTACGAGGATGCGCAGATCCGGGCGGAGCGCGGCGCGCACGTCAAGCGCCATCGCGAAGGCCGTGTCGCAGGCGAGCGAACGTTCGTGGAATTCGTCGAATATCACAAGTCCGGCGTCGCCAAGTTCCGGATCGTCGAGGAACCGGCGCGCGAGCAGGCCTTCCGTGAGGATTTCAAGGCGCGTGCGCGGCGAGACTTTCCTTTCAAGTCTCACGCTGTAGCCGACAACGCCGCCCGGGGGTTCGCCGAAGCGTCCGGCGATGTAAGTTGCGGCCATGCGCGCCGCAAGACGGCGCGGCTCAAGCATCAAAATCTTTTTTCCCGCCAGAAACCGCTCGCCCAGCAAGGCCGGCGGCACGCATGTCGTCTTGCCGGAGCCCGGAGGCGCCTGCAAAACCGCGGGGCGGTTGGCGCGCAGCGCGGCGGCGACGGCTGGAATCGTTTTTTCGGCTGGGAATGCCATGTCGCGTGGCAGGACTTTCAGAAAACACGAAAAGGAAGGCCGCGCAGGCGGTCTTCCCTTCCGGCGCCCGCGCGCGGCGAGCTTTCAAGCGGTGCAATCAAGCTTCCGGCTTGGTCTTCTTGAGACCGAAGCCGCGGCTGGAGTCCGTCCATTCGCCGCGCTTCTGCAACAGCGTGACGCGTTCGAAACGCTTCAGAACGTTGCGCTTTGCCGTGATTTTGCTGCTTCCTTTGAGACTGCGATGTTGGCTCATGTCATTATCCTTTCAAAAGGCGGACGGATAGGATACCTAAAATGCGCTTCGGGCGCAAGCGTGTTTTCGTTCCAATGTCCAAAAATCTATTGCTCCGGCAATTAAAGGGTTTGAGTTGCATCAGGGAGGGACTGGCTCTGTCCCGTCCGTCATATGTGGCCGCGACGGAGCGCGGCCCTCCCAATGAATCAACCCCATTTGTTGCCGTTTCTATAAAAATGCCGTTGCGCCCGCAGAAGATCGGGCGCATCTGCGTAATTCACCGTCTGGCTTTTTGATTATGGGAAACAACTGTTTGAAACAACATTCCTTTGGCGCAGACTCGTTGTTTTTTCCAGTTGTTCCGGTTGTTTCCAATCTCAAACCGCT
>Ga0310695_10001687_pt1 | contig 50474 bp, 37 predicted proteins | sample RumenRJG_04DNA_FD_203882 | JGI IMG/M metagenome (GOLD analysis project Ga0310695, IMG submission 203882) | Bovine rumen microbial communities from Lethbridge, Alberta, Canada - RJG_04 (v2) (version 2) | ecosystem: Host-associated > Mammals > Digestive system > Stomach > Rumen | place: Canada... | reverse complement strand
TGCTGATATTCAGACAGAAAAGCCATGTATGGTGCCTACATGTAAATCATCAACCCTACATAAACAGGGCATTTTTACTGCTAATTTGCCCTATTCAGTAGTCTTATAAACAGAGTGTTTCATGCTTGTTCCGACAATGGAAACACAGTGTTTCCCAAGGAGAAACAGAGTGTTTCCATCGATGAAACACAGTGTTTCACTCATAGGAACAGAAATGGAACACCCTTATTTACAGAAGTTTAAGTACTAATTATGACCTAAAGATGTCAAGATTTCAGCATTTTATGTATGCCTGCTACTTTCCATGTAGGCACCATACATAATGTATCCGCCTATATATCAGATATATAGAAGCAAAATGTAGGAATGTATGCCTATTTTCACTTTTTTGCGTGAACTTATTTTGTTGAGTCCGCACAAACGTCATGTAAACTTGAAGACCTTTTGTGTCGTGACTGTTAATAATTGATAAATAATCGCAGTTTCATGCAGTATTTTACCTGTTCTGCTATTTATATATATAGGAGGTGTGATGTAAAGACAGATTTCCATATTCTCTCTTTGGCTCCTCAAACCTTTAGATCCCCATTTTCGAATAGGAGCCAGCATCGGCCAATAGGTAAAAAGGTTGTCTTAAATGGTTAGTGATTTGTATGATGGCCGATGAGTATGGCCGCTGTCCGAAGTGTTTTCGGGCAGCGGTCTTTTTCCTGATTCCCTTTTCCTGGGTGCCTGCATGTTGCCCTGAAGTCGTTCAGAACAGTTCGCGGAGTACGCCTAAGGACTTCATGTCCGGGAAGTTCGGCAGGTGGAGGCGGTAATAGGTGATGGCGACTTCGAGCAGACGGTTGCGCTCGTGGTGGGAAAGGCGGAAGAGGTGCATCGTCGGATAGTCCATGCGCATCATGAGTTGCAGTTTGTCGGCCTCCTCAGGATGGAGGAAGTCGTGGTGGGGTGGGGGCGTGGTGCAGAAGACACTCTCGCGCAGGTCGAAGTAGTCGCCCGCCTGGTAGTCGTCGAGGTTGGGGTAGAAGCCGAGGAAACGGCTCAGCCGCATGAGGAACACGAGGTGGAAGTTGGCGAAGCGGTCTGTCTGGCTGTCGAGCCACTGGATGCTGCTGGTGATATAGTCGAAGAGGGTCTCGTTGCGCTGTTCGGAGCGGAGGGCATAGTAGAGGAACTCGGCCACGAAGAGCGTGATGGCGAGTTTGTGGGGATGGAAGGGGATGGTGGTGAAGGGCGAGGCCAGGCGGACATCGGTCATCTTCTGCAGTTGCGCCTTGGGACGGATGTCGGTCTCTACCTCGAGGAGCGTCAGGGGCTGGAAGAGTTGTTTCTTGATGCGGGCCTTCGACGTCTTGGGGATGCTCACCATGAACGACAGTCGTCCGTGCGTCTTGGTGAACAGGTCCACGATCATTCTCGTCTCGCCGTACTTGAGGGAATGGAGGACTATGGCCTGGGTCTTCGTCTGCATACGACTGCAAAGGTACGAATAAAAAGTGAGAAGTGGAGCCCGGAGCGAGAGGAAACGGGTTTGGTTTAGTTAATAATACTTAAATAATGTCAGATTCTTCACTCTTCACTCTTCACTCTTCACTTTAATTTTGTACCTTTGCACCCGCAAAAAAAGGCAAGGGTCCCTTCGTCTATCGGTTAGGACGAGAGATTTTCATTCTCTAAAGAGGAGTTCGACTCTCCTAGGGACTACGTTAAATCTGCCATCTGCACAGCCAAGTGCTACCGGCTTGCCGGGATAAGGTGGCGGAGACCCGCAAGGGTTGCCCAGGGCGGTTTTTCTGTTTACGGTTTACGGTTTACGGTTTACAGTTTACTGTTTACGGTTTACGGTTTACAGTTGACGCAAGACCCACAGGCTTTAATTCATTATTAACATTAAACACTCAACAAAAAAATGGCAAACCACAAATCATCAGTGAAGAGAATCCGCCAGGACAAGAAGAAGGCGCTTCACAATCACTACTACGCAAAGACGATGCGTAACGCTGTGCGCAAACTGCGCGCTATGACTGACAAGGAAGAGGCAGTGGCCCTGTATCCGAAGGTGCAGAAGATGCTTGACAAACTCGCCAAGACGAACATCATCCACAAGAACAAGGCAGCCAACCTGAAGTCGAGCCTCGCACAGCACATCAATAAGCTTTAGATTTGTTTACAGTTGACGGTTGACAGTTTACAGTTGATTACACTGCAAGCCGTTCCGCCAACAGTCATATCATCTGTAAACCGTAAACTGTAAACCGTAAACGAAAAGAAGCCGCGATCCGAAAGGGTTGCGGCTTCTTTTTGTGTTTTTTTAGCAGATAAACTATGTTTATCTGACTTTTTTTTAGTACCTTTGCACGCAAAATAGTAAAACGCAAAATAGTAAATCGTAAATATAAGTGATGACAGAAGAACAACTGATTCAAGAAGAGAATTATTCCGCGAGTAACATTCAGGTGCTTGAGGGTCTTGAGGCCGTCCGTAAGCGCCCAGCCATGTATATCGGCGACATCAGCGAGAAAGGACTCCATCATCTGGTCAACGAGACCGTCGACAACTCTATCGACGAGGCGATGGCCGGCTACTGTACCCATATCGAGGTGACCATCAACGAGGATAACTCCATCACCGTGCAGGATAACGGTCGCGGTATCCCCGTCGACGAGCACGAGAAGATGCACAAGTCGGCTCTCGAGGTCGTGATGACCGTGCTCCACGCTGGTGGTAAGTTCGACAAGGGATCGTATAAGGTCTCTGGCGGTCTGCATGGTGTGGGTGTCAGTTGTGTGAATGCCCTTTCGACCCACATGCTGTCTCAGGTGTTCCGCAATGGTCATATCTACCAGCAGGAGTACGAGAAGGGTAAGCCCCTCTACGACGTGAAGATTGTGGGTGATACCGACAAGACAGGTACCCGCCAGCAGTTCTGGCCCGACGGCACCATCTTCACCACCACCGAATATAAATATGATATCATCGCCCGCCGTATGCGCGAGTTGGCCTATCTGAACGCAGGCATCACCATCACGCTGACAGACCTCCGTCCGGATGAGGAAGGCAAACTGCGTGAGCCAGAGGTGTTCCACGCCAAGGACGGTCTGAAGGAGTTCGTGCGCTACGTCGATCGCCACCGCACCCATCTCTTCGACGATGTCATCTATCTGAAGACCGAGAAGCAGGGCACGCCCATCGAGGTGGCCGTGATGTATAATACCGACTATTCGGAGAACATCCACTCTTATGTGAACAATATCAATACGATCGAGGGCGGTACCCACCTGGCTGGTTTCCGTGCGGCCCTCACGCGTACCTTGAAGAAATATGCCGACAACGATCCGCAGATCTCCAAGCAGATCGAGAAGGCCAAGATCGAGATTGCACCCGAAGACTTCCGTGAGGGCCTTACAGCAGTGATTAGTATTAAGGTGGCCGAGCCGCAGTTCGAGGGACAGACCAAGACGAAACTCGGCAACTCGGAGGTCGCTGGTGCCGTCCAGCAGGCCGTAGGTGAGGCGTTGGCTAACTATCTGGAGGAGCATCCCAAGGAGGCCAAGATGGTGTGCGACAAGGTGGTGCTCGCCGCCACGGCCCGTATCGCCGCCCGCAAGGCCCGTGAGAGTGTCCAGCGCAAGAACCCGATGACGGGTGGCGGACTGCCTGGCAAACTTGCCGACTGCTCCAACAAAGACCCGAAGGAGTGTGAGATCTTCCTCGTCGAGGGTGACTCCGCAGGTGGTTCTGCCAAGCAGGGCCGCGACCGTCACTTCCAGGCCATCCTGCCCCTGCGCGGTAAGATCCTGAATGTGGAGAAGGTACAGTGGCACCGTGTGTTCGAGGCCGAGTCGGTGATGAACATCATCCAGTCGATCGGTGTCCGCTTCGGCGTCGAGGGCGAAGGAGACCGCGAGGCCAACATCGACAAACTGCGTTACGACAAGATCATCATCATGACCGACGCCGACGTCGATGGCTCACACATCGACACGCTGATCATGACCCTCTTCTACCGCTTCATGCCGCAGGTGATCCAGGGCGGGCATCTCTATATCGCCACGCCGCCGCTCTACAAGTGTACTTACAAGAAGGTGTCTGAGTATTGCTATACCGAGCAGCAGCGTCAGGCCTTCATCGACAAGTACGTGGCTGGCAACGGCGACGACAAGGCGCTCCACACCCAGCGCTACAAAGGTCTGGGTGAGATGAACCCCGAGCAACTCTGGGAGACGACGATGAACCCTGAGAACCGTCTGCTGAAACAGGTGAGCATCGAGAATGCCGCCGAGGCCGATGAGATCTTCTCCATGCTGATGGGCGACGACGTCGAACCCCGCCGTGAGTTCATCGAGAAGAACGCCACCTACGCCAACATCGATGCCTAGGCCGCTTTAACTCACCCTAGTGTGATATTCTCCACCTCAATCCTCTCTTCGTTGAGGAAGATCTGTGCTGATTCCTTAAACCTATCAGGATTCTCAGTCGTTAGATAATGAACGGAAGCGTGCTTGGCGCACTTCCGTTCTATTTGTTTGTGGCGCTCCAGATAAGCCTTCAGGCTGCTGGCCACGTAGTCGCCCTGTGAGACAATGCTGACGCCCTTGGGCAGATATTTCAGGATCTTCGGCATCAGCAGGGGATAATGCGTGCAACCAAGGATGATGGCATCGATCTTTGGATCCAGGGCCATGATCTGGTCGATGCGCTTCTTCACGAAAAAGTCAGCGCCAGGCGAGTCGGCCTCGTTATACTCTACCAGCGGCACCCAGAAGGGGCAGGCCACACCGCTGACGGTGATGTCGGGATACAGTTTCTGGATCTCCAGATTGTAACTCTCACTCTTGATGGTGCCCTCCGTGGCCAGCACCCCCACATGTCGCGACCTCGTGAGCGATCCGATGACCTCTGCCGTGGGGCGGATCACGCCCAGCACACGGCGCTCTGCATCCCACAGCGGCAGGTCGTGCTGCTGGATGGTGCGCAGGGCCTTGGCCGAAGCCGTGTTACAGCCGAGAATCACGAGGTGACAGCCCATCTCGAAGAGCCGCAACACAGCCTGACGCGTAAACTCATACACCACGTCGAACGAGCGTGGGCCGTATGGCGCACGGGCATTGTCGCCCAGATAGAGATAGTCGTATTCGGGAAGCAGTTGGCGGATGCCGTGAAGGATGGTCAGTCCGCCATAGCCGCTGTCGAAGATGCCGATGGGGCCTGGCGCTTCGCTCAGAGGAGGGATGGGGGAGGCAAGAGGCGTGGGACTGTTCATTTCTGCAGCAGGGAGTTGACGAGTTCGCTGATATCCTCGCCCTGAGCGGGATTGATAAAGGGCAGGGCCTTCGTGTCCGTGTCGTAGATGAAGGCAAAGCCGCGCTCACGGCCTATCTGCCCCAGCAGTTCGATGAGGCGGATCTTCAGCGGGGCGAAAGCCTGCTTACGGGCCTGCGCCAGTTCCTCGCGGCTCTGCTCCTTGAAGGCAATGTTCTGTTCCATCAACTGCTGCAGTTCCGTCTGGCGCTTCTGCAGGATGGTGCGTGGGAAGTCACGCTGCCCTTCGAGAAATTCCTCGTATTTCAGGTTGAACTCTTCCTCCACCCGCTTCATCTCTGCCTGGTATTGCTGGTTCAGGTCTGCCATCTGCTGCTCTGCGATGGCGTAGTCGGGCATCGACTTCAAGGCCGTTTCATAACTGAGGTAGCCGAAACGGAATATCGAAGTGCTTTCCTGCGCAAAAGTCTGTAGAGCCAGCAAAGCAGATATGACTAATAAGAATCTTCGAATTTTCATCATGAGTTTCAATAACTATTATTTTCGTATAGGCGACAAAGATAAGTAATTATTTTGATATCCACAAATTTTTTAGAGAAATATAACCACTACCCTGTATTATTTAAAATGTACGCGCGTGTAAGCATGAACAACACTTCGCCGTACGTCCCAAGGACAATCGTAGGAAAACGAGATCTATTGATTGTTAGAATTAAAATCGCCCGCCTCCAGATGATATTCAGGAAGCGGGCGATATTCTGATTCGTTATTTCTTACTTCAGTCCGAGTTTGGTCTTCACCTGAGCGGTGACGTCGGTAGACAGCGTGGTGCTGATGTAGGGGATGCCGGCGTTGATCTCGTTGATGATGACAAAGTCGCCAGCCTGACCAACAGCCTTGATGGCATCGAGCACCTTGGCGGTGATGGCCTGCATCTTCTCAGAAGAAGCCTTCTGGAGAGCCTGCTGGTTGTCCTGATAACTCTGCTGGATCTTCTGGTACATCTCCTGCAGTTCGGTCTGACGGCGCTGCTTGATGTTGTCGGGCAGGGTAGCCTGCTCCTTGTCGAAGGCGTCGGCCTTCTTCTGGAGTTCGTCCTGCATCGACTTGAGGTCGGCCTCATACTGAGCCTGGAGTTTGTCAATCTCGGTCTTGGCAGTGGCGTATTCTGGCATGGCCTGAATGATCTCCTGAGTGTTGACGTGCCCGAACTTCTGGGCATTGGCGGCGGTGAAGCCGCAGATAGCGCAAATAGCGCAAAGGATTAATTTTTTCATTTTTCTTTCTTTTATAATTATTGTTTTTTTATTGTTTACAGTTTACTGTTTACGGTTTACAGTTGATTACTTCTATAGGCGGAATCCTAGAACGGCTTGCCAGCTTATCATCTGTAAACTGTAAACCGTCAACTGTAAACTATTTATCTTAATTAGTGTATCCGAGTTTGCTGAGGACTTCGGATGAGATGTCGATCTTCGGTGAGCCGAAGATGATGCCGGTGTCGCTGGCACGGTCGAGCACGAGTTGGTAGCCTCGGGTGTCGGCAATGTCCTTGATGGCATTGTAGATCTCGTCCTGGATGGGCGACATGAGGGCGTTGCGCTTCTTGAAGAGTTCGCCTTCGGGGCCGAAGTATTTCTTCTTCAGGTCGGCTGCCTGCTTCTCTTTCTCGACGATGGCGTCCTGCTTCTCTTTCTTCTGCTCCTTGGAGAGGAAGACCACCTCGTTCTGGTAGTTCTTATAGAGTGTCTGCGCCTCAGTGGTGAGGGCGTCGACCTCTGCCTGCCATTGCTTAGAGGTCTGGTTCAACTGTTCGTTGGCTCGCTCGTAGGCCGGGATATTCTTGAGGATATATTCCATATCCACCAATGCGAACTTCTGGGCCATTGTGTGAGGAGTGAAGAGTGAAGAGTGAAGAATCATTAGCAGTGCTAATGTCATCAAACGTCTTACCATGTTCTTTCTTACTACATTCATTGTTTCTTATTTTTTATTGTTTCTATTTTGAAGAGGATTCTGTTGGAGTGTGGAAGCAAATTGGCTTTCCCCTTTGGGCCGCCGAGCTAAACCTTCTTCACTCTTCACTTTTCACTCTTCACTTTCTTAGAATTCCTGTCCGAGGATGAAGTGGAAATTGCTTCCGCCCTGCTTCTTGGCTCCGGCCTGGTTGGTGTAGACATTGTCGAAACCGTAGGCCCAGTCGATACCCATCAGACCCACCATGGGGAGGAAGATACGTACGCCGAGACCGGCAGAGCGCTTCATCTTGAAAGGGTTGAAGTCCTTGGCGCGGGCCCAGGCGTTACCGCCTTCGAGGAAGCCGAGGCCGTAGATGGTGGTGTTGCCCAGCATGAACGGATAGCGCACCTCGAGGGTGAAGCGGTCGTAGGCGTAGGAGTTGTAGGACGAGATCTTCCGGCCGTTCATCATCTCCTCATAGGCAGACGAGTAGGATATCGATCCGTTCTCATAGCCTCTGAGGCCGATGGTCTCCTCAGAGTAGCCGTAGGAGTAGCCGCTCATACCGTCACCGCCGACATAGAACGTCTCGAAGGGTGAGCGCTTGTTGTCGTTGTAACTGCCCAGCAGTCCCATCTCCACGCGTGTCATCAGCACGAAGCACTTCTGGCCTCCTGTAAGGGCTGTGAAGGAGCGCAACTTGAACTTCCACTTGTGGTATTCAATCCAGCGGTAGACGTCTTGCAGTTCGTCTTCGTATTTGGCCGAATTGCTGTTCTTGGCCAGTGAGGCGTAGTCCTTGTTGTCGAATACGGACCAGGGCGGCGTCAGGGTGACAGAGGCCGTCATCTCTGAACCACGGCGCGGGAACAACTGGTTGTCTGTAGAGACGCGCGACAGGGTCAGGCCCAGGTTGATGTTGTTACAGTTGCCGTTGTGGATATAGAAGTAACTCCAGTCGCGCAGCATGTAGCGGGTATAGCCCAGCGAGAGCGACAACTGGAAGAAGTCGTCAGGCCAGCGCAGGCGCTTACCCCATCCTACGGAGGCTCCGAAGACGGTCATCGTCTTGTCGTCGTCGAGCATCGAGTCGTAGTTGTACAGGCCGGTGTTGTACATGCCGTAGCCTGAGTTGTAAAGCGCATAGTTGTTGTAGAACGCATTGTTGCGGTAGTAACTCGAGATGTCGGACTGCTTGGAGTAGAACACGCCAAAGTTCAGGCTGTTGGGTCGCTTGCCGCCGAACCAGTTCGTGCCGTAGTTGGCGCTCAGCGAACTGTAGTAGGAGCCGTTGGTCTGGAAACTGAAGCCTAACTGCTCGCCGTCGCCGTATGGCAGGATACCGCGATGGAGTTTGTTCTTGCCGAAGAGATTGCGGATGGAGAAGTTGTTGAACTTGATGCCCACCTTACCGATAATACCTGTCTGTCCCCAACCTAAGGAGAACTCCAACTGGTCGTTCGACTTCTGTTCGAGTTGCCAGTTGATGTCTACGGTACCGTCTTCGCCATTGGGCTTGATGTCGGGTGTCACCTTCTCGGGGTCGAAGAAGCCCATGGAGGCGATGTCTCGGATGGAGCGGGTAATGGCTTCCTTATTGAAGAGGTCGCCGGGCTTGGTGTGAAGTTCGCGCCTTACCACCTCTTCGTACAGGCGGTCGTTACCGTAGATGCGGACGTGGTTCAGGTGAGCCTGCGGACCCTCGGTGACGCGCATCTCGAGGTCGATGGAGTCGCCGACGATGTTCACCTCGACGGGATCGATGTTCGAGAACACGTATCCGTTGTTGTAGTACCAGTTGCCGGCGGCATCGTCGTCTTCCTTCAGTCGCTTGTTGATATGCTTCTGGTTGTAGACGTCGCCCTTCTTCATCTCGAGCACGGCGTTCAGATAGTCTGTGGTGACGACGGTGTTGCCTACCCAGGTGATATTACGGATGAAGTATTTGTCGCCTTCCTCGATCTTCACATAGACATCGACGTGCTTGTCGTCGTAGTTCGAGACAGAGTCTTCGAGGATGGTGGCATCGCGGAAGCCCAGTTCGTTGTATTTGTCTATCAGCGCCTGCTTGGCCTCGTGATAGCGCTCATCGGTGAACTTCTTCGACTTGAAGATGTTGGCGAACTTGCCTGCTTCGTGGATTTTTCCGAAGGCACCCTTGCTGATGAGTGAGCCTTTGATCTTCTTGTCCTTCAACTTCTCGTTGCCTTCGAAGATGAGTTTGTGCACCTTCATCTTCGCCTTCTTGTCGATATTCACGTCGAGGATCACGCGGTTCGGCCTCTCTGGGTCGTCGCGCTGTACGATGTCGATTTCTGCATTCTTATAGCCCTTCTCGTCGAAGTATCTCTTGGCCAGGATCTTGGCGCGGTCGATCATGTTCGGCGTGAGTTGTCCGTCGCGCATCATGCCCAGTTTCGTTTCCATATCCTCGCGCTCAGACTTCTTGATGCCGTGGTACTGGATGCTGCTGATGCGGGGGCGCATGCCGAGGTGGATGCAGAGGTAGATCTTGCTGCCCACGATGGAGTCGGCCGTGATGCTGACCTTCGAGAAGAGTCCGTTGCGCCAGTAGCGCTTCACGGCCTCGGTAATCTGACCGCCAGGAACATCAATCATCTGTCCGACACTGAGTCCGGAGAGGCCTGCCAGCACATAGTCTTCATAGCCATCGACTCCCTCGACGGCGATGCCTCCTATCTCACAACTGCGAGGCGTACCGGCATAGGAGATGTCTGGGTTGACGATCTTGTCCTGGGCCATTAAAGGTGAAAAGGTGAAAAGGTGAAAGAGTGAGAGCAAAACTGCTTTCATCCATATACCCTTTGCCTTATACCTTATTATATTATATAGTTTCATTGTCTATTATTCACCTTTTCACTTTTTCACCCTTTCACCTTTTCCTCGGCCTCTATCTGCGCCTCGGTCTTGCCGAAGCGGCGCTGGCGCTTCTGGAAACTGATGATGGCCTTGTGGAGTTCCTCTTCCTTGAAGTCAGGCCAGTAGGTGTCGCAGAAGTAGAACTCTGAATAGGCGCACTGCCAGAGCAGGTAGTTGGAGATGCGCACTTCGCCGCCAGTACGGATGAGGAGGTCTGGATCGGGAATCCCGTTGGTCCACAGATGCTTGCTGATGGTGTCTTCGTCGATATCGTCGATGGCCATCTCGCCGCTCTGCACCTTACGGGCAATGTTCTTGGTGGCATTCACGATCTCTTGCTTCGACGAGTAACTCATGGCGATGATCAGTGACATGCCGTCGTACATGGCCGTCTCTTCCTCCATGGAGCGCAGTTTGTCCTGCACGCTCTTTGGGAGTCGCTCGACATCGCCGACAACGTGGAAACTGACGTTGTTGTTGTGGAACAACTGCATCTTGAAGAAGTTGAGCACCAGCCCCATCAGGGCTTCCACCTCATAGGCGGGCCTGTTGAAGTTCTCGATGGAGAACGCATAAACTGTGAGGTACTTCACGCCTAATCTGGAACACAGGGTGGTGATGTACTCCATGTTGTCAAGTCCAGCCTTATGACCGAATGTACGGTCCAGCCCACGATCCATGGCCCAGCGTCCGTTGCCGTCCATGATGATGGCAATGTGCTGTGGGATGCGGTTCATGTCCAATTGCTCTTTCATATATCTTAATCTTCAATTTTCAATGTTCAATCTTCTTCAGTCTCTGTCGTTGTGACAGGTCTTGCACTTCATCCAGAGGTCGTAGGTAAGTGCCAGTTGCAGCACGCTGTAGCAGTCGGTGTTCTTGAAGAGTCCGCTGCTCTTGATGCCGTAGATGTCGCTTCGCCCGTCGAGTTGGTCGCTGGGTGTAAGCCTCATGGCCCACTCTGCAATCAGGTTCAGCCGCTGCCCGATCTTGTATTTGATGCCGGCTCCGATGGGCAGGCTCATCGTGATGCCGCTGTTCTCGCCACTGTGGTGGGTCAGTCCTAGGCCGATGGTGATAAAAGGCACCAGGCGCCTTGCCCCACGGTATTCCTTTCCTGTTCCGTATGCCCAGAAGTTGTATTCATATCGTATGACACCCTCCGTGAGCGTGTTGTTGAACTCGTACGGCTCGATGGGATACCATGTCTCCGCCTTATCGCTGGAGCCTTTGATCTTTCCCATTCCTAGGTTGAAGGCCACTGCTGCCCGTGGACTCAGGTGGTATTTGGCGATCAGCGTACCCCAGGGCTGCATGCCTTTCAGGAGATTGCCGTTGAAGTCGCCTGTGTAGGCCACTAGACCGGCTCCTGCTCCTGCCTCCATCTTGTACTCTGGTTCATCCTGGGCTTTGGTGATGAGGGCACAGAGGAGGAGAATCGCTAGCAGGCTTATTCTTCCACCAATATTCCTCGCCATACTTTGTCCGAGTTCTTTTCCTTGAGCCAGAGGGCGCCTTTGTCGTCTGTGCGGGCTTCCACATCCATCAGGTCGCCTGCAGGGAGTTGCATCGTCGCTGATTCCTTCCATGTGATGCCGCCGTCTCTGGTGATGAGGATATAAGTGCTGCTGATGGCCATGACGGTCTTGTGGAACCATACGAGGCTCATGTCAGGCAGGTTGGGCAGGTAGTATTTGTTATAGGACTCATAGGGCATGTAGACCCACTTGCCAGGCTGGCTGTTGTCACCGTATTCCACGATCTTGCGCCACACACTGCTCTCGTTTCCGATCTCGCCCGACTCTCCTACAATCATCTGATAGTCTGTCTGCTCGTTGGCCTCAAAGGGATAGGAGACGAAGGCGACACTCTCGTGCGGCAGCAGCGACAGGTCGTCGTCAAGATCGTCTATCTCCCATGTGGCTCCTTGGTCTGTCGTCACCATCAGGTGGCCTTCCTTATCGAAGGCGTAGGCCTCTGTCGTGCCGGCTCCGATGAAACGGTCCAGCCCTGCGTTGGCCACGATCTGTTCCCATTCCTCCTTCACCTCGTCGACGGGGTAACTGCCGGCAGGCATCTCTTCCCACAGCAACTTGCCAGTGGCTGCCTGATGCTTGTTGACGGTCACCTGATAGGCGCGATAGGTGCTGCGGTCCTGGGCATAGATGCGGATCTCCCTTGTCTGCGTGAAGTCGATAGAGTCTGTTGCGTTGTATATGAACAGGGTGTCGCTGATCAGGCTCTTGATGGCAATCGCACCGCTGTTCTTGGTGCTGATGCTTGTCACCACGTGCTTCAGGTCACAGTCGGCAGGCAGCGAGTCTGCGTTATAGATCCTCTTGTTGTAATGGTCGATATAGAATGTGACGGGATTGGATATTGCCTTCTTATTGATAGTGTCCTTACCACTCTTGGAGGTGGTATGGATATAGCGGTTCACGGTCGTCAGGCTGAAGGCGGTGATGGCTGTGTCGTTGTTATAAATAATCGAACTGCTGCTGTCGTCTGACTTGAGGCACGACGTCATCATCAGCGCCCCCATCATCAAGGCGAAGAGTGCAGAAATATGCTTGTTCATTCTTGTCTGATATACAGTTTACTCACAATACGGCTGCAAAGTTACTCACAATTCCGCAAAAACTCGTCATTTTCACCTTATAATTAAAGAAAATATGTCATAATTTGGCTATATTAACGGAAAAACAAACAAATTGGCTGCACCTTTCGGCACAGCCAATTCTATAATAGTGGTCAGTGGATAGAGGTGAAAGGTAAGAGAATACCTCTCGCCTCAGACTTCTTACAGTTTCGGACCTGCAGCGACGAGTGCCTTACCGGCCTCGTTGCCCTCGTACTTCTTGAAGTTCTTGATGAAGCGTGCAGCCAGATCCTTGGCCTTCTCTTCCCACTCATTGCGGTTCTGATAGGTGTCGCGAGGATCGAGGATGCCCCATGCCACACCGTTGAGCTGTGTGGGAACCTCGAAGTCGAAGTAAGGAATCTTCTTGGTAGGAGCGTTCAGGATGTCACCGCCCAGGATGGCGTCGATGATACCACGGGTATCCTTGATGGAGATACGCTTGCCGGTACCGTTCCAACCAGTGTTCACGAGGTAAGCCTTGGCACCGCTCTTCTCCATCTTCTTCACGAGTTCCTCAGCATACTTGGTGGGGTGCAACTCGAGGAAGGCCTGGCCGAAGCAAGCGCTGAAGGTAGGAGTGGGCTCTGTGATGCCACGCTCTGTACCAGCGAGTTTGGCTGTGAAACCAGAGAGGAAGTAGTACTTCGTCTGCTCCGGAGTCAGGATAGATACGGGAGGCAGCACGCCGAAGGCGTCAGCAGAAAGGAAGATCACGTTCTTAGCCTCAGGACCAGCGCTCTTGCCGTTCACCTTCTGGGCGATCTTCTCGATGTGGTTGATAGGATAAGAGACACGGGTGTTCTCTGTCACGCTCTTGTCAGCGAAGTCGATCTTGCCGTTGGCATCGACGGTCACGTTCTCCAGCAGAGCATCGCGACGGATAGCGTTGTAGATGTCAGGCTCGCTCTCCTTGTCGAGGTTGATCACCTTGGCATAGCAGCCACCCTCGAAGTTGAACACACCCTCGTCGTCCCATCCGTGCTCGTCGTCACCAATGAGCAGACGCTTAGGATCGGTACTCAGCGTGGTCTTACCTGTACCAGAGAGGCCGAAGAAGATAGCGGTGTTCTTACCCTCCATATCGGTGTTGGCAGAGCAGTGCATGGAAGCGATACCCTGCAGGGGCAGATAGTAGTTCATCATAGAGAACATACCCTTCTTCATCTCACCACCGTACCAGGTGTTGATGATGCACTGCTCGCGGGTTGTGGTGTTGAAGGCCACACAGGTCTCTGAGTTCAGACCCAGTTCCTTGTAGTTATCAACCTTGGCCTTAGAGGCGTTGTAGATCACGAAGTTAGGCTCGAAACTCTCCAGTTCCTCAGCGGTGGGCTGGATGAACATGTTCTTCACGAAGTGAGCCTGCCAGGCCACCTCGACGATGAAACGGACACGCAGACGGGTTGCCTCGTTGGCACCGCAGAAAGCGTCCATCACATACAGGTTCTTATTGCAAAGTTCCTTGATGGCGATCTCCTTCACCTTGGCCCAAACGTCCTCAGACATGGGGTGGTTGTCATTCTTATATTCCTCAGAAGTCCACCATACCTTGTCCTCGCTCTGTGCATCCTTCACGATGTACTTGTCCTTAGGCGAGCGGCCGGTATAGATACCAGTCATCACGTTAACGGCATTGAGCTCGGTGTTTACGCCCTTGTCGAAACCCTCGAGGCCTGCCTTTGTCTCCTCTTCGAAGAGGTACTCATACGACGGATTGTGAGCAATCACGGTTGAACCGGTGATGCCATACTGTGTCAAATCTAACTTTGCCATATTACTAACTGTTTATTATTTAAGTTGTTACTATTTTCGAAATGCGGTGCAAGGACGGTGCAAACCGAATGCAGAAAGTTTGCTTTTTGCTGAGGTGAAGCCCGTTCTGGCGAGGTGATTCTCAAATCACGGCGCAAAGGTACAAAGAAAATGCGAAATGGCAAGTGTGAATTAGCAATTTTTTGCACGCACACAATTCTTTTTAGGTTAAAGAAATTAAAATAGAATGTCGGAGCGGCTCTTTTGCCACTCCGACATATCAAACGTGTGGGTATTTCCTGCCCTTATTTGATCATGACCTTGCCATCCTTGATATAGAGGCCACGAATAGGTTCCTTGCTCAGACGCTGGCCTGAGAGGTTGTAAATCTGATGGTTAGAGGCCGTCTTGGACTCTGACTTCGTGCCGACAATGCCGCTTCTGACGTCAGCCGTCATGCCGCCCGTAAATTGGCCAATGAAGAAGATGGCGCCTGTGGACTGTTCGCTGATGATGTAGAGGAAGGGGCGATTGGCGTGGAATCGCTTTGGCTCATCAGGTATGGCGGACCCAGCAGTTTCTATCACGGTGACGGCGGCAGCCTCTGTACCCTCTTCGTCGAGTTTGATCTTGGCCACTTGGAACATATTGCTGATATAGATTGGCGTATTGCAGAACCAGGGGAACTCGGCAAGTAAAGAGAAGGCAGTAGGCATGCCTAATTCAGACATCTCCTTTACCAGCGGTTGATAGGTATCTGTTTCAAAGCGAGGCAGTTTCAGATCGACTTCTTTCCAACTGCCCTCAAGCCGCCAGTTGCTGCCGTTGAGGGTTTCGAGCACGTCGCCGACGGTCTTGTTCTCACGAGGCAGGAAGACGGTCATTTGATAGGCGCCGTTGCCATAGGGTAGCACGACGGCCTGATAGAGGTCGTTCTCTGTGTATTGGAATTCCTCGCCCATCTTGTGCATCATAGGCACTTCTTCTCCTCCGCCAAAGGACTCATTCCGCGTCATGTCTTTTCTGAAGGGATTGCTCCACATGCCCTTGAAATAGAGGGCGTTGAGGAGATAACTGACGACATCAGGATGGAAGGAGTCTTCATTCAGCACTTCGGGAATCATTCCTTCCGTGTGGTCGCTGGCCCACTGGTTGATGACGTCCATCGTCTCACCGTCAGCGAAGTCACGGTTCTGAGGCTCAGCGCTGTAGTAGGTGTTGGCCTTGTCGATGAATCCCTCCTGCAGGCGGTAGCCCAGGCCTTCGTTCACGAAGATGGTGTTGGCAATGAGGGCCTTGGTTCCGGGGTCGAGGGTGTTAGCCTCCTTGAGCATCTTCTGGCAGAAGGCGTTGATGGCATCGGCGCCAGCCTCTCCGAAGCCGAGTGTCTGGTTGATCTCCTTCAGGGTCTGGCCATCGGCCCCGTTATTCAGCATACCTAAGGCGAAGGTGATGCTCAGGGGTGAGAGGACGCAACTGGTATCTATGCGGGCCTCGCGGAAGAGGTTGAAGGCGAAGTCGTTATTGCTTTCTATCAGTTTCCGCTCACCCTCGGCAAGTTCGATCTCCTTGGGAGCGTCGAAGTCGGAGGCATAGAACGTGAAGTCCTGGGTGCTGACGGAGTAGAGTTCCTCGTAGTCGCAGATGCAGGTTGGTACAGGTTCGAATGCGAAAGTGGTCAAGCCGCTTCTCTGATAGCCGACTCCCTCCACGCCGATAGCATGGCTGCCTGTGTAGCGATAGCGGGTGAAGAACTTGCCGTTGGCCTTGATGGTCTCTCGGATGGCAGAGCCTGGATATGCATAGGGCCAGTCGCCATTGCTCTCTTCCTTCATGACTGGCTCTGTGAAGTCGATGATTTTGAAGTCTTTTTCGCCTCGATACTCAGCCATGTACACCCGTCCTTCCTCGTCTTCACGGTAGGCGGCATGATAGGTCTCCTTGTTATGAACCTCGTCATTTCTATACATCTTCATATACTGGCGGCCGTCTATCACGGTGTCGCCCCTGAGGGTGTACCACATTGAAATCAGTTTGTGGCCCTTGTAAGGGTCGTCGGGTTTTAGTGTTTCACTTTCCGTGACGTGGTGATAGACATACATCCACGTCTTACCCTGCTCCAGCATAGGGCGCTTGGGGGCTCCTGCGCTGGCCGTCATGCAGCCAACTGCCAAACTCAGTAATAATAGATATTTTTTCATAAGCAAAACATTTTAGTCTTTATTATATAAACCTCAAAGGTACGAAAACACTGCATAAAACCGTGAATATTTAACATAGTTTAATGCTAACGGCTCTTTTGTCGTCTTTTCCCCTCCTGAGCAGGAGGGGTAGGGGTGGTCTGAGCAAGGGTCAGAGCAGGGAATGATGAGGATGATCAGACCCCCTCTGACTCCCCCTACTTAGGGGGAGAAAAAGATACTTTGTAAAGAAAACTTGCCTAAAAATAGCCTCTTCATTTTGCTCGAAATGGGCGCAAATGGGAGAGATTTCAGCGATGTTTCTATCAGGGATGGCAGTTTTTGGTCGTTAAGATGCCTTCTACGAGTGTTGGAGATGCCTGTTATACCTATATGGAAGGCATCCCTTACTCTCGTACTAAGCCTTAGTCACTGTGTTGGAAGGCATCTTAACGACACTAAACTGGCGGGGGTAGGCGACACAGAGCCTCTTTTTGGCGCCCGTAATCGCCGTCGCCGCTGCAATCGTCTCTGTATCAGCCGCTTATCTCTAATGTCTCAAAACTCGCGTATTTGTGGCCTCATGATGAGTTGGCCGTCAATACGCGAGTTTTGAGAGGCGCTTTGTAAGGATTATTCTTTGCCTTTCCGCTGGTAGGTGCGATACACCATATAGCGTCTGTCGCCTCGAAGCAGGAAGGTGTCGCCTGTGGCTTCGTTCAGCGTGCCCTGCCACCACTGGGTGTAAGGGTATGACTGCCAGCGGAGACCCTCAGAGGCGAGCGACTGGCAGTCGAGGTTGAAGATGCTGACCTGCTGGCCTGGGAACGATTCGAACTGCCTTTCGCCCTCGGCCACGACCAGCCAGCCGTAGTCGGTAGCCAGCAGGGGCTCCACGTCGAACTCCTGCTGGTAGCGGGCCATCAGCGAGATATTGCCGAGGGTGTGGTCCTCTCGCAGACCTGTCGCACCCAGATAGACAATCCGCCGCATGCCCTTCGACAGACAGTAGCGGGTGGCCTTCGTCAGGTCGTTGTCTTCCTGCTCGTCGATCTGTGTCAGGCGGCTTCTCTGTTCTTCAGGCACGGAGTCGCCGTCGCCCACGATGGCATCGCACTGGGGCCAGTGGCGGACGGCACCGTCGCAGCAGACGACATAGGGCGCTTCCCGTAGCAGTCGCAGAGGCTCTTCAGCCGTTGGGAACGCTCCATCGGCCAGGATGACGGCATCAAACTCGGTCATACTTGGTGATTTTGGCCATCTTCTTCCACTTGTAATAGCCTGCGACGGCGATGACGACATACAAGCCGTAAAGCCCGGCTTTGAAGGGGATGCCCTTCTGGACATAGAGCATACAGCATACGACATCGACCACGATCCAAAAGAACCACTGTTCCAGATACTTACGGGCCAAGGCCCACATGCCGATGAACGACAGGGCGTTGGTGAACGAGTCGAGTACGGGCACCGTGGAGTTGGTCCACCTTATTAATATAAAATAGGTGACGCCCCAGGCCAGGAAGAAGCACAGCGTGGCAGGCAGGTACTTCCTTCTCGGCATGCGGATGATGGGCAGTTCCTGTTTCAGTTTCCTGGTCTTCTTGAACTTCCAGACATAGAAGCCGTAGAGGGCGGCCATAGTGTAGTAACAGGCCATGCCGGCATCGCCGTAGAGGCCGTGCTCCCAATAGAGTACAATGTCCATGGCCGGCATGATGACACCTACGAACCAGAGGGCGATATGGGCCCTGTACTCGAGCCAGATATAGAGCAGTCCGAGTATCGTGGTGAAGATGTCGAGCCAGTGGGCTTCCAGGAAGGTCATCATCATAACTGATTGCGATTATCTCATTAGAAATTGACAGACAGGTGAGCCATCGCGTTGAATGGTGCCGAGGGGGCGAAGCCGGCCTCGTACTGGTCTGAGGTGTCCCAGCCTGTCGCCTTCACCTGGCCGTTCTCCTTGATGAAGGCAGGAGCGGCCCAGCCGTTGTTGTCGTATTTGGCGGAGAAGATATTGTAGAGGCTCACGCCGAGGGTCAGGTCCTTGATGCCCAACGACTTCAGGGCGAAGGTGTAACTGAGGTCGATATTCGTGGTGAAGTGGCCGTCGAGCATCATGCTTACGTCGATGGGCCTGCCACTGTCGTCGAGCGTCTGATAACTCTTGAGCCCTGTGTTCGTCAGATACTGGTCGCCTACGTACTGGCTCTGCACGCTGGCCTTTATGCCGCGATAGTTGAAGGTCAGGATGTTGTTCAGGATGAAGTCGGGCGAGAACGACAGCGGGGTGTCGCCGAGACTCTCCACGGAACCGTCCATCAGTGTCACGTCCCAGTCCTGCGCACGGTTTTTCGACAGGGTGGCGTTGGCATCCCAGCGGAACCAGTCTGCGGGCTTCCACGCTGCCTCCAGTTCGACGCCCAGGCGATAACTCTTGCCGACGTTCTTGGCGATGGCCTCGCCGATGTTGTTCAGTTCGCCTGTCAGCACGAACTGATCCTTGTAACTCATCCAGTAGATGTTGGCTCCAGCCGAGAAGCACTCGCTTTGGAACTTATAGCCAGCCTCGAGGTCGTTCAGGCGCTCGGCCTTCAGTTCCGTGCCGAGGTTGTCCTCATAGTCGTTGCGCGTCGGCTCTTTGTGGGCGATGGCATACGAGGCATAGACCTTGTGGTTGGGGGTGATATCGTAGTTCAGGCCGAACTTGGGGTTGAAGAAATTGAATGATTCGTCGATCACGTATCTGCCATCGGCATTGGCGCCGTACCAGTCGCCAGGATTCTGCATCCGGATGCCGATATGGCGGTACTGAAGGTCGAGGAAGCCGTTCAGGCCGCGGGCCAATTCGTAGTTCACTTTGCCATAGACATTCCAGTCTGTCTTCTTGGCATTGTCGCGATAGTATTCAAAGTCGGGCAGCAGTTCCAGTCCCTGCGGCACGTTCTTCACCCATTTCACCAGTCCGAAGTGGTCGCCGTCGTACTTGTTCCAGCCACCGCCGACGGTGGCCTCGATGCCCTCGCGGTTGTTGTAGACCAATGAGGCTACGACGGCAAAGAAGTCATTGTCCATCTTCTTCTGGCGGATGAGGTCGCTCTTCAGTTTGGGGTTGCCGCCTGCCTCGGCATCGAACCAGGGACCGTAAGGCAGATATTCCACCAGCTTGCGCCCGTTCTTGTATTCCTCGTAGTAGCCCTGGCCCTTGGTGTAGTGGCCTGTCATGTTCAGGCTCAGGTTGCCCGTGATGCGCTGGTTCCACAGCAACTGATAGTTCTGCTGGTGGTAGTTGTCCGTCTGGCCGTCATAATAATGAACGTTGCCGTTATCGTCGTAATACTCGCCGCAGGAGTTATAGGTGCGGCCGTAGAGGCTCTGCTCGTACTTCGACGTGTAGTTCCAGGCATGATAGGTCTCCTCGATACCGTTCCAGGTCAGCAGTTTCACCACCGTGTTGTCCGAGAAATAGCCGCCTTGCAGGAAGTAGGAGTTCAGTTTCGTCGAGGCACGGTCAAGATAGCCCTTTGAGCCGATGTTCGAGAGTCGGCCCTGCAGTCCCCAGTGTTCCTTGATGAGTCCTGTGCCGAAGCGGAGGGTCTCCTTATGGGAGTAGTAGGATCCTCCAGAGAGGTCGAGGCCTACGTATGGCTCTGTGCCGATGTTCTCCGTCTGCATGTTCACCGTAGCGCCGAAGGCGCCAGCACCGTTGGTAGATGTTCCCACGCCGCGCTGGATTTGCATCGACTGCACGCTGCTGGCAAAGTCGCCCATGTTCACCCAGTAGAGTTGGGCGCTCTCAGCGTCGTTCATTGGTATGCCGTTGGCCGTGATGTTGATGCGGCTGGGATCCGTGCCACGCACTCGGAGTGAGGTATAGCCGATGCCGTTGCCTGCATCCGAGGTCATCGTAACGCTGGGGGTCAGCGACAGCAGGTAGGGCACGTCCTGTCCGAAGTTGACGGCCTTGATCTCGTCTTTCCCCATGTTGGTGTAAGCCACTGGTGTTTTGTTCGTTGCTCGCGTCGATACCACCTGCACACCCTGCAGTTCTACCGCCAGGAGTGAGTCGAGTTCGCCCTGGGCATTCATACTTACTGCATTCGCCAGCGCAGCCATCACCATGGCCCTTCTCCAAAATCCATGAAATCCGTGTTGTCTGTTGTTACTTTTCATTCTTTTAATTGTACCTTTAATTAATAAATAATGTAAAGGGGAACATTGTGTTTGTCGAGTTACTATCCATCCCTACGCCGGCATGATCCGGATCAGGTTAGAGGGTATCATCTCAGCCCACACCCGTGGGCACCCCTTGAATTGCGGCTGCAAAGGTACAAAAAAAAAGTAAAAAGAAAAAGTGAAAAGTGAAAAATTTGCTGCCGCCCTTCAAGTTTTGTGTGGCGGCAGCAAATTCTTCACTCTTCACTCTTCATTCTTCACTCATATTCTTCACTCTTACCTACCTGATTCCCATGCGGGCCTCTACGACGTTCACCACGTAGTCGCCTAACTTCTCGCACTCGTTGATGAGGTCCATGTAGATGGTGCCGACAGCATAGGTGTACTCATGATTGTTCACATCCGTGATGTTCTGAGACTTCAACTGGTTGCGGTAGTTGTTGATCTCATGCTCAATATTGAATGTGCGGTTCAGGTCGAACGACTCCTTGCGGCCACCCATCAAGCGATTCATCTGTGTCAGCGACTGGTCCGTCAGTTCCATCATCTGGTGGATATGGTCGTACTGCTTCTCAACGAAGTGGTCTTCCTTGCCGTTGTACTTGCGGGAGATGGTGCGGGCCATATTGTAGCAGGCATCGCCAATCGACTCCAACTCCGAGATCTCACGGAGCATGGCACGTATCTTGGCTTTCGTGTCGTCAGACAGATGGGCATCACTCACAGACTCGAGATACTTGGCAATCTCCAGTTCCATATTGTCGCTGATGCCTTCGTACTTCTCGATACGGGTGTAGAGTTTGTTGAAATCACCAGCCTGACTATCCTTCTTGTTCGAAGAACTCGACGAGAGGGTCAGCAACTCACGAACCATTCCAAACATCCGCTGCATACGTTCTGAGAACGACTGGATCTCTTTCTGGGCCTCGAGTACTGAGAGTTCCGGCGTCTTCATGAAGCCAGCGGTGATGAAATGCAGGCGGAAGTCCTCTTCCTCGTCGACCTTCTTGGACTTGATCACCCAACATACGAACTTCTCTATCTGGGGGATAAACCAGATGAGGATGAATGTGTTGGCCACGTTGAAGGCTGTGTGGAAGGCTGCAAGCACGAAACTCAGTTTAGCCGAGTTGGCGAGGAACACGCTGGCTTCCACAGCGCTCTTCTGCATGGTCACGTCGTAGCCTACCCAACCACACACCATGTCGATGAACGGACGGAAGACGAACAGGATCCAGATAACTCCAAAGACGTTGAAGAACATGTGAGCCAAAGCAGCCCGACGAGCCTGGGTATTGGCCGACATCGCAGCCAGGTTAGAGGTCACCGTCGTACCGATGTTCTCACCCATTACCAGGGCGATACCCTGATAGATGGGCAGGGCGCCGCTCGAACAGAGGATCATCGTGATAGCCATCACGGCAGCAGATGACTGCACACAGAACGTCATCACACCACCCAGAAAAAGGAATATCAGCGTTGTGAGGAACGAATTGGGGTCGAAGGATGCGAAGAAGTCGAGCAGTGTCTCATTCTCACCTAAGTTCATCTCGGTGCCTGTCATACGGAGTGTACCTAATCCCAAGAGCAGGAACGACAGACCGAAAAGGAAGTCGCCGATATAGCGGTACTTCTTCAGATAGATCAGGATGATGCCGATGAAGAAGGCGGGATAGACGGCGCTGGTGATGTCGAACGACATACCTGCCGACATAATCCATGCCGTCAGTGTGGTACCGATATTGGCACCCATGATGACGGAGATAGCCTGCGCCAGCGTCAACAGTCCTGCATTGACAAACGAGACGGTCATCACCGTCGTAGCCGTTGAAGACTGTACAGATGCCGTCACCAGCATACCTGTCAACATACCTGTAAAGCGATTGGTGGTCATTGCCCCAAGGACGTGTCGCAACTGCGGACCTGCCATCTTCTGCAAAGCCTCACTCATCGATTTCATACCGAACATCAGAAGAGCGAGTGAGCCAAGAAGTTTAAATATGATAAGCATAAAAGATAGCTTTTAATTCGAATTCGGCCACAAAGTTACAAAAATAATTCGTAATTGACAATTGATAACTGATTATTTTTGCACTGTGGCAGCAAATTTTTCACTATTTGCTTCTAGCTCTTCATTTTTTTTGTTATCTTTGCAGGCAGATAAAGAACTATAAATATGGAACAGACAGTACAGATTCACATTCGTAATAACGGACAGACGATAGAAGTACCGATGGGCTGCACGCTCGAAGAGGCCTATCGCCAGTCGGGACTCGAGATGAAGCACGGTCCGATCTCGGCACATGTTAATAATAAGGTGGAGGGAATGCATTTCCGGATCTATAAGCAGAAGCAGGTCGAATTCCTGGATGTCACCTCTTCCAGCGGTAGCAGGGCTTACACCAGGTCGCTCTTCTTTGTGCTCTGTAAGGCTGTCCACGACCTCTTTGATCCTTGTAAGGTGGCTATTGACATCCCGGTGTCTAACGGCTACTACGTAAATCTGAACATCGGACGGCCTGTGACTCTCGATGATGCTGGAGCCATCCGCCGCCGTATGCAGGAGATTATCGATGCTGCATTGCCTATCCATCGGCATGAGACAACCACCAAGGAGGCCATCGAACTCTTCGACAGCCTGCACAACCGCTCGAAGGTGAAACTGCTGAAGAGCATCGGCAGCCTGTACACCACCTATTATGATATTGACGGCTATGTGGACTATTATTACGGTTCGCTGCTGACAAACACCTCGCAACTCTACCTCTTCGGCGTGGAGAAATACTACGATGGCCTGTTGCTGCGCATCCCCTCCCGTGAGCATCCTGATGAACTGGGCGAGATGACGCATCAGGACAAGATGTTCGGTATCTTCAAGGAGCACCACCAGTGGCAGGACATCTTGGGACTGCGCACTATCGGCGACCTGAACGAGGTGATCGAAAAGGGCTACTCGTCGCAGTTGATACAGATCAGCGAGGCTCTGCAGGAGAAGAAGATTGCCAGGATTGCAGACGAGATAGCCCAGCGTAAGGGTATCAAGATGGTGCTCATCGCCGGACCGTCGTCGAGTGGCAAGACCACCACCTGCAAGCGCCTCAGCGTACAGTTGGCTGTCAACGGCATCAAGCCCGTGGGTATCTCGCTCGACGACTATTTCCTCGACCGCGACAAGACGCCGCTCGACGAGAAGGGCGACTACGACTTCGAGAACCTGCACGCCCTGAACCTGCCGCTGCTGAACGAGCAACTGTCGGCCCTCTTCCGTGGCGAGGAGGTGGAATTGCCACGCTACGACTTCCCCACGGGCACCAGTCAGATGAGCGGCAGGCGCCTCCGGCTCAAGGAGAACGAGATACTGGTCGTAGAGGGTATCCATGCCCTGAATCCGGAACTGACCTCTGCAATCCCTAACGACCAGATCTTCCGTGTCTACGCCTCGGCTCTGACCACGATTCTGCTCGATAACCACAACTATGTGCCAACCACCGACAACCGTCTGCTGCGCCGCATCATCCGCGACCATAAGTATCGCGCCGTCTCGGCTCAGGAGACCATTCGCCGTTGGCCTTCAGTCCGTGCCGGAGAGAATAAGTGGATCTTCCCCTTTCAAGAAAATGCTGATGCGATGTTCAACTCTGCCATGCTCTTTGAACTGGCTGTCATCAAGAGTCAGGCGGAGCCTTTGCTCGAACAGGTGCCGGAGAACTGTGCGGAGTATGCCGAGGCTTATCGGCTGCTGAAGTTCCTGCGTTACATTAAACCTATTCCGGAAACGCAGATCCCGCCCACCTCCCTCCTCCGAGAGTTCCTCGGCGGCTCGTCGTTCGAGTATTAACTTCCCCTCCTGAGTTCTTGGCAGAGCCAAGCGGCAAAGCCGAGCGAGGAGGGGTTAGGGGGGCTGAACAACGGCTTGTTGAGTTGCCTTCCAACACAGTAAAGGATGCCTTCCAAGGGTCGTTAAGATGCTTGTTTACCCCCCTAAACAAGCATCCCTTACTCTGTTATCAGGCTTTCCTTACTGTCGTGGAAGGCATCTCCAACACCCTTAACAGGCATCGTTACAAACGTACCCCCGATTTTGCTATGTCGGGATAGCAGTTTTCGTAGAAAAAGAGACTTGATGCCGTTTTGACCCCATCCCTCCCTAAATCTCCGGAAACGCCTTTATATAAAGGGGTAAGAGATAGGGAGGGATTGTAAAAATCCCTCCCTTTTCCCTCCCTTTTCTCTCCCGTCATATCTCCCATGATGCTCAGGCTGCCTTCAGCGGAACCACCTCATAATAGGCAATATGAGAGCGCTCCTTGTGACTGAATCCGAGGGCTTTGATGATCTTTCCCAGACGCACCTTGTTGCCGACGGTGTTCTGCAGCGAAGGATAGTCCTTCTGGATAATGGTGATCAACTGGTCGCAGTTCATCTTCTTGGCCGCCTCTCCCTCATTGGGCTGTCGGAAGCAGGCTACGAACATGTCGCCAAGATCCTTCTGCTCCATAAACTCCTGATTCAACTGCTGGAGACGGATCACCTCGTTGTTGTCAAACCAATAGCGAGCCTCCAACTCCTTCAGTTCATACACCACCTGAGCATAGAGTTGATCGTAATTGATCTCGCCCGTGTTGTCGATCATCAGTCCGTCAGGAATCTGGATGCAGATATATCGACGACTGCCAGTGGCATCCTTCAGCGGATGACGGTTGTTGGTAGTAGCCACAAACGAGGCATAACGGGGTCGATCCTCCTGGGTTCGTCCATAGATAGGACGTCCGTTCACTTTGCTCACACTCAGCGTCTGCTTCAGCGAAGCCTGCTGTGAAGGACGGATGGCCTCCAACTCGTCGAGGTTGACGAAGAGGTTGTGCGTCAGCGCCATCTCCTTGTCGAACTTGTTCGAGAGATTCAGGTGACCCAGGAAATACTCTCGCAGATGGGGAGGTAGCAGTCGACGCATGAAGACCGTCTTTCCACAGCCCTGCAATCCGATGAGGGTTGGTACACACTCGTTGCCATGAAGCATGTCCATCTGAAGCCAGTGGGCTACGGCAGAGCGAAACCAGATAGTGAGATAGTTCAGATGCTCAGAACTGACACCAGGGATACGGCCAAAAAGACGGGCAATGTGGTTCTGTCCGTCCCACTTGGGCAGGGCGTTGAGGTAGTCCTGAATCGGGTTGTACTCAGGAACCTCCTCCGATCCCACCCAATCCGAGATTTCCGTCTTAGGGCTGCCCTTTTCGAGGACCTGCTCCTTCTTGGCTTTGATTACGATGCTGTTCTGTGCCTCTGGTGTCAGAGTACGAAACTTCAATCCGGCTTCATCGAAGCCGCTCGAGAGGCCTTCGGCAGTCTTGGCTGCCTCAGGCAAGGTTGCAAACTCTACCTTTCCATTAAGCATGTTGCGGCGGAAGCGGTAGTTCTCATTGAGGAACATCTCGATGGCGAGTGTTCCCTGCTGGCTGACTTCTGAAGTCTCGCCAGTAAATGTCTTTTTACTGTCCATAATACTTAAAATAAACTGTTAAAAAATGGTTTTTGAGTCGCGCTTTTCACAGCGTGTTTTTCAGCCTACGAGCCGCTTCCTGCAACTTCGTTCTTGCAAGGTGCAAAGATACAACATTTTTTGCTGATTTGCAAGAAAAAACACAAGAAAGTTTCAGATTTAACAATTGTCGCTACCTTATATATAATAAGGTGCTCGAAATAACTGTTGGACGTGAGAGACGATGTGAGGGATGACGGGAGAGAAAAGGGAGGGATGATGTGAGGGGTAACGGGAGGGATGAATCTCTCGAAATACCTTTAAATAAAGGATTTTTGATCAAAATAGGGAGGGATGACGTGATTCTATGAAAATTCTCTCGCACAAAATAAACTCAAAAACATTTGGTTTTCTCTTCATTTATTCGTACCTTTGCACCTAATCACTGGCAACATACCTCAGAGGAGGGCCGGTGTGACTTTTGTGGGTAAAATATAACAAGCGTTTGCTGTTTATTCAATAACGTTCGGGAAACTTGGCGGTGGAAAGAACAAGACAGAATGATAACAGTAGATGCTCACGTATGTGGGCACTACTACATCTTCTGTCTTAGGTTTCCGCCAAGTACCTCCGAACGGGATGTGGTTTAAGGTGTCCACTTCTCGTTTTCGGTAGGTTCTTGGTAGAAACCGTTGTTATCTGGATTTACTAGAGTTGCTTTGTTTGATGATGCCCCATCATTAAACACTTAAAGCTATGGCGGTAATTAACGACCTGATAGAAAGGATCAGCGATCCTGAGCTGCGTCGTCGTATCAGCGAAGAGGTGGCACGTATGCAGAAACAGAAGAAATTCGGGCTGGTGTTCGAGGAACATCTGCCTGAAGCGACTCCATTATACGACATCCCCATTAAGAAGAAATCTCTGGTATCTCTAAAAGACAGATACTTTAAGGACTTTTACTTGGTAAAGGATATCAATGGCGATAAGCTGATTTGTGAAAAGCAGGATGATAGCCGAGAGATAGTAGAACTAAATCGAAAAGATGTTGTGGCTGTGGCTCAGTTTGGTCAGCCTATCTACCCCTATCTCAAGCCGATGGATGCCGTCAAGAATGCGCCAGATAGTGATTTATGGCATACACTGATTGAGGCAGACAACTATCATGCCTTGCAACTATTGGTTTATCTTTATGGCGGTATGGTGGATTGTATCTATATTGATCCTCCATACAACACGGGAGCCAGAGACTGGAAATATAACAACGACTATGTTGACTCTTCTGATGCTTATCGTCACAGCAAATGGTTAAGTATGATGAAGAAGCGTTTGCTTCTTGCCAAGAAATTGCTGAACCCGAAAGATTCTGTGCTGATAGTAACGATTGATGAAAAAGAGTATCTGAGACTTGGATGTCTTTTAGAAGAATTATTCCCAGAGGCAAGAATACAGATGGTAAGCACGGTGATTAAAGCAGGTGGTAGTAAAAGATATGGTGAATTTACGAGATCTGGAGAATATATTTTCTTTGTAATGTTTGGCTGCTCAGAACCAGATAATGTTTCTTACGATATGTCGAAAGGTTACAATATTCAGCACAAAGAGGATAAGACTCCCATCACATGGCAAGGATTACGGCGTAGAGGTGGCGAAAATTGGCCTCGACACCGACGTCCCAATCTTTTTTATCCTTTATTTATTGATGAAGTCACCCATAAATTAGTAAGTTTAGGAGAGTCACCATCACTTGAAACGGATAGACATAGTATTATTGCCCCAGATGGTACATTCGCAGTTTGGCCATTAGCACCTAATGGAGAAGAAGGTACCTGGCAAATATCACAGGAACGCTTCATGAAGCAATTAGAACAAGGAACATTGATAGTAAACTCCGTAGATAAAGAAAAAGAATTTGCGTCTGTACTTTACTTAAAAACTGGAGATATTTCAAGAATAGAGAGTGGTCAATTAAAAATAATTGGTAGAAATGAAAAAGGACAAGTTATAGTTGAACCTGTTATAGAAGAATTAAATACTCTTAAACCAGGAACTATATGGAATATGCCATACCATGATGCAAGCACATATGGAACTCTATTAGTGAGAAAAATATTGCCAGGTAACAGTTTCGCCTATCCCAAATCATTATATGCTGTAAGAGATACATTAGACTTGTTCACTAGAAAAAAGAAGGATTCCTTGATCATAGATTTCTTCGCCGGCAGCGGGACAACACTTCATGCAGTGAATCTACTAAATGCGGAGGATGGAGGTAAGCGTCGTTGTATTATGGTGACAAATAATGAGGTGTCAGAGGCTGAAGCAAAAGCTCTGAGAAAGAAAGGCTATCAGCCAGGCGATGAAGAATGGGAGAAATACGGCATAGCCAGATATGTTAACTGGCCTCGAACGGTTTGCAGCATAGAGGGCCACGACATCAACGGCAATCCCTTGAAGGGTAATTACCTGAGCAACGACCAACCTATGCAAGATGGCTTTAAGGCCAATGCGAAGTATTTCAAGCTGGGTTTCCTGGATAAATATTCTGTAGAGGCCTATCGCCAGTTCCGTGAACTATTGCCACTACTCTGGATGAAGGCAGGGGCTATCGGCGAATGCCCATCATTGGAAGGCAAAGGTATTCCATCGTTCATGATATTGGATGAGAATAAAATGGCAATCCTGACAGAAGAAAGCAATTATGCCGTATTCTTAGACCAGATGAAAGACAGGAAGGATATCAAGACCATCTTCTTGGTCGTGGACTCAGAGATTGGCTTCCGTGAAATGGCCGCTCCGTTTAAGTGGTCTAAGACCTATCAGCTCTATAAAGACTATTTAGAGAACTTCAGTATTAACTACGACAAATAATACAACGCTATGACATCGACACTATTTCCCTTTCAAACAGAGGCATTAGATAAACTCCGCTCGTTTTGCAAGAAAGCAAAGCGTGACTATAAAGATGATGGTGAGCATACTATCATTACGCTGGCTGCTCCTACTGGTGCAGGTAAGACTATTATCATGTCAGGACTGATGGAGAAGATATTGCGTGGTGATGAAAACAATGCCAAAGAAGAGGATTCTATATTTGTATGGTTGTCGGATGACCCGGAACTGAACGAACAGTCGATGCACAAAGTGGAACACGAAACCATGTATGAGTTGCCACTTGGCAGTCTTGAAATCATCAAAGAAGAGTCATTTGATAGAGAGGTACTGGAGGACGGCAAGATATATTTCCTAAACATTCAGAAATTGAGTAAGTCGAGTAATCTGACCAAGAGCAAAGATGGACGTGAGTACACGATATGGGAGACTCTGCAGAACACTATCGAACAGAAAGGTGAAAGGCTCTATTTCATGATAGACGAAGCGCATCGCGGCACACAAAAGGCTGATGCAAATACAGCCAACTCGATTATGCAGAAATTTGTCTTCGGCAGTCCGAATGATAAGCTCGACAAAATGCCTATTGTGATTGGCATGAGTGCTACCATTGATCGTTTTAGTGAACTGATAAAAGGCACAAATTCCACGACTCGTTCTTGCATTATTAAGGCTGAAGATGTAAGAGACTCTGGGCTATTGAAAGAAGAAATCAATATCAGTTACCCCGGCGATAACGATATACAGCGAGGTATGGCTATCCTGAAATATGCCACACGTGAATGGAAAGAAAAGTGCCAGCATTGGGAAGCCTATTGCCAGAAAGAGCATGAACCGACTGTATATCCCGTAATGGTGATACAAGTGGAGAATGGACATGGTGACAAAATATCTGAAACAGACCTTGACGAATGTCTAAAAGCTGTAGAGGAAGAACTGGGCAGAGTACTATATGAAGGTGAGGTAGCTCACTCTTTCGGAGAACCTAAGACGGACCTAACTATAAACGGGCTGAAAGTACCATACGTAGAGCCTTCGAGAATTGATGAAAGCAAAAAGGTAAGAGTTGTATTCTTCAAGGAAAGTCTGACAACAGGTTGGGATTGCCCTAGGGCTGAGACTATGATGTCGTTCAGAACAGCTAATGATTACACCTATATTGCACAACTAATGGGCAGAATGGTACGTACACCGCTGCATCGCAGAATAGATGGTGACGAATCGTTGAACAATGTTCACTTGTTCCTGCCCAACTACAATAGCGAGAATGTGCAGAAAGTGATAGATGCGCTTGGCAGTAATGATGGGGAGGGTATTCCCACTAAGATTAAAAAGCATGCTGTAGGAGCATCAGAGGAGCAAGAACTACATGTGGCAGAGGATAAGAAAGACGTGTTTGAATGGCTGAACAGCATTCAGTTGACAACGTATGTTATCAGTAAGTATCGAGTAAGTAACTATTTGACGTCACTCTTTAATTTGGCTTATCTGGCGGCTAATACTCAAGGTGTAGATCCAGAAGCAGCAATAAGGGTATCAAGTCAAATCGCAACCATGATACGCAGCTATATTGAAAAGCTTCAGGCCGAGGGTATATATAATAATAAGGTAGAAGAGATCAAAAAGTTTGTGCTTACTGAAAGCAAGATGGAATACTTGAAAGATGGAAAGCTGGAGAGTTCTTCAAAGCTTGTGCTTGAATTGACAGACTATGACATAGAACGTGAATTTGCTCGTGCTGACGCCAAATTGAAGAATGCTGGCAAGAGATATACCCGTGACTATTTCGATAAGGCAGACATGACAGACTTGATGATTGATGTGATACTATTTACGCAGTCAGAGGATTGTATGTCTGAACTAGACAAGTATGCTAAGGCAACCTTCTATCAATATAAACATGAATACAGAAAGGTCCTGTCGAAATATAGCGAGAACGTCAAAAGCAAATACGACAAATGTACTCGCGAAGGAGAAGAGGTAAGCGACCATTCTTGGATGTTGCCCAGCACAATCTATCTGCCCAAGGGAGAGGAGAATATAGAAGGACATCTGTTTGTAGATGATGAAGGAAAGGCATCTTTCTCATTAAATTCATGGGAGCAACAGATAATAAAGGATGCCAAGAAGGACGAGGACTTCGTATGCTGGCTCCGTAATCAAGACAGGAAATCATGGTCATTGTGTATCACTTACGAAATGGGAGGGAAGTCGCATCCGTTCTATCCAGACTTTGTTATCGTAAGAAAGGATAAGAATGGTGGCTATTTGCTAGACCTCGTAGAGCCTCATTGGAAAGACGAGGATAATGTTCCCAAAGCAAAGGCTATGGCAAAATATGTTGAGGACGAGCAAGGCAATGTAGAACGATTTGAGATGACAAGAGTTTATGATGACAAGATGCTCCGGCTTGATTTTGCAAATCCTGCTATCAGCCATCGACTGGCTGATGCTACCAAGTATAATGATGACTTTCTGGATGAACTATTCAGGGAGTTTGGGTAATCCTAAAATAAAGGGGAAATCTCTTTTATTTAAAATTAGTCATTGATCCTTTTTCCTAGCCATTCGTCTGTCGGGATAGTTATTCGTCAGTCTTTTTAGCCGTATGTCCCCATAATTTGGCAGATTCAGCAACTAATCTTATCTTTGCAGCGTCAAAGATTTAAAAGTATTATCATATGAAGAAAGTATTAAAGATTGCGCTGCTGAGCGTATTAGGACTGGTAGTAGTCATTGGGGTGTTAATGTGGTTGGAGTTCGGACCATTGGTAAAGGGAGCCCTCTCGGCTGAAAAGATAGACGACGGTCTCTACTATATGGAGTATCGGGGTGATGACGGCTTTGACGGGCTGATGGCCCAAGGCGGTTTTGAAAGTGCTGACCAGATGGTGAGTTACATTATCGAATACCTGTCGAGAGGCCATTACAAGCCAGAAGTGCAGACCCAGAAGACTGACTTCGGGTGCTCTGCGCTGACGGTAAAGACACCAGACGGTGGTGTCATGATGGGTCGTAACTTCGATTTCCCTTCGGCCTTAGGCGTCGTGCTGCATACGATTCCTGACCGTGGCTACGAAACGATCACCACCTTTAATGTTAAATTCTACGGATTTGGCGAGGATTATAAACCTGAAGGATTCTCGAATCAATATCTGGCGCTTACAGGACTGTTTGTGGCACTCGACGGTATCAACGAGAAAGGACTTGCCGTTGCCGACTTGATGGCAGGTGATACGATTCAGACTCACCAGCGCACCAGCAAACCAGACTTGACTACGACGGCTGCTATCAGTTACCTGTTAAAGAATGCGGCTAACGTCGACGAGGCGCTGGATTTGCTTCGTGGCATCGATATGCACTCCGACATTGGTTCTGCTCATCATTATGCCATGGCCGATGCATCGGGCAAGCATGTGGTAGTAGAATATGTCAACAACGAGATGGTTGTGGTGGAATCACCCGCTGTAGCCAACCACTATCTGTGTAATGCCAAACTCAATGTGGGCCTTGCAGAGGGCGACGATCGATACGACAGACTTTGCGAGCGATACGAACAGACTGGAGGCGTGATGAATGAGAAGCAGTTAACCGAAGCCATCGGGGCCGTATCGCAGCCGGAAAGAGAGGGCTTCCTCGGCACGGCATGGACGATGGTGATGGACCTGAAGCATCCATCAGTGACATATTACTCTCGCCGCCACTTCGACAAGCCGTTACATTTTGAATTGAAGAAATAATAACAAGACAGCAAAGGGGCGACTCCTTGTAAAATGAATATTTATCGCAAGAAAAGTGCATATTTGCAAGAAAAGGGAGGTAAATATGCACTTTTTGTTATTTTCATTTGGCTTTATGAATATAAATGTATAATTTTGCAGCCGTTTTAGTGAAAGTTAGTAATAAACCAAATAATTATGGCAGAACAATTAGAAGTGAAAGAGCTCGACCAGGTGGTCGTACGCTTCTCTGGTGACTCCGGCGACGGTATGCAGTTGGCTGGAAACATCTTCTCTACGGTCAGTGCCACCGTTGGCAACGGCATTTCCACATTCCCTGACTATCCCGCTGACATCCGTGCCCCGCAAGGTTCGCTGACGGGCGTCTCAGGCTTCCAGGTACATATCGGTGCTGGTAAGGTGTACACCCCTGGCGACAAGTGCGACGTGCTGGTAGCCATGAACGCTGCTGCGCTGAAGACGCAGTACCGCTATGCCAAGTCAGGTGCGACGATCATTATCGATACCGACTCCTTTGGACCTAAGGATTTGGAGAAGGCACAGTTTAAGACAGAGGATTACCTCGGTGAGATGGGCATCGACCCGGACCGTGTGATCCAGTGCCCCCTCACCACGATGGTGAAGGACTGTCTGGCTGATACGGGCATGGACATGAAGGCGATGATGAAGTGCCGTAACATGTTTGCCCTCGGGCTCGTGTGCTGGCTCTTCGACCGTGACCTCAATCTCGTGGCCAACTTCCTGAAGGAGAAGTTTGCCAAGAAACCCGCCATCGCTGAGGCTAATATCAAGGTGATCCAGGCAGGCTACGACTACGGCCATAATACCCACTCTTCGACGGTGAACGTCTATCGTGTGGAGTCGAAGACCAAGGAACCCGGACGTTATATGGATATCACGGGTAACAAGGCTACGGCCTACGGTTTCATCGCCGCTGCCGAGAAAGCAGGACTGAGGCTCTATCTTGGTTCTTATCCCATCACCCCTGCCACTGACGTGCTGCATGAGTTGTCGAAACATAAGTCATGTGGTGTCATCACCGTTCAGTGCGAGGACGAGATCGCTGGTTGTTCGTCAGCCCTCGGTGCTTCGTTCGCTGGTGCATTGGGTGTGACTTCTACCTCTGGCCCTGGCATCTGCCTGAAGAGTGAGGCCATGAACCTCGCCGTCATCATGGAACTGCCGCTGGTGGTGCTTGACGTGCAGCGTGGTGGTCCTGCCACGGGTCTTCCCACGAAGTCGGAGCAGACAGACCTGTTGCAGGTATTGTTTGGCCGTAATGGTGAAAGTCCGATGCCTGTGATGGCTGCCACCAGTCCTACAGACTGTTTCGATGCTGCCTATCAGGCTTGTAAGATCGCCTTGGAGCACATGACACCTGTCGTGCTGCTGACGGATGCTTTCGTAGCCAACGGCTCGGGTGCCTTTAAACTCCCTAATCTCGCCCAACTTGACCCCATCAATCCCCCTTATGTTCCTGAGGAACTGAAAGGTAAATGGACACCGTATATGCGTACCGAGAACGGTACCCGCTACTGGGCTGTGCCTGGTCGTGAGGGCTTTGCTCATATCCTCGGCGGACTGGAGAAGGACTCGAACACAGGTGCCATCTCTACGAATCCTGAGAACCACGATCTGATGACTCGTCTGCGCCGGCAGAAGATTGCCAATATCCAGGTACCTGACCTCGAGGTCGATGGCGATGCTGATGCAGACCTGCTGATTGTGGGCTTCGGCTCTACCTACGGCCATCTGCACTCGGCGATGGATGAACTCCGTCAGAAGGGTTACAAGGTGGCACAGACGCACTTCAAGTATCTGAACCCGCTGCCCAAGAACACCGCTGCCGTCCTTAATAAATATAATAAGGTGGTAGTGGCCGAGCAGAACATGGGTCAACTTGCTGCCTATCTCCGCATGAAGGTCGACGGCTTTGTGCCCTTCCAGTTCAATCAGGTGAAAGGTCAGCCCTTCGTGGTAGAAGAGTTAGTCAACGCATTCGAGGACATTTTAAAGAAGTAAAGCTATGAGTACATATACAGCACAAGATTTTAAGAAAGGACAGCCTCGTTGGTGTCCGGGTTGCGGTGACCACTTCTTCCTGGCATCGCTCCATAAGGCCATGGCTGAGATCGGCGTGGCTCCCGAGAATGTTGCAGTGATCAGTGGTATCGGCTGTTCGAGCCGTCTGCCTCACTATATGGCTACCTACGGCATGAACACCATTCATGGTCGTGCTGCCGCCATCGCTACTGGTGCGAAGGTGGCTAATCCCAACCTCACCGTCTGGCAGGTGTCTGGCGACGGTGACGGACTGGCTATCGGTGGTAACCACTTTATCCATGCCAACCGTCGTAACATCGACCTGAACATGATCCTGCTCAACAACCGTATCTACGGTCTGACGAAGGGTCAGTATTCCCCCACCTCTCCCCGTGGCTTCGTGTCGAAGTCGAGTCCTTACGGTACAGTTGAGGATCCCTTCCGTCCTGCCGAACTCTGCTTCGGTGCCCGTGGACACTTCTTCGCCCGTGCCGTGGCTACCGATGCCAAGGGAACGGTGGAGATTCTGAAGGCTGCCTATGAGCACAAGGGTGCTTCGGTCTGTGAGATCCTGCAGAACTGTGTGATCTTCAACGACCACTGCCACGATATCGTATACAACAACGAGGGTCGTAAGAAGAATGCCATTTATGTAAAGCATGGTGAGAAACTTGTGTTTGGTGAGAACAATGAGTTCGGCCTCGTGCAGCAGGGCTTCGGCCTGAAGGTCGTGGAGATCGGCAAGGATGGCTATACCCTGGACGATGTACTTGTTCATGATGCCCACTGTGAGGATAACACCCTGCAGTTGAAACTCGCCATGATGACACCCGAAGATGGCTTCCCCATCGCCCTCGGCGTGATCCGCGACGTGGAGGCTCCTACCTACAACGATGCAGTTCACGCACAACTTGCTGAGGTCAGCGGTCAGAAGAAGTACCATAATTTTATGGAACTCCTTGAGACCAATGACATCTGGGAAGTGAAGTAACAGATAGGTTCACAGAATAAATCGGGGCGTTCGTTGAATATTTTTGGCGAATGCCCCGATTTCTTATTATCTTTGCATCCGAAAAAGATAAAACTACACGGATATGAAGAAGATTGTAATCATCATGATGGCTCTGGTAGGGGCACTGACTGTGCAAGCCGAAGAATATGCCTACCTGACCTTTGAGACGACGGACGGGGCGAAGGCTTCCGTTGACGTGTCGTCGTTGACACTGACAGTCAGCGGAAACACGTTGACGGCAGGTTCGCAGACCTTTACCCTTTCAAACCTCTCGAAGATGTACTTCTCGAATACCAGCGAGACGACCGCTATCGAGGAGATCACCACTGCCACGCTCGATGAGGCGGCAGACATCTACGACCTTCAGGGGCATAAGGTTACGAAGGAGCAGATGAAGCGCGGTGTCTATATTGTCAAGACGAAGTCAAAAACCTATAAGATGATTGTGAAATGAAACGTACCTTATTATATATAGTAGCCCTTGTGCTGACGATAGCAGCCACGGCTCAGACGCTGAACGTCAAGGTGGGCAGCGTCGTCTACCAGTTCCCTGCCGCTCAGACGGGAGAGATGACCTACGCTGACGGCGAGACGGTGACCATCATGGGTAAGACCTTTTCGCTCTCAGATATCGATGAAATGACGGTGGACGATACCGAAGTCACTGCCAATCTGGTCGACATAGCCTATAGCACTGGTGGCAGTGCCGTTGTGACAGTGGCAGGCAATGTGGCACAGTATGTCACACCAACCATCAGCGGCAATCACGTCACCATCGTACAGACGAATACAGACGCTGTGGACGACGATGAAATAACCTATCAGTTATCAGGAACGACTGTCGACGGCGAGTTTGCCCTTGATGGTTCCTACAAGTGTACGGTATCTTTGGCTGGTGTTTCGCTGACCAATCCTTCAGGTCCTGCCATCAATATCAGCAACAAGAAGCGCATACAGATCAGTGCTAAGAATGGAACTGTCAACACACTCACTGATGGTGCCGATGCCAATGAGGGCTGGAAAGGTTGCATCTATAGTAAGGGACAGATCCAACTGCAGGGCAAGGGTTCACTGACTGTCAACGGCAACACCAAGCATGCCATCAAGAGCGGCGACTATGTCACGGTGAAGAACCTGACGCTGACCGTGAAGTCAACGGTGGGAGATGGCATCTCGTGCAACAAATACTTTGTCATGAACAGTGGTGATGTGACCATCAGTGCCGGAGATGACGGTATCCAGTGCGACCTCGAGGACGATGATGACGTCACAGGCGAGACCACTGACCATGAGGATGAGAACTCTGGCAATATCTACATACAAGGCGGCACGCTGAACATCAACACCTCTGCTGTTGGTTCCAAGGGCGTCAAGGCCGTGGGTACACTCTACATTAATGAGTCCAGCACGACCACCAATATTACTGTGACCAACAGTGGTGGCGTGGACACCAGCGACGCCTCTGACTTGGTGGCAAGTGCCTGTCTGAAGGCTGATACGGCCATCGACATCAGCGGTGGTACACTGACGCTGACCAACAGCGGACAGGGCGGACGCGCCATCAACTCTGACGGCACCCTTACCATCAGTGGCGGCCATATCATCGCTCAGGCACAGGGCACGAACTATGGTTCTTCGAGCGGTCAAGGTGGATTCAGGCCTGGCGGCTGGGGTGGCAGCAGCAGTTCATCGTCAGACCATAAGTACGCCAAGGGTGTGAAAGCCGATGGAGATATCACCATTACGGGCGGCACGGTCAATGTCTATTCCAAGAGCCATGAGGGACTGGAGTCGAAAGGTACCATCACCATCAGTGGCGGACAGGTCTATGTGCAGGCTAGCGACGATGCCATCAATGCTGCCAGCCATATGACGATCAGCGGTGGATATGTCTGTGGCTATTCCACGGGTAATGACGGCCTGGACTCCAACGGGAACATGTATATCAAGGGCGGACTGGTCTATGCCATTTGCTCGGGTTCTCCCGAAGTAGCCTTTGATGCCAATACCGAAGGTGGCTATAAGCTTTACGTCGAGGGCGGCACCATCATCGCCATTGGTGGTATAGAGAGTGGCAGCAGCCTGTCGCAGTCGTGCTATTCTGCCAGTTCTTGGAGCAAGAACACTTGGTATGCCCTGACCGTTGGCAGCGACACCTTCGCCTTCAAGACACCTTCGAGCGGTGGCAGCGGCATCGTGTTGTCTGGTGCCTCACAGCCCTCGCTGGAGAGTGGCGTCACCGTCAGCGGCGGAAACAGCATCTTCGATGGCATGGGCTATACTGATGCCAGCGTCAGCGGAGGATCGACGGTCAGCCTCTCGTCCTATAGTGGTGGCGGTGGTTTTGGTCCTGGCGGTGGCGGAGGAGGCTTCCCTGGTGGATGGCACTGAAACAATATATTTTGGATTCTTACGTTATTGTATATGACAAAAGTGCATTGGATGAAGCAATCGCGTCAGGAGAATATCGCTTACTTGGTGGTGTGGGGACTGCTCTTTGCAGCCCCGCTGCTGAGTCTGTATGTGCGCACCATCAGCGATTCGAATGTCACATTCGACTGGGCAGAGGTGTTCTTGGTGTGGCGTAAGTTCACGATTTACCTCGTCCTGTTCCTCGTCCATAACTTCTTGCTGGCGCCGCTGTTGGTGCATCAGCACCGCAGGGTGGCGTATTTCTCCATCGTGGCAGTGGTCCTCGTGGCCTTTATGGTTTATCAGTGTAACAGCCGGCCTCATGTCAGGAAGCCTCTGAGGCACAGGCCGCATATAGAACAGGCAGACAGGCATCGGCCTCACTTCGATGAGCCGCCGAAAGAGTTCGACGGCGATCATCAGCCGTTTGGTGAGCCTGGTCCCCAGATGCATCGTCGCAACGGACCGCCTCCCTTCGTTGGCGAGCGAGACATCATGGCCGTCGTACTGCTTATCTTGATGTTTGGTGCCAACTTGGGTATCAAGGGCTATTTCCGCAGTCGCGACGACCGTAAGCGACTGGCCGAACTGGAGAAGCAGAACCTGGAGCAGCAGTTGGAGTACCTGCGCTATCAGATCAATCCGCATTTCTTCATGAATACACTCAACAACATCCATGCCCTTGTTGACATAGACCCTGAGAAGGCGAAGGATACGATCCTGGAACTGTCGAAGATGATGCGTTTTGTGCTCTACGAGGGTAATAAGCAGGTCGTGCCGTTGACGCGGGAGTTCGACTTTGTCCGTCACTATATTACGCTGATGCAGTTGCGTTATACTGATAAGGTACGTATCCATGTCAGCCTTCCCCAGGAAACTCCAGACCGTCAGATTCCGCCGCTGATACTCATCACCTTCATCGAGAACGCCTTTAAACATGGAGTCAGTTACCAGCAGGAGTCGTTTATCGAGGTGTCTGGCGTGGTCGAGGGAGAGATGCTGCGGTTCTCATGCCGTAACTCGAAGGCAGAGAAACCCAACGAGGAGAAAGGCGGCGTGGGCCTCGCCAATGTGCGGAGCCGGCTGGATCTGATATATGGTAAGAACTATACGCTCGACATCAGCGACGAGCCTGATGTCTATACCGTAGAACTCGTCATTCCCCTCCAATCATCAATGTGTAAATCGTAAATCCGTGAATCAGCCAATGAATATCCGTTGTCTTGCTATCGATGATGAGCCGCTGGCTCTGCAACAACTCGTTACATATATAAATAAGGTGTCGTTCCTCGAACTGGCTGCCCAGTGCCAGAGTGCGCTGGAAGCCCGTGCGTTCCTGGAGCACGACACGGTGGATGCCATCTTCTGCGACATCAACATGCCCGACCTCAACGGCATGGACTTCGTGAAGTCGCTTGCTGTACCGCCACAGATCGTCTTCACCACGGCTTACTCCGAGTACGCCGTCGAGGGCTTCCGTGTCAATGCCGTCGACTATCTGCTGAAGCCTTTCGGCCTGCAGGAATTCCAGCGGGCGGCCAATCGATTAAGCGAGAGGCTAGAGCAGAAGACTGAGAGGCATGAGCACTCTCCGATTGAAAACGATGTCATCTTCCTCAAGACCGACTATCGTGTCGTGAAGGTCAGCATCCCTGACATCCGATATATTGAGGGCATGAGCGAGTACCTGAAGGTGTGGATAGAAGGCGAGGTGAAGCCCATTATCACCCTGTTGTCGATGAAGAAGATGGAAGAGCGATTGCCGGATTACTTCATGCGCATCCATCGCTCCTATATCATCAACCTCAACAAGATCCAGGAGGTGAACAAGAACCGGGTCATCATGGACGCCGAGACCTATCTTCCCATCGGCGATATGTACAAAGAGACCTTCCAGGCCTATTTGGATACCAAGTTCTTGGGGAAATAAAATTGCAAACTCTACATATCAATCATCCTCATGGTCTTCGCCTTTGGGGATGTTTTCGTGTATTTATACACTTAATAGTCAATTTCTTTCCGCTTTCTTCTTTCCATTTTCCACTTTATTTAGTACCTTTGCACTCGATTTCCGCCTATTCATTCAAATACAACGATAAGATATGTTTCACATTTACGAAGGCTTTCATCTCGTCGACGCATACCATAAGGTGCGCCATCAGCGTAAGTATCACCCCGAAGACAGCGCCAAGCGTGTCGTCAAGATTGCCATTGTGGCATTAGTCACCCTCCTGCTCTGGAATCTTCCGACGGAATGGTTCGGTATTCAGAACCTGACAGTCATCCAGCAGCGCGTGATTGCCATCTTTGCCTTTGCCACATTGATGTGGATTCTCGAAGTAGTCAGTTCATGGGCCACATCGATAGCCATCATGGTACTGATGTTGCTATTCTGTACGGACAGTGGTATCGCGCCGATGGTAAACGAGGAGGAGGTAGGCAAAGTACTCAGTTACAAGGGTGTGATGGCTTGCTTTGCTGACCCCGTGATTATGCTGTTTATCGGTGGATTTGTTCTGGCCATCGCCGCTACGAAGACTGGTCTCGATGCCCAATTGGCTAAGGTGCTGCTTAAACCCTTTGGCACTAGAAGTGAAATGGTGCTGTTGGGCTTCCTTTTAGTAACAGGTCTGTTCTCAATGTTTGTCTCGAACACGGCTACTGCCGCTATGATGCTCACGTTCCTTACGCCTGTATTCCGTCAGTTGCCTCCTGAGGGCAAGGGTCGTATCGCTCTGGCCATGGCGATTCCTGTAGCTGCCAACCTGGGTGGTATGGGTACGCCTATTGGTACACCGCCGAACAATATCGCCTTGAAGTATCTGAACGATCCTGAGGGCCTGAACCTGGGTCTGGGCTTCGGTCAGTGGATGATGTTCATGTTCCCCTTGGTAATCCTGCTGTTGTTTATCAGTTGGCGGCTGCTTCTGAAGTTCTTCCCTTTCAGCCAGAAAACGGTAGAACTGAACATAGAAGGAGGTATGCAGAAGGGATTCCACTCCACAGTGGTCATAATCACTTTCTTCCTTACCATCGCTCTCTGGCTCTCTGACCGTTTCACCGGCATCAATGCCAATACAGTGGCTATGGTTCCGTTCTGTATCTTTGCCCTGACGGGTGTAATTAACAAGCGCGACTTGGAGCAGATCAACTGGAGTGTTATCTGGATGGTGGCTGGCGGTTTTGCCCTCGGTTATGGTCTGAATGCCTCTGGTCTGGCTGCAAATGCTGTGGAGAGCATCCCCTTCGGCGAGTTCTCGCCACTGCTGATTCTGTTGTTGGGTGGTGCTATCTGTTATGTTCTCTCCAACTTCATCTCCAACTCTGCGACAGCCGCTTTGCTAATGCCTATCCTGGCTGTGGTCTGCGGTGCAATGGGTGATAAACTCGCACCTATCGGTGGTACGGGTACTGTATTGATCGGTGTGGCCATCGCCGCTTCGTCGGCCATGATTCTGCCTATCTCTACCCCTCCGAATGCCTTGGCTTTCGCTACTGGGTATGTCAAACAGAAGGATATGTCGAAGATTGGTATTATCATGGGTGTCCTTTCGATGGTACTTGGCTTCGGCCTCGTCTACTTGATGGGAACACTCCGTCTGATTTGATGATAGAATAGGCACATTGTCCTATATAAACGTATTAAATCCCGAAACGTGCGAGCGTTTCGGGATTTAATTCGTATTGCGTTTGTGCTATAGTCTGTGCATGAACGGCAGTTGCTGTGCTAGGTGGAGTACACCCTCTGCCAGCGTGATATTGGCGGCCTGCTCGCCGTTGACGGCATCGTAGACGGCCTTGATGCCGTACAGGCCGCCTCCCTGTTTGAGGGCATAGACCAGACAGAGGTTCTGCAGTCCGATACTCTCGGAGAGGATGTCGAGATCGGTGACGGCCAACTGGGAGAGTGCCAGTTGGTAAGCGTCCTCGCTGTTCTCATCAATGAATTGTTGCACGTCGCCGAGGTCTTTGAAACGGAAGGTCTCGAGTATAGGCAGGAAATTCATCATCGGGGTGGGGAATATCTCCGCTTGGTTGACGGCTGCGATGCGCTGGTTCAGGCGGTCGAAGGGGTGCAGTTCAAGAAATTGGCGGAAGGACTCCGTAGAGAGTGACACTTCGCTGAACTGGCCAGACTTGACCAGCGAATGCACCTGCCGGCGGTATTCCGACATAGCAGTTCTCAGACGGCTGAACTCGTCGTCAGCCATCTCGAGCATGCCCGCCAGACGGCTGAACTGACGTACGAACTCGGGGGGCAGTTTGACGGCGCCTTTGTAGCCGATGTCGTGCTCAATGGCCGACCACACGTGCTGCAAGGCTGTCCGCATCTGTATCTCGAAGGGGATGTCGCGTAATGGTCCTTCCTTCAGATAGCAGATGTAGTGAAGAGAGAGGTAGCCGAAACTGTCTAACTGGTGCTTGCGCTTATCCACAGAATTCTTCCAGTCGACGTCGAATATCTGCTTGGCGATGGCTGCCACCTTGTCGACGTCGTCGGTGTAATAGGTCACAGCCCTGATACCGACGAGGTCGGTAATATCGTAGATGGTTCTATACTTATTCCCCTTCTTCTCCAACTTGCCTGTCAGTGAGTCTTCCGTCTTTACACGGCGCTCGAAGGTGTTAAGTTGGATATTCTGTTCGCGCAGTGCCTTCAGTAGCATGCTGGAAACCTGCTCAGCCAACTGTTCCAACTGTGGAAGATGAGCGTTATATGCGTTCAAGAGATCCACAGTGTGTGGACTCAGCATGTTCATACGAACTCGAAGAGGTGGGTGAAGCCCGTCATGGCAAACACCTGTCGGAGGTTGTCGTTCATGCCGGCGACAGCAACCTTGCTGCCCTTAGACTTAGCGACCTTGAGTAGTGCCAGGAAGAGACGAAGTCCGCTGGAAGAGATGTATTCAAGTTTCTCACAATCAAGGATGATGTCGTGACCTTCGCAGTTGTGGAGAACTTTCATTTCTTGTTCTGTCTGGATGGATGCTGCTGTGTCGAGACGACCCTCAAAGTGCATGATGTACTTACCTTCTTTTTCCTCAAATGTTGTTTTCATAATGATATTTGTTACTTTATTGATTTATTGAGTTTATTTCTCACCCTTTCACCTTTTTCTTCAGTGTCAGGACATTATGTCCGTCTTTATACTCATATCCGATACTGTCCATCATCTGACGTACGAGGTATATGCCCAGTCCGCCGATGTCACGTTCCTCTGCAGAAAGAGTAATGTCAACCTCTCCCTTGGTCGTAGGATCGAAAGGCTTGCCCGAGTCTGTGATGACAAACGTCAGCCACTGCTCGTCTGCCCATACCTCAATATCCACGTAGCCTTTCACCCCTTCGGGGTAGGCATAGTCCATTACGTTGACGACGGCCTCCTCGATAGCCAGGTTCATCTGCATGGTGACCATGTCGTCGAAACTTAGTGCCTCACAAATCTCCTCGACGAAAGTAGCCAGCCGCGGCACGTCTTTCAAGTCGTTGGTCAGTGTAAGGGTTCTGTGATTACTTAGGTCTTGTGGCATAGTTATCGCTTTTCAGAAATTTTACGGAATGATTGTAACTTTTCACCGTAGCAGAGGTCGCCGCAGTCTCCGAAGCCAGGTACGATGTACTTCTGTTCGTTCATGCCTTGGTCGATGGCGGCGCACCAGATCTGGCTGTCCTCGGGCAATGCCTCCTTCACCACCTCCAGACCTTCGGGGGCCGCGATGACACAGCAGAGGTGTATCTTCTTGGGCTTGCCCGTCTGCAGCAGGGAGTCGATGGCTGCTGCCAATGATCCGCCTGTAGCCAACATGGGATCAACAATCAGCAGCGTCTTGTTCTTGACACTCTGGGTAGCGATGTACTCAGTATGGATGCCCACCTCGGTATGCTCACGGTTGATATACATCCGGAAGGCAGAGACGAAACCATTGTCGGCCTTGTCGAACACATTGAGAAATCCCTCATGGAACGGCAGTCCGGCACGGAGTACAGTGGCGATGACCATATCGTCTTTCGGCAGCGGTATGTCTACCGTGCCCAGTGGCGTAGTGATGGTCTTGGTCTTATACTCCAGGGTCTTCGACAACTCGTAGGCCATCATCTCGCCGATGCGAGTGATATTATGCCGGAACAGGAGCCGGTTCTTCTGGTAATTCTTGTCTCGCAACTCTGACATATAGAGGTTGATGATGGAGTTGCTCTGACTGAAATCTACAATCTTCATATCACAGATGTTTCAAGTTCTGTGTGCAAAGATAATCATTTTTTTAAATATAAGTACATGTGAACCTGTTTTTTTATGTTTCTTTTGTTCTTTTGTCTAAAAAAAGTAGTAACTTTGCAGCGGATTTATAGAAAGCGACTATGCAAACAAACACTCATTTGGCCAGATTGATTCATGATCAGGCTAAAATTTATGGAGACCGCGAGGTGCTGATCTACAAGGATTTTGGCGGAAAGGAATGGAAGTCTCTGTCTTGGAATCAGTTCTCTGATACGGTCAGGGTAGTGTCGAACGCTCTGCTGAATCTGGGTGTGAAGGTACAGGAGAACGTTGGCGTGTTCTCGCAGAACTCTATCCAATATCTGTTCTGCGACTTTGGTGCCTGGGGTATCCGTGCCGTCACCATCCCCTTCTATGCCACCAGCAGCGAACAGCAGATTCAGTTCATGGTGAGCGACGCAAAGGTCCGTTTCCTTTTCGTCGGCGAACAAGATCAGTATGACAAGGCCCGCCGTGTGTTTGCTACCTGCAAGACCTTAGAGCGTATCATCATCTTCGACAAGGCGGTGCGCATCTCCAGCAAGGATGCCAATGTCATGTACTTCGAGGACTTCCTGAAACTGGGTGAGAATCTGCCACGCCAGACGGAGGTGAATGCTTTGACTGCCCAGGCCTCGATGGATGATATTGCTAATATTCTCTATACCTCTGGTACGACTGGCGATTCAAAAGGCGTCATTCTGACCTGTGGGCAGTACCATGCCGCCATGGAGGCCAATAACAAGTGTGTGCCAGTGGGCGAGAAGGACCGTGTGCTGAATTTCCTGCCCTTTACCCATATCTTCGAGAAAGGATGGAAGATTCTCTCTTTGACGAAGGGAGCCACCCTGATCGTGAATACCTATCCGATGGAGGTGCAGCAGTCGATGCGGGAGACGCATCCCACCTGTATGTCGTCGGTACCCCGTTTCTGGGAGAAGGTCTACATGGGCGTGATGGAGAAGATCGAGAAGTCCAGCGCTCCTAAACGCAAACTGTTCCTACATGCCATGAATGTAGGTAAGAAGCATAATATCGACTACCTGTCGAAGGGTAAGCGCCCGCCGTTAGCGCTTCATCTGGAGTACGAGATGCTTAACAAGACTGTATTCTCCCTGGTGCGAAAGGAACTGGGCCTTGAGAATGCCCATTTCTTCCCGACGGCAGGTGCAACTGTTAATCCAAAGGTCGAGGAGTTCGTCCATTCCATCGGCATCAATATGATTGTCGGCTATGGGCTGACGGAGAGCCTGGCCACCGTCAGTTGTAATCATCTTGGCGAGCCGTATACCGTCGGCGGTGTCGGCATTCCCATCGAAGGCATCGACGTCAAGATCAGCAGTGAAGGCGAAGTGCTGTTGAAAGGCCCGACGATTACCCGGGGCTATTATAACCGTGACGACCTGACGAAGGCTGCCTTTACGGAAGACGGCTATTTCAAGACTGGCGACTCCGGCTATCTGAAAGACGGGGAACTCTTCCTGAAGGAGCGTATCAAGGACCTCTACAAGACTTCCAACGGCAAATACATTGCTCCGCAGATGATTGAGTCGAAACTCCTGGTAGACAAGTATATTGATCAGATTGCCATTATCGCAGACCAGCGTAAGTTCGTCTCAGCCCTGATCATTCCCGTCTATTCGCTTTTGGAGGAATATGCCCGTGAGCATCAGATACCGTTTGAGAGCCGTGAGCAACTCTGTGCCAGTCCGCAGATCAATGAGATGATGAAGGAGCGTATCGATACCCTTCAGCAGCAGTTGGCTCACTATGAGCAGATCAAGCGTTTCACCCTGTTGCCCCATAACTTCTCGATGGAGCGGGGCGAACTGACCAATACCTTGAAGATCAAGCGCCGCGTGCTCAACGAGAACTACCGTAAGGAGATCGATGCCATGTACGCCGACTAGCGTCCCACCAAGATGATGATGGACCGTGGGCCTGCCAGCACCTCATGCTGGCTCTCAATGAGTGGCTCCTGCCCGGGCTCAAAGATATCATCAGGAGCCTCTACACCAGTATTGGCAAATACGCGCCATGAAAGGCCTGCTGGCAGTTGGGGCAGTTCAAAGCCGTGCATCTCCCAGTGCATGTTCATGGCCACGTAGATGAAGTCGTCATCGTCGGCATATTGCCCGTTGAGCATGAAGGCCTGTGTGAGATTGTTATAACCGCTTTCGGGTTGCCAAGCCTTCACACCGTGCCACGAGAAGTCAGGATATCCCAGGTTGCGATAGTCGCATAGTCTGAGGTGGTCTTCGTAGCGTAGCACCTTGTGTAGTCGGCGGAAGCGGATCATCAGTTTGAAATAGCGGAAGATGTCGGCATGCTTCTTCTGATTGTTCCAGTTGAGCCAGGCGATTTCGTTATCCTGGCAGTAGGCGTTGTTGTTGCCTTGCTGAGAGTTGCCCATCTCGTCGCCCGAGAGCACCATCGGTATGCCCTGACTCACCATGAGCATCGTGATGGCGTTCTTCACCTGGCGGTTGCGCAGGGCGATGACTTCAGGATCATCAGTATCACCCTCGCAGCCACAGTTCCAACTGTTATTATGGTTCTCGCCGTCGCGGTTGTCCTCGCCGTTGGCCTCGTTGTGCTTGCTGTTATAGGATACCAGGTCCATGAGCGTGAAGCCGTCATGGGCGGTGATGAAGTTCACGCTGGCCTTGATGCCGCGCCCCTGTGAGGCGTAGAGGTCGGGCGAGCCGATGATGCGCTCCTTCACGTCACCGAGCACATCCTGGTCGCTCTTCAGGAATCGGCGCATGCTGTCGCGGAACTTTCCGTTCCACTCTGCCCATCGCCCCCATGAGGGGAATGATCCCACCTGATAGAGTCCGCCGGCATCCCACGCTTCGGCTATCAGTTTTGTCTTTCCGAGGATGGGGTCGTGCGCCAGCGATTCGAGCAGCGGAGGGTTCGACATGGGGTGGCCGTTCTGGTCGCGCCCCAGGATGGCGGCCAGGTCGAAGCGGAACCCGTCTATATGATAGTCGACCACCCAATAGCGCAGACTTTCCACAATCATGTCGCGCACGTTGGGGTTGTTGCAGTTCAGCGTATTGCCGCACCCGCTGAAATTATAGTAATGTCCGTCGGGCGTAAGCATGTAATAGGTCTTATTGTCGATGCCGCGATAAGAGATGTAGGGTCCTTGCTCGTTGCCTTCGGCCGTGTGGTTGAACACCACGTCGAGTATCACTTCGATGCCGTTGGCATGCAGTCGCTTGATCATGTTCTTCAGTTCATCCACCTGCATGCCGAATTTTCCCGTAGAAGCGTATGCCGCCTTGGGGGCGAAAAATCCCACGTTGCTGTAGCCCCACAGGTTGAAGAGCCGTCGCCCGTCGACGGGAGAGATGCGATTGTTCTCAAACTCATCGAACTCGTGGATGGGCATCAGTTCCACGCAGTTGACACCCAGTTCCTTCAGGTAGGGTATCTTCTCGACGATGCCGGCAAACGTACCCTTGTGCTTCACGCCAGAGGCCTCGCCGCAAGTGAAGTTGCGCACATGCATCTCATAGATGATGAGGTCGTTCACGGGAGTCTCCAGGGGCAGGTCGTCTTCCCAGTCGAAGTCGTCGAACACCACTCGGGCCCGATACTGGTAACGGCTGTCCCAGTTAGGTTCCTGTCCCCATATATCACGCCCCACAATCAACTTCGCATAGGGGTCGAGCAGTATCTTCGACTTGTCGAAACGGTGGCCCTCTTCCGGCATGAAGGGACCGTCCATCCGGAAACCGTATTCGATGTTCTCATAGTCCAGGTCGAAGATGATCATCGAGAACACATTGCCCAGGCGGAACTCCCTGAAAAAGGGGATTTCCACGAACGGCTCCTCCTCCCGGTTGTGGAACAGCACCAGTGTGCAGTCGGTGGCGTAGCGGGAATATACCGAGAAGTTGACCATATTGCCAACGACCATGGCTCCAAAGGGGTAAGGCCTGCCTGGGCGCAACTTCAGCCCCTGGTACTCATGAGTGGGAAATAAATCGACTCTATGCATCGTCTGGCCATTTTACTCTTTCATCTTTTCAAGGCACTCTTCCATGGTGCTGAAGGTTTCGAAGAACGTGTTGAAGCCTGTGACATCCATAATGTCCTTCACCTCTTCACTGATTCCGACCAGACAGAGTTTCAGTCCTTTCGAGGCTGCTACCTTCTTGGAATAGAGTAACACGCGCAGGCCTGCACTGGAAATGTATCTGCAGGCGGTCATGTCGAGCACCACGTTGCTGCCTCTCTCCAGGATGGGCAGGATGTCGGCTTGTGTTTGCTGGTAGTTGAAAGAGTCCAGCCTTTTGTCTAATTGGTATGTCTCAAAGTTCATACGGTCTGTTTTCTGATACTTAGTTGGGGGGATTTTGACCAGTCCATGCAGTTGCGCACACGAAGGTCTGCATAGGGTTCTGCATTGAAGATGGTGGGATTGTTCGTCATCAGTTGCTCCGTCCCATAGAGGAAGGAGAACGGCCTTGGCAATTCTGTCGTCAGGTCGATGGCTTCCTGCAGCAGATTCACGTCATCATGGCAGTCGAACATAAATCTGTCGGTGTCGTGATTGTCGAGGAACAAGACCAGTTTGAAGTCCTCTGGATACTTGGCGAAGTGATCGGCAATCTTGCTGCGAAGCGTCTGATTGCCCTTGATGCCTCGGCCGGCATGGACCTCCTCCAGGAGGATATCACGGTAGGCAAAGTCCAGGACGCCGTCGAGCGTGCCCACGTAGTCGGCCTGCAAGTCGTCCTGGCTGAAGGGCTCGGTTTCTTGTGCCAGGAACTCGTTCAGCCTCTTCTCCGTCTTGAAATACAGTTGGCTGGCCAGTTGCGGGCCGATACCCTGTGCCCACACCTCGCCGAACACCACGATGTCGCTGCGGACGGCCTGCATCTGTTCACGGAAGCGGCTCAGGAAACTGAATGGCTGTCCCAGGGCATGGTCGATGCGGAACGCGTCGACTCCCATGCGGGCGAGGCGCTCGGCCTTTTCGATCATGAAGCGGGCTACCTCGGGGTTCGTCAGGTTGAACTTGGGCAGGTCGCCAAAGCCTAAGAACGAGACGAACTCGTCGCTGTCCTCCTTTGGATAGAAGAACCAGTCGCGGTGCTTGCCGCCATTCTTCAGCAGTGACTCCTCGAAGACCGGAGCCTCGTACCAGCAGTGGTTGGGCACGAAGTCGCAGATAATCTTCAGCCCCTTCTCGTGAGCCTGATCCAGCAGTTGCTGATAGTCCTCCCACGTGCCGAAGTGCGGATCCACGTCTTCAAAGTTCAGCGTGTGATACCCATGATAGTTTGCCGACCTGAAGATTGGCGAGAGCATGATCGCCGTAAAGCCGAGACTCTTGATGTAGTCGAGTTTGTCAAGGACTCCCTCCAGGTTTCCTCCGCAGAACACGTTGGTGAGGTCCATGCGCCCCTTCTCGCTGGTTGGCGGCTTCTGCCAGCCTCCGTTGAATCTGTCAATCAGCAGGTGATAGATTCGGATGTTATTAAACCACTCGTTCATATATACATTAATTATTTACGGTGCAAATATACGAAAAAAAACAAGAAAATCATGAAGAATGCTTCACTAAATGCAGATTTATGTTTTTTTTGCTTTCCATGACCGTAAGGGATGCCTGTTTACACTCTTGGAGATGCCTTCTATACCCCTATAGGAGGCATCCCTTACTGTCATACTAAGCATCCCTTACAGTCGTGCAAGGCATCAGAACGACCCTTAAGTATATATACTTACAAACGCACCCCTGATTTTGCTATCTTGAGA
>Ga0310695_10001686_pt1 | contig 50492 bp, 41 predicted proteins | sample RumenRJG_04DNA_FD_203882 | JGI IMG/M metagenome (GOLD analysis project Ga0310695, IMG submission 203882) | Bovine rumen microbial communities from Lethbridge, Alberta, Canada - RJG_04 (v2) (version 2) | ecosystem: Host-associated > Mammals > Digestive system > Stomach > Rumen | place: Canada... | reverse complement strand
CGTCCCAATCGATGCCGCTATGCTGGCGGGCGCGGGCTGGGCCGCTGCCACCGCCGCCGTAGTCGATGTCAGTATTGCCGCTGACACGACTTACATCGTTGCTGGTGCAGATAATGCCCTGATGCTGTAGCATAACCACTACGAAAGTGGGCTTTATATGCGCAAAAGTAAATTTTACGGGGCATTATGCCGATGGAATGGGGATTTTTGTAACTTTGAGCGTTGCACGCTCGAAGATAGGCTGCATCTCGGAACCAACGGTCGCTGTTCGCGAAGCGAGGTAAAGCAAATAAAAATAAATATTTATTTTGTATTTCACTCGATTTGCACTATTTTTGCACCTAGATATCAAACATGTTAGGATTATGACGACATTAGCACAGAGAATCAGTGAGACGCCGATGGCACCGTACGCCGCACTGCTGCGCGGCATGACGCGCGAGCAGAAACGCATCGTGGTGACATACCTCACGGAGTCGATGGAGGAGCCAAAGACCAAAAGACAAGTACCAGCCGAATTTAAGAAGCTACGTGGCATCGTGAACGTCACAGAGGAAGAAATGGCTCGCGATGAACATTTAGCACACATTATGGAGCGATGAAACGGATATTTCTCGACACGAACATTCTGATTGACTACATTGACAATCGGCGGGCGCAGATGCCGCAGAGCAGATTTTTGCCTGCGGTTTCTCTGGCGAGGCACTTCTCTTTGCTTCCTCGCTGACTTTTGCCAACATGGCATACATTATCAAAGACCGTACTCAAGAAGAGAAATAATTTGCACCATCTTTGTCCCCCATATGGACAGTCTCAACTATATTTTCGGCCTTGCCGCACTGGCGTACATCGTGACGAGCACGATGTTTGCCGCTGTGCGCTGGTGGCACACGTGTCCTACTGCGGACAAGGGCTATGCCTACCCTGACCGCCGGATGCAGGCCCTGCTCTACCTCGTGCCGGCCGTGGTGCTCGCGCCGTGCGTGGCTTTTCCCATGCGACCGTCGGCACAGGCGCTGGCCGCCCACTACTTCGTGCTCTGCCACAGTTTCTTCTGTGCACTATTGCTGATGACCTACTTCGGGCGGGTGAAAGGCTGGCAGCAATGGAAGCCGTGGGCCGTAGCCCTGGCTATGCCCGTCGGCGTGATGGTGGCGGCGAAGGCTGTAGAGGCATGGACGGACGTGGCGGTGATGCCGGAGCGGCTGGCATGGTGGCTGACGGCTACGGTGGGCGCGGTCTGTCTGTGCTATTGCATCGAGGCGATGCGCCATGTGTGGCTGTGGGTGAAGCCGCTCGGCGAAGACTACTACTCCAACCCCGACGACTTGCCACTGGAATACGCCCGCCAGGTGCTGCCCATCCCCGTGGTGCACAGCGTGGCGGCGTGGGCAGCATTCCTCATTGGGAATGCGACGGTGACGGCTGTCGTCATGGCGCTGCTCTCGGTGTTCAATGTGTGGTTTCTCATCCTCGTGCTGCCAGCTCATCGGCATCGGGAGGACCTGGTAGCAGAGGTATCGGAAGACCACTCGTCTGATTTATCGGAGGACGCCTTGCCCGTGAACAACGGCACAAGCACGGCAACCTCCGGCGGCGTCGCTTCTGATTCATCCCAGAAGCCACTTCCACGCGAGACCGTAAGCCGCATCAAGCAGCAGCTGCAACAGTATGTGGAAACGGAAGAGCGCTTTCTCGACCCCCACCTCACACTCCGCGACGTACTCACTGGCGGTTGCACCTACAATCGCAGTTATGTGTCGCGTGTGCTCAACGAGGAGATGGGCTGCACCTTCTCGGCCTACGTCAACCGCCTGCGCCTGCAGCGGGCCGACGACCTGCGCCGCCAGGAGCCGCAGGCACCTATCGGCGACATCATCGCCCGCTCCGGCTTCGACTCGCCATCAAACTACTATAAGGCGAAGCGGAAGTATGGGGAGGAGTGAAGGAGTGTATTCTAAAACGTGAATGGCGTTTTTATGCGTTAATGTTCTTCTCTATACAACGCCACCCGTCGGAAAATGGTGCTCCGGTCGGGCGTTAATGTGGAAGCTGTCACAATACTTGCGCTATGCATCTCGAATGTGTCAGCATCGGCCCCTGCACCACTCAGATCTTCGTTCGAGAATGGGCTGCACTCGTGCTTGCCGAATGAAAAACTTTCGTTTTCCCTTTGCCATTCCGCTTGTTTGCGCTATCTTTGCAGAGAAAACAGACCTTTTATATAAACAACACGACATGAAGAGAAGAGAATTTCTGAGGAGTACTGCCCTTATTGCGGCAGCTACGGGGATGAACGGCGTGGCACAGGCTGCTCCCGCACTGCGCGCCGAGGAGAAGAAAGAGGATGCTGCTGCCGAGGAGCAGAAACCATTGCTGGCTTCGGCTCCCATGTTGCAGAACTATGCCGAGACGTCGATGGGCGTGGCATTCGCCGTGAGCGCACTGGCCAACGGATATGTGCTGCTGAGCGAGAAGCCCGACATGAGCGACGCACGCAAGGTGAAGGGCGGCGGATTCCGCACTACCGACATCAGCGACCGAGTGATTCTGGTGCGTCTGACGGGACTGAAGCCTGCCACTACCTATTATTATCGCATCGGGGCCGACCGCATCGAGTACAAGGGCGGCTATTCGATGAAGGTGCTGGGCAACGAGGAGGACCCCCGCACTTATCATTTCACGACTGCCGGTGCCGGTGCCGAGGCACACTTCTGCGTAATCAACGACACACATGTACAGTGGACTCCCTTTGGGGCAGCCATCGAGAAGGTGGCCCAGCTGGCACCCTCGTGCGTCATCTGGAACGGCGACGCCAGCAATACGGAGGAGACCATCGAGGCCCAGATGCGCATCTACCTGCAGCCTGGAATCGATCGTAAGGACTATGCAGCCTGTCTGCCCTACCTCTTCTGCCCCGGCAACCACGACGAACGCGGCATGGCCAACCGCCATCTGGAGCGCGTATGGATGTATCGGCAGCAGGACGAGCGACCGGGACGCGACTGGGACCTGGGACGCAACTTTGCCGTACGCATGGGCGACATCGCCATGATAGGGCTGGACACGGGCGAGGATAAGCTGGACAGTGACAAACGCTTTGCTGGACTGTTCAACAATGAGGCATATCGAGTGGCGCAGGCCGAATGGCTGCGCGATGCGCTGTTGCAGCCCGAGATAGCCCGTGCACCGTTCTTGGTGGCCTTCTGCCACATTCCACTCTACGACTCGCGCCCCAAGCTGAACCCCGGCGATGTGCTCCCCGAGGATGCCAAGGATAAATATACGGCCGACTATGCCGGATGGCAGCGCACCTGTGCCCAGCTGTGGACGCCCATGCTGGCGCAGGCCGGATGCCAGGTGATCATCACGGCCCATCAACACTGCTATCGCTACGATGCTCCCGACGAGACGCGCCCCTGGGCGCATATCGTGGGCGGAGGCCCCAACATGGGCTTTGTGGGCGAGGGAGAGAAGCGGCGTGAAACGCCCAATCTCTTTCCCACCGTTATCGAGGGCTGCGTGAAGGACGGGCGGCTGCAGGTCACCGTGCACAACTGTGTCACGGGCCTCGTCCAAGACTCCTTCTCCTATGCGCCGCGTAAGGTGAAGAAGCGCCTGAAGTTTAAAGTCTAAGGCTTTATAGTGTAAGGTTCATGGATAACCGAGGCATCAGAGCCGAACGCAACGATGGGCTAAGAGGGAGAGTCTCTTGCATACTCTTAATTTTTTTTGTGGTTCTCTCTCGGTGGAGATGGGGAGGCGTCTGCTTCTTCATCCTCCTCGCCCTTCCGTTACGGGCAGCGCGCCCGATTGTCTATCTGGACCTGCGCCACCTGAACGAGGTGGACTATGCAGACAGCACGGCGGTGCTCGACGTGTGGGACGAGCTGCACGCAACGGCTACGCTGCAGGGCATCGTGAACCGGCAGCGAGCCAGGCTCTACGTGGACTATGTCGTGAACGGCACCACGGCTGTGGATGCCTGGTGGTGGGCGATGTACCGGCGCGAGGGCTGGCTCGCCGGGCGCGATACGCTGACGGTACGTTCCGTCGTGGAGGCTGTGGAACGGTTCCGCTCGTCGGTGAAGGGCGCGGTGGTCTATGACCCGTGCGTTGCCTCGACGAGCAACGTGGCATCGGCCGTTGCCGGCATCGAGGGGGTGGTGGCTGTGCGCTACGACCTGCGGCCGCAGTCGCTCTACAGCCGTCTCTGTCTGGGCGGGCCTCGCCTTCCGGTGAAGTGCTGGCTGGTGAATCCTGACGGGTCGCCGCTTTTCACAGGCCGCGGGCTCGTTCCTGGCACGGAGCGCCGTTCGTCCGGCTCCGCCAAGTGTGATCCCTACCTGTGGTTCATCGAGCATTACATGAAGACGGGGCGCTGCCCGGCGCGCTATGCGGGGTATTATCAGGACCAGCAATGGCGCAGGATGCCCGGGCGCACCAATCACAATCACCACCAACTCACGAACCACGACTTCTTCGTCAGCCGCCGAGGCTTCTTCTTCGACCTTTCGCCCTGGGGCGACGAGCTGGCGACCGACGACCCCTCGCAGCCCGTAGGCACCGACCTCGCGACTCTGTGCGAGTTGCTCCACACGGCAGACAGCCTGGGAGGCGGCCGCCGAATGTGCTACATCGGCGGATTTCCGCCTTGGGCATTCAAATATACCCGCCGTGTCGGAGGCCATCATGAGGATGTGGCCACCGAATGGCAATTCTCGGAACTCATCAGCCATTACAATGCCTTCAAGGACGCGGATGCCATCGCCTTCGGTGCTCTGGCCAATGCCTCCTTCTGGCAACATTTCCCCACTAAACGCCGCTATACCCAACCGTGGGTCTCGCGCAGCGACCTCCGCGCCCGCGGCCTGATAGACGGGGAGGGGCATGTCGATACCTCGCGCAACTATTTCCTCATCTACGTGGGCGACTACGACGCCGCCTCGTGGGTGAGCCAGATGATGCCCCAGCTATGGACATCGCCCGAGCGGGGACGGATGCCTATGATGTGGTGCGTGAGCCCCGTGTTGGGGCAGCGAGTGCCCCATGCCCTGCATTATCTGCGTGAGATGTCCACGCCCAACGACTACTTTGCCGCTGCTGACAACGGCGCCGGATACATGATGCCCGGCACTGCTGAGTGGCAGGACAGCACGGAGGGAACTACGCGCCACGTCGATGCCTGGCGCCGCCACTGCCAGCGCTATTATCGCAAATGGGGGCTCTCCGTCACGGGCTTTATCATCGACGGCAACGGCCCGGCCATGAAACAGCGTTCGCTGGATGCCTACGCCAGCTTTAGCCCTGATGGCATCGTACCTCAGAAGTGTCCCCCTGTCTCAATGCACGGAGACATGCCTGTCCTTCGCTCGGACTGGGACCTCGTCTCCGCAAACCCGCGCGAGGCGGCTCAGGTGCTCGTGGAGCGTGTGCATGGACGCGACCTCCCGTTCCACTGGTTCCGCTGCATCCTGAAGAGTCCCGAATGGTACTGCCAGGTGGTGGACGAGGCTGTGCGTCTCGAGCCTACGCTCACATTGCTCGATGCCCCCACATTCTTCGAACTGCTTCGTTGCTGGCTCGAGCAGCAGGAAGAGTAGGGGGGCGGTCCATGTTCGGCCGTCCTCTACCGTTTTCTGTGTATCGAAGTGAAAAAACTTGTTCAAATGACAAAGGCAAAGGATATCATAGAGTGTATGGAGACGATGCGCGACGAGGTGCAGCGCCGCAATCTGATGCGCTTCTTCAAGACGGCTCCCGGAGAGTATGGTTACGGGGATGACTTCCTGGGACTGAAGGTGCCTCAGACGCGTGAGGTGGTCAGGACCGTGGAGCCTGATTTTCCGCTGAGCGAGGTGCCCCAGCTGCTGCAGAACCGCTGGCACGAGGTTCGCCTCAGCGGTTTGCTGATTCTTGTGGCGCAGTTTGAGCGGCAGGCCAAGAAGCGGCTGGCCCATGATGCCGAGGCCCTCCGGCAGCGCGATGACATCATAAAACTCTACCTTCAGTATGCCCGGCAGGCCAACAACTGGGACCTTGTCGACCTCTCTGCCCCCAAGCTCCTGGGTGGCTGGCTCCTGCTGCCCACAGCGCTGGGCGACAAACGGGAAGTCCTCGACCGCCTGGCTGCCAGCGACTGCCTGTGGGAGCAGCGCATGAGCATCGTCTGCACGTGGAAGACCACTCGGGCGGGCGATCCATCGTGGTGCCTACGCTATGCCGAGATTCATCTGCACCATCCCCACGACCTGATGCACAAAGCCGTGGGCTGGATGCTGCGCGAGATGGGCAACCGAGTGTCAATGGATATCCTGCGCGACTTCCTCCGTCAGCATGCCGCAGTGATGCCTCGCACCACGTTACGCTATGCCATCGAAAAAATGCCGGAGGTCGAACGTCGCATGTGGATGAAGCGTTAAATTGTAATATGCATTCGCCATGGACTCTTCAACCAACCTTGCTTCAACCGGTCTCCCCACTCAGAAGAAAGACATCATGGATGTGAAGGATGTCTTCGAGTTGCGGAGTCAGGGCCGCTTAGAGGAAGCCTATGTCGCCATCCGCCGGATCTATGCGAACGACAAGGGCCCCCGCGCCTCGCTTGCCATGTTCTGGACGGCCCGTGACATCCTCCTGAAGAGACTGGCCGAGGGGAAGACCGACGAGGCGAAGAGAATTCTGGCTGCTCTCGAGCGTATGATGCCCAATGTGCCCGACAAGGAGGGGCGGGCAGGCAGGGCTCTCGCGAATTGCCGGGACCGGATGGCTGTGGGCGGGAATAACGAGAGACAACGGGCGGAAGGCCTGGAACATCTGCATATCGGAGCATGGGGCGAGGGACTGGCTGCCGCCTACCTGCGGGAGAAGGGTTACATCATCCTGGAGCGCGACTGGCATTCCGGTCATCGTGATATTGACATCATCGCTGCTCAGGACGAGACCATCGTTTTCGTAGAGGTGAAGACTCGTAGCAGCCGTGACTTTGCCGACCCTCTGCTCGCTGTGAACCTCCAGAAGCAGCGCAACCTGCAGCTTGCTATCAATCACTTTCTGAAATCCAAGCATATCTCCATGGCGTATCGGTTCGATGTCATCACCATCGTCGGTACGCCTGGCTGCAGTAATCCGGAGGTAGAGCACATTGAGGACTTCCGGTTGCCTCAGCCTTTATATGGAGGCGGTCGTCGGTGGCGTTGAAGGTACTTAATATATATAAGGTATGGAGCAGATAGAGAGAATCAGGCAAATGGAGCAGAACCTGAATCGTGCCCTGCAAGTTGTGCAGCAACTCACGGCAGCACTCGATGAGTTTGACGCGGCGCAGAATGCCATCCGTCAGCTGACCCGCTATTATGGGAGTGACGAATGGAGATGGGATCTTGCCGCTGATGAGGCTGGCCTGCTACCCCGAGACCTGAAGCGCGGTGTGCTCTCAGAAGACGGCATCTGGAATCTCCTGTCGGACCTGAAGGACTTGCAGACCCGAATACTCGGGTTGCTCTGTGAGGAGTAGAATGGCTCGGGTGGAGGACACCAGATTCTGCTTTGGAGAAATTCGGCCCGAACATCGCCCCTCTCGGCAGAAGTAATACGGAAAAGCGACGCATCCCGCTTGGGTGCGCCGCTTGATATATGTTCGGGAAACTTGGATGGGGGGCTTACTCCCATTCAATCGTACCCGTAGGCTTTGGCGTCAGGTCATAGAGAACTCGGTTGACACCGGGCACCTCGGTAATGATCCGCTTCGTAATATGATGGAGCAGCTCGTAGGGAATCTCCTCAATCGTGGCTGTCATAGCGTCGCGAGTGTTCACGGCACGGATAATCACAGGCCAATCCCAACTGCGCTTGTTGTCTTTTACGCCAGTGGACTTGTAATCCGGAACGATGGTGAAGTACTGCCAAACCTTTCCTTCCAGTCCGTTCTTGGCAAACTCCTCGCGCAGAATGGCATCGCTCTCGCGCAGGGCTTCGAGACGATCGCGTGTGATGGCACCAGTGCAGCGCACGCCCAGGCCAGGACCGGGGAAGGGCTGGCGGAATACCATGTTGTCAGGAAGACCAAGTGCCTTGCCCACCATGCGCACCTCATCTTTATACAGTAGCTTGATGGGCTCCACCAGCTCGAACTTCATGTCTTCGGGCAGTCCGCCTACATTATGATGTGACTTGACTGGGCCCGACTCGACAATGTCGGGATAGATGGTTCCCTGAGCCAGGAAGCTGATGCCCTCTAGTTTGCGTGCCTCTTCTTCAAATACGCGGATGAATTCGGCACCGATAATCTTGCGCTTCTGCTCGGGGTCGGCCACGCCGGCCACCTTCTCCAGGAAACGGTCGGTGGCATCGACATACACCAAGTTGGCGTCCAGCTCATCGCGAAACACGCGAACCACCTGCTCGGGTTCTCCCTTGCGCAGCAATCCGTGATTTACGTGAACCGATACCAACTGCTTGCCCACAGCCTTAATGAGCAGGGCAGCCACTACCGATGAATCGACACCGCCCGAGAGTGCCAGCAATACTTTCTTGTCGCCAATTTGGGCTCTCAGCTCTGTAATCTGTTCGTCTATGAATTTCTGTGCCAAAGCTGGGGTGGTGATTCGCTCCATGTCGGCCGGTCTCACATTACCTGTTGTCATAATTGTTCTGTATTAGTAGGTGAATAATTTCTGATTAAATAAGAGGAACATCCCGCACGGGATGTTCCTCTTGTAAATGCCTGCTTATTCCTGGCTCCAGTCTTCCTGCGTCTTGCGGACGTAGGTCTTGTAGCGCAGCTGGGCCATCTTCTGTGCCTCGGCGAAGAGCTCCTCGGCCTCGTTGGGATAGGCCTTCTTCACGCTGAGGTAGCGAACCTCGCCCATGAGGAAGTCGTGGAAGTTCTCCCAGTTGGGCTCCTTGGAGTCGAGGGTGAAGGGATTCTTGCCTTCCTCGGCCAGAGCGGGATTGTAGCGCCACAGGTGCCAGTAGCCGCACTCGACGGCCTTCTTCTCCTCGGCCTGGCTCTTACCCATGCCGCCCTTGGCCTTCAGACCATGGTTGATACAGGGAGCGTAGGCGATGACGATGGAAGGTCCGTGCCAAGCCTCAGCCTCGCGGATGGCCTTCAGGGTCTGAGCGTGGTCGGCACCCATGGCAATCTGAGCGACGTAAACGTAGCCGTAGGTGGTGGCAATCATGCCAAGGTCCTTCTTGCGGATGCGCTTACCCTGAGCTGCAAACTGTGCGATGGCGCCGAGAGGCGTTGCCTTGGAGGCCTGTCCGCCGGTGTTAGAGTAAACCTCAGTATCGAGCACAAGGATATTTACATCTTCGCCAGAAGCGATGACGTGGTCGAGACCACCGTAGCCGATATCGTAAGACGCACCGTCGCCTCCGATTATCCACTGGCTGCGTTTTGCCAGATGAGCCTTGCCCTCCAGCAGCTCGCTCTCCAGGGCACAGCCGCGGCGCGGACAGATCGGGCTGCCTGCAGCCTTGGCTTCCTTGGCCTCCTGTAGCTTCTTTGCAGCCACCTCGGCGCCGTATATCTCGATGCCTTTGCCCTGCCAGAACTCAATGGCTCCGTCAATAGGCAGTATAGCCTTCTCAAGTGCTGCCACGAATTCGTCGGTAGCCTGTCGGTTGGCGGTGGAGTCATCGTAGGTGTCGAGCCACTTCTGAGTGGCCTCGCGCATCCAGTCGAAGGCGGTCGTCTTAACCAGCTCTTCTGCCTTCTCACGCAATATGCCGCGCATTTTCTTGTGGCCCAGTTGCATACCCAGACCAAACTCGCAGAAGTCCTCGAACAGAGAGTTGTTGAAGCACGGACCCTGACCCTTCTCGTTCTTGGTGTAAGGCGTAGAGGGGATGGAAGCAGAGTAGATACTGGAGCAACCGGTAGCGTTGGCAATCATCTGATGATCGCCGAAGAGCTGTGAAATGAGTTTCACGTATGGAGTCTCACCGCAACCAGAGCAAGCGCCCGAGAACTCGAAGAGCGGCTGTGCGAACTGAGAGTTCTTCACGTTCGAGCGGATGTCAACCAAATTCTGCTTTGAGGGAACCTTAACCAGCTTGTCCCAGTCGGCAGCCATCTTCTTCATGTCGGCGGCATCGGGATTGAACGGAACCATGGTGAGGGCCTTGCCCAGCTTCGGGTTGCCCGGACAGATGTCGGCACAGTTGCCACATCCCAGACAGTCGAGGACGCTGGGTTCGATGATGAAGTGCATACCCTTCATGGCGGCGGGAGCCTTCATGTCGATTGTGTCGAGCTCGAAGTCTTTCAGTTCGTCATCGGTAAGCACGAACGGACGGATGGCAGCGTGAGGACAGATGTAGGCACACTGGTTGCACTGGATACAGTTGTCCTTGTTCCACATGGGAACGAAGGCCTCCACACCGCGTTTTTCATAGGCTGCGGTGCCAACCTCCCATGAACCGTCCTGAGTGCCGAACTTCGTGAATGCGCTGACGGGCAGCAGGTCGCCGGCCTGGGCGTTGATGGGGCGAACCAGTTCCTTGACGAATGCGGGAGCATTGTCAGCCTTGGGCTCGTCATCGGGCAGATTGGCCCACTCGGCCTTCACCTCAAACTTCTTGTACTCGCCACCGCGGTCGATGGCAGCATAGTTCTTGTCGACTACGTCCTGACCCTTGGCGCCGTAGGACTTCAGGGCTGCAGCCTTCATCTTCTCGACAGCCAGCTCTACGGGAATCACCTCGGTGATGCGGAAGAAGGCCGACTGCAGGATGGTGTTGGTGCGGTTGCCCAGTCCGATTTCCTGTGCAATCTTGGTGGCGTTGATGGTATAGACGGTGATGTTGTTCTGAGCGAAATACTTCTTCACCTTGTTGGGCATGAATTTCTCCAGCTCGGCATCGTCAAAGATGGTGTTCAGCAGGAATGTGCCGTTCTTCTGCAGACCGCGGGTCACGTCGTACATGTGAAGGTAAGCCTGCACGTGGCAAGCCACGAAGTTGGGCGTGGTCACCAGATAAGTAGAGCGGATGGGCGTATCGCCGAAACGCAGGTGCGAGCAGGTGAAGCCACCCGACTTCTTTGAGTCGTAGGAGAAGTAAGCCTGGCAGTACTTGTCGGTATTGTCACCAATGATCTTCACAGAGTTCTTGTTGGCACCCACGGTACCATCGGCACCCAGACCGTAGAACTTTGCCTGGAACATACCCTTGCCACCGAGGGCAATCTCCTCAACCTCGGGCAGCGAAGTGAAGGTGACGTCGTCAACGATACCCACGGTGAAGTGGTTCTTCGGCTCGGGCATAGCGAGATTGTTGAACACTGAGATAATCTGAGCGGGAGTGGTGTCGTGACTGCCGAGACCGTAGCGGCCACCCACGATGACGGGACGATTCTCTACGTCATAGAAGGCATCCTTCACGTCGAGGTACAGAGGCTCGCCGTTGGCACCGGGCTCCTTCGTGCGGTCGAGGACGGCAATCTTCTTGACAGTCTTAGGCACAGCAGCCAGCAGGTGCTTCACTGAGAACGGACGATAGAGGTGAACAGAGATCATACCCACCTTCTGGCCATTCTGGTTCAGATAGTCGATGGCCTCGCGGGCTGCATCGGTAGCAGAACCCATCAGGATAATCATGCGGTCGGCATCCTCGGCTCCATAGTATGAGAAGAGGTGATACTCACGACCGGTAATCTTGGACAGCTGGCCCAGGTACTTTTCTACAACCTCGGGCACTGCATCGTAGTAGGGGTTGCAGGCCTCGCGGTGGGTGAAGAATGTCTCGGGGTTCTCGGCAGTACCACGGGTGATGGGACGCTCTGGCGACATAGCACGGTCGCGGAAGCGCTTGATGTACTCTTCCTTCACCAGCGGGCGAATATCCTCCTGGTCGAGCATCTCAATCTTGTGATACTCATGAGAGGTGCGGAAACCGTCGAAGAAGTTTACGAACGGAACGCAGGTCTCGAGCGATGCAAGGTGGGCAGCAGCGGTCATGTCCATAACTTCCTGTACACTGCCCTCGCAAAGCATGGCGAATCCAGTCTGGCGGCATGCCATCACGTCCTGGTGGTCGCCAAAGATACACAGCGCGTGGGAAGCCAGAGTTCGGGCGGAAACGTCGAACACACAGGGAATCAGCTCACCGGCAATCTTGTACATATTGGGAATCATGAGCAGCAACCCCTGAGAAGCGGTGAAGGTGGTGGTCAGCGCACCTGCCTGCAGCGCACCGTGAACGGCACCGGCCGCGCCGGCCTCCGACTGCATCTCCTGCACACTTACGGTCTGTCCCCACAGGTTCTTCCTGCCGCGGGCAGCCCACTCGTCAACGTGCTCAGCCATAGGCGAGCTCGGAGTGATGGGGTAGATAGCTGCTACCTCGCTGAACATATATGAAATATGTGCAGCGGCTTCGTTTCCATCACACGTAGTAAACTTTTTTGTTTTAGCCATAACAATCTTTGTTAGTAGAATTATTGTCCTTTATTATTTCTCCCGCCGTCCTGTCGTTGAATGGGGGCGGGGCTGTGTTTCGTTCCTTTATACCTTATTATATATACGGCTCAATATAGGAAGCCGTACATCCACAATGGCACCTCCTGTCCCTCGCCTTCGGTGATGTCCGACAGGGCATATATGATGTCTGTGTTCTTGCGGCGTGGCGACTCAAGGCAGATGCGGAAGCGCTGTGTCTTGTCGATGATGAAGCTGCTGCTGCGATCGCCCATGCATATCTCATGGCGTCCCCACAGCGCATTCTGGAAGAATGTCTCCATCATCACCTGCTTGTCCACCTGGTCGGGCATCATGGCATACATCAGATTGGTATTGTGCATGAGCAGTTCCGATGGCTTCTTGGGGAATTCCTCGTTCTGCCGGTACACCATGTTGATCAGGCGTGCATCGCTCAGGTACTTGATATAGTTCATCACGGTGGCGCGTGAGGTCTGTGTCTCGGAGGCCAGTTGGGTGACGTTAGGTGCGCCGGTGCCTGCCGATGCCACGAGATAGAGTAGTTTCTTGATGCGATTGAGATATTTCAGCTCAATCTGCTTGATGAGCAGGATGTCCACCTCGATCATCATGTTCATTACCTTCAGGAGATTCTCCGAGAAGTTACTCTTCTCCAGGAAGAAGGGATAGTAACCATGGTGGAGATAGGCGGGGAAGTAGTCCAGAGGGTTCACCTGTGCCAAAATTTCCCGCGAGATACGTTCGTGGCGGTTCTGTATTTCGCGCAGTCCGTATGTGCGCAGGTTCAGGTGAGCCTTGATGTTCAGAAACTCGCGGAACGAGAATCCCCGCAGATTATAGCTTGCCACGATGCCGTTTAGCTCTGGGTTTTCCTCTTTCAGGCGCATCACGCTACTGCCCGTGAACACTACTCGCAGTCGCGGGCAGCGGTCGTGGATGGAGCGCAACTCGTGGCTCCAGTCTGGGTCCTTGAACACCTGGTCGATGAGCAACACCTGGCCTCCTGCCCGCTGAAACTCACAGGCGAACTCGAACAACGTCTTTCCCTGAAAGTAGAAGTTGTTCATGTTGATGTACAAGCACCTGCGGTCTTTGGCGCCGAAATTCTCGCGGGCATATTGAAGCAGGAATGCTGTTTTGCCCACACCGCGGCTCCCTTTGATGCCGATGAGACGTGCTTTCCAGTCAATCTCATCCATCAGAGCACGCCGCAACATGGGTTGCATGTGTTCGATTAGATATTGATGTGTCCGAAAGAATGATTCCAACATACTAAACTATGTTCTTTTGCGATGCAAAGATAGCAATAATATTGCGAAATTGCAAAGTCCACATAGCAAAAAGTGATATTTAGCGGTGTTTTTTTTCGTCTTTTTTCGTTTCTGCCTGAATAGGTTCGTGTAATGTGCCGTCGGTTGCTGTGGCAAGGGGTGGGTATGTGTTGTGTTTGCAGAAGGTGTTTGAGATGTGTTGAATGATCGTGCCTGCCTCATGTCTCGATGCTGTGTGTTCCGTCGGCGGGAGGAGAGTGCTCCATCGGCGGGAGGAGAGTGCTCCGTCGGCGGGAGGAGAGTGCTCCGTCGGCGGGAGGAGAGTGCTCCGTCGGCGGGCGGGGTGTTACGCCTATGTAATGTGGATGGCGAGGTGTGGATGGCTGGACTGATGCATGTCCGTTTTTTTACTGCTTGTTTCCAGGGAATAGGTCGATATGTTTCATCTGCGTCATGATGGCCGTCTGGCGGCGGAGCATGTAGGGCGAGGGGTGCTCGCTGTCATAGCGTAGGGGAGCGGGCAGCGTGGCAGCAATCAGGGCACAGTTGGCCCGCGTGAGCTCGCTGGCTGGCCGGTGGAAGTTTACCTGTGCCACGGCCTCGGTACCATAGATGCCGTCGCCCATCTCGATGGAGTTCAGATACACCTCCATGATGCGTCGCTTGCCCCAGACAACCTCTATCAGAGCGGTGAAATATGCCTCCAGTCCCTTGCGCAACCAACTTTGTCGAGGCCATAGAAAGACGTTCTTGGCCGTCTGCTGACTGATGGTGCTGCCTCCTCGCTTGCGTTTGCCCGTCTGCCGTTCTCGGATGGCGTTTCCAATCTCTACGAAGTCGAATCCGTGGTGGGAGAGGAAACGTTGGTCCTCACTGGCCATTACGGCTACGGGCATGTACATGGACATCGAGTCGAGGGGCACCCAGCGGTGGCGCAGGCGTATCTTCTCGCCGCGTCCCATCTGCTGGGCGCAGCGGATAATCATCAGCGGGGTGACATAGACGGGACACCAGCGCAGGATAATAATAGAAAGGATTGTGCTCCCGAAAAACAGGAGCACAATCCATCTGACAATCTTTTGTATTCGCTTGAGAAACTGCAAGGCTGTCTTACTTCAGCGTGCCGGCGTTGGCGGCAGCAATCATGGCGTCGCTGGCATAGAGATATACCTCCACGCGGCGGCTGGCATTGCGGTCTTCCTTGCCGTTGGCATCAAAGATAAGGTACTGGGGATCCTCGCCGTATCCGTCGGTGCTCTTGATCTGGGCGTTCGATACGCCACAGGTGCCCGTCAGATAGTTCTTCACGGCACTGGCACGGCCCTGGCTCAGGGTCAGGTTGGTGGCGTCGGAACCGTCGCTGCTGGCGAAACCACAGATGGCTACGTCACAATCCGTATATACGTTCAGCACGTTGTCGGCAAACTGCTTGAGGGAACTCTGTGCCTTGGGCGTCAGCGTAGCCTTGCCCACGGCAAAGAGGATGCCGTTGTCGAAGGTCACCTTCACGGCGTCCAGTCCCTTTCCGTCCTTGATGCTCTCAGCCTCTGCGTTAGCCACTGCAGCAGCGGCAGCCTTAGCCTTGTCCATCTTGCGGCCGATGAGCGTACCAGCCGTTGCACCAGCCACCGTACCGGCAGCAGCACCGATGATGGCACCCTTCTTCGTGTTGCCCGTCAATTTGCCCACCAGCGCACCAATACCTGCACCGGCAGCACCGCCGGCTGTCGTGCCAATGATGGCGCCCTTACCTGTGTTGTTCAAGCTTCCGCATCCCGAAAGCACCATTGCGGCGGCCATTACGGCGGCCATGATTTTCATTGATTTCATACTCATTTGTTTTAATGGTTATTACTTTTTCTTTCACTTTTCGTGATGCAAAGATACAACTTTTTCGCGATACGCATCTGCATTCCACGTTTTTTTAGTAATTTTGCATCGTTTTAACATATCGGATGCCGTTCGGCACTGATTACGGCAGTATTTTCATGTGTAATAAATAGTATATTATAATATGGCAAAAGAACTGGATTTTCTGACAAAGAGAAGTGAGGATTATAGTCGTTGGTACAACGAACTGGTGGTCAAGGCCGACCTGGCCGAGCAGGCCGACGTGCGTGGCTGTATGGTGATCAAACCCTATGGCTATGCCATCTGGGAGAAGATGCAACGCATTCTGGACGACAAGTTCAAGGAGACGGGCGTGCAGAACGCTTACTTCCCCCTGCTCATCCCGAAGAGTTTCCTTTCCCGCGAGGCAGAGCATGTGGAGGGCTTCGCCAAGGAGTGTGCCGTGGTGACGCATTACCGCCTGAAGACCAACGAAACGCATGACGGCGTCGTTGTGGATCCCGCGGCACGCCTTGAGGAAGAACTTATCATCCGCCCCACTAGCGAGACCATCATCTGGAATACATTTAAGAACTGGATACACTCCTATCGTGACCTGCCCCTGCTCGTCAATCAGTGGTGCAATGTGATGCGCTGGGAGATGCGCACCCGCCTGTTCCTGCGCACCAGCGAGTTCCTCTGGCAGGAGGGACATACGGCACATGCCACCCGTGAGGAAGCCGAGGAGCGTGCAAAGATGATGCTCCGTGTGTATGCCGACTTTGCCGAGAACTATATGGCCGTGCCTGTGGTGCAGGGCGTAAAGAGCGAGACCGAGCGCTTCGCCGGTGCACTGGACACCTATACCATCGAGGCCATGATGCAGGATGGCAAGGCGCTGCAGAGCGGTACGAGCCATTTCTTGGGACAGAACTTCGGCAAGGCCTTCGAGGTGCAGTTCCTCAACAAGGAGAACCAGCCCGAGTATGCATGGGCTACCAGCTGGGGCGTGAGCACCCGACTGATGGGTGCGCTCATCATGACGCATTCGGACGACAACGGACTCGTCCTTCCGCCTGCGCTGGCTCCTACACAGGTGGTTATCATCCCCATCTACAAGAACGACGAGCAACTGCAGAAGGTCAATGACGCAGTGGCTCCCGTGGTGGCACGGCTCAAGGAACTGGGCATTAGTGTGAAGTATGACAATGCCGACAACAGGCGGCCTGGATTCAAGTTTGCCGACTATGAGTTGAAGGGCGTGCCCGTGCGTCTTGTGCTTGGTGCACGTGACCTGGAGAACGGCACTGTCGAGGTGATGCGTCGCGACACGCTGGAGAAGGAGACACTTCCCTTCGAAGGCATTGCCGACCGCGTGAAGGACCTCCTCGCTGACATCCAGCAGAACATCTTCCAGAAGGCCAAGACCTTCCGCGATGCCCATATCTACGAGTGCGAGGATTACGAGGATTTCAAACGTCGTGTAAAGGACGGAGGTTTCTTCCTCTGTCACTGGGACGGCACTCCCGAGACCGAGGCTCGTATCAAGGAGGAGACACAGGCCACCATCCGCTGCGTCCCCTTCGGCTTTGAGCAGACGCCTGGTACCGACATGGTTACCGGCAAGCCAGCCGTGGCCCGCGTGCTCATCGCACGCAGCTATTGATGCATCTTTGTCTCGATACCGATATTAATCGATACTTTCCCTTGCGGAGAGGCTTGCTGGTCCTTGTGATATGCAGCCTCTCCGCTTGTATTATATCAAGGACGCTTTTGCAGTTGCCCGACCCGTAGGCGACGCGTGAGGCTCGTGCCCTGTACTCTCGGCTATGGTCATTGCAGCAGCGGGGCACGGTGTTCGGCCATCACGGCGAATTATCTGCGGCGCGCGGGCGTCCATCACTTCATCTATGTCATCTCGCCACAGTGACATGGAAACGATGCAGCTGAGCGTTTCACCTTCTGGTGGCCGGGGATAAGTATGTGGATGTCATGGGATAAGTCTGTCACGCGAGGAGAGAGTGGCGAGAGAAAAAAGGAGGTAGAATGATTTGGCGTTTTTTTGATACGAACGTTATTGTCTATTGACCTCAGTGCCGCTTGACGCGATGTTTGCGTGAGCCGTGGCGTGTCTTCCTTGTGTTTTTCTGTTCAATGGTGCTTGCCTGCCCCGTCTTTTCCTTGTATTCAGTCTGTGCCCGGCGCATCTGCTCGCGGAACTCGGGACTTCTCTGCAAGGCGCAGTAGCCGATGCTGGCAGCCACACGGCTGGCATCGACGTCGCTTTGCCAGTGGGCACCCACGATGACGCGGCTCTCGCCGTACATCCAGCCGCGGGCAAAGAGCGTGTCGGCATGCTCGGGCGCTATCTCAGCCATGAGGAGGGCACACATCCATCCCCGCATGGTGTGGCCCGAGGGGTAGCTGCCCTCGCCGCGCAGCTCATCCTCTTCGTCGGTGAGCAGCTTGTCTTCATAGCGCTCGAAGGGTCGCTGACGCAGGTAGTGGGCCTTGGGTGCCACTCGGATGGCATCGGTGGTGGTGAGCGAGGTTTCCAGGAGCTTCCATATCTCGGGCGTCGCTTCGCGGTTCACTTCGAGACCGAAGGGGACGGCAAACTCGGCTACCAGTGCCTCGTACGACCATACGGCATCGCGTCGGGCAATGGCTGCCCGCTCGGGATTGAGACGCTGCTGCTTGCCCCATGTGTAGCGCATCATGTCATAGGCAAACTCGGGGCTGTCGAACGCTGGCGGTGCGGGCAGGCACTTGATGAGGTCGGGCATCTGCTCGACGGGGAGATATGGCGTCACCGCAGCCTGCTGGGCCGAGACACCCGAGGCCAGCATGATAGAGGCCGCAACGGAAATAAGTATTCTCTTCATTGTGAAAACCGTTTGTCTGTTACCAGTCCTGATCCTCGTTTCCCACGACGCCGTTCTTCAGTGCTTCCTCCACCTTGTCCATGATGGCATTGGAGTAGGCGTGTGTCATGACGATGGCCTTGGCACACGTGCGCTTCTGTTTGTCTTTTGTCACGAAGGGGTAGTGCTGGGCTATCTCCCATTGCTTGTCATAGAGGTAGGGATTGGTCTTGTCGTCCTTCTTGCGCTTCGAGTCGCCGAAGATGGGCGTGTCGTCATCCCTCAGTCCCTGGCTTATCCATCCGCCGCTGATGTCGGCCAGGATGTCATAGGTCTGTACGGTGTAGGTGACGCGGACTCGTCCCTCCTTGATGTCAAGGCGGATGACGGGCGTGATGCTCACCGAGTATCTATTCAGAGTCCCGGTGTGGTCGGCGATGTCAGGAATGGTGGATGTGATGATGATGCAGCCAGCTTCCTTGTCGTTGAGCGTGATGGGCGCCCCATTCCGGCCCGAAGCGGGTGGAAAGGTGGCCGTAGCCCAGTAGTTCAGTATCACGTAGAGCTGTTCGCGCGTTTTGCCTGGCGCTTGGATGACTTGCTGGTAGGTGAGCGACTCGTTCTTGTCGAGTGTAAGTTCCTTGGACAGGTTCTTGGCGGCGTCGAGCCAATTGTCGCCATAGCGTTCCTTCGCGTACTTTTCCAGGTCGGCCACCTTCATTACCTGAGCCTGCATGCTCGCTCCCGCCAGCAGGAGTGTGGCAATAATCAATATGAATTTTTTCATAATCTCTTATATCGTATTATACAATATTAGTCTTTTCTTGTCTTTGTCGGCCTGGACGTGTGGATGGTCTCGCCCAGCCCGTTGGGGGGAATCCGGCGGTGGCATGCCACCGGAACATTGATGGCACTCCGCGACGCCGTTGGTGGCACTCCACCAAATCGTCGGTGGCCTGCCGCATTCGGAGAGGCGGTTCAGACGAAGAGCACCTCGCGTCCGTGGAAAAGGAAGCTACCGGCGGTGATATACTCGCGGCAGGTGGGGGAGAACTGGTCTTCCACGCTGATGTGTTCGTGTCCTGCCAGGATGCAGCGCAGCAGCGGCTCCTCCTTGAGGCGGGCGATGAAGTCGCGTGTGACGGGGTCGGTGAGCTGTTTCTTATAGGCTCCTGTCCGTTCGGGCAATGCACCGCTTTGCAGCTGCCCCTTGTCTTTCCAGAAGCGCACGGTGGCGCGCCAGATAGCATCGGTAAAGAAGGGTACGTGCATGCACATTACGATGGGCAGTCCGCGCTTCAGTTCCTTCTCGAAACGCTCCACCTGTTCCTCCGTGACGTAGCCATAGACATCATCGAGGGTGATGAAGTTTACTCCGTTGACCACCTGTGAGTGGAACCTGACATCGAAGGGGTAAACCTCCTGCAGCATGGCGCGTGTGTTGTCCTTGTATTGCTCGGTGTGCTCCTCCTTGGGATCGCTGAGCCACATGTCGGTGCTGAACTCATGGTTGCCGAGCGAACCGACGAGTCCGTCGCCGAAGTATTTACGTACAAGGTCGAAGTTGGCCTCGCTCTGCCAGTCGATGAGGTCGCCCGTGTGCACGATGAAATCCACGTGCTGCTTGGCCCATGCCAGTGCGTCGGCCAGCGCCTCTTCCTGTCGTCCGCCGAAAGTCTGGGTGCGTTTCTCGCAGAGTTGTTGTTTCTTCTCGTTCTCGTAGTCGTAGGCTGCGGTAAAATGTGAGTCTGAGAGGTGGAGCACGGAGAAAGCTCTTTCCAACCCGATTTCCACGGTGGCATAGCAGAGTGACATTCGTTCGAATCTTCCGCGGTTGGGGAATACGGTAGGGTCGTCCTTGGCCAGGGCGGGCAGTTGTGAGGTGGCGATAAGTGCACCCATGCCTGCCATGCGTTTCATGAAATCGCGTCTGTTGGTCATATCAATATAGGTATTTGGTTGTGCTGGTGCTTATGCAATATCTTCTCTTGTCTCTATATCTATATAATAAATAGGTAGGTCTCACGGAATCTGCAGCGGCTCGCTTTCGTTCCCGTAGCGGTCGATTGCCGTAATGGCCAGGTGCAGGCCATAGAGCGTGGAACTGAGCAGGTTGTATGTGTAGTGGCAGTCCTGGGTGACGGTGATGAGATTTTCTCCCCGCTCGGTATCCACCGGCTTTTTCTTGCTGGCATATATGGCATAGCGACAGGGTGTGCCGTCCATCTCCACGGGTTGCCACTCCAGATGCTCGTTGATGCCTTGTAGTCGTTGGCGTGTGGTCAGCACTGGCATGGCCGGATGGCGGTCGCTCTGCCATGTCATGGCAGGCATGAGGGCTGGGTGGGGATAGAAGTCCTGTTTCAGATAGTCGTAGATGCCCTTGGTGTTGTCTGTGAGGAACTGGCTACGAAAGTAGGCCTGTCCACCCAGCTGCTGCTGGCGCAGGTAGCACAGTTCTCGCTGAACGACTCCCCATTCCCAGTCGCGCTCCTTCGGGTGCAGGAAGTAGATGCCCAGGCCGGGAGCTACGGTGCGTCCATAGGCACGTTCCTGCCAGTCGGCTGCAAAGGGGTAGAAATGGTCGCCCTGGAAGTACATCATCGGGCAAAGCATATCCATGACTCCGTCGCGCATCCATCGCTGAGCGTCCTGGTGGACGGTGCTGTAGGCCGCCCATCCGCGAGCAGAGTAGCGTGAGAGGTCGTCATACTTGCCCACAGGCGAACAACTGATGCGTACCCAGGGCTTCAGCTCCTTTACGTCTTTATATATGGTACTCACGATCGCTGTCACGTTGTCGCGGCGCCATTCGTCCTTCTTCTTCCCCTTGCCATACTTGCGGAAGGTCTGTCCGTCGGGGAAGGCGGGGGCATTCTCCGGATAGCGGATGTAGTCAAAGTGCAGTCCGTCCACGTCATACTTCTCCACGATCTCATGGCAGAGGCGCGTCAGATAAGTGGCTGTGCCGGGCAGGCCGGGGTCGGCATAATAGGTGTCGCCCAACTTGCGGAGCAGCTCGGGGTGGGTTTTTGTCATGCACTTGCGCCCCATCTTGCCTGCATTGGCTATCTTGAAGCATGGGATGGTGACCACCCATGCGTGCAGTTCCATGCTGCGGCGATGGGCCTCCTCAATGGCAAATTGGAGCGGGTCGTAGCCCGGCGACTTGTCAAACCGTCCGGTGAGGCACACGTCCCACGGCTCCATCTGGCTTGGATAGATAACACTCCCGCGTACGCGCGTCTGTAGAAATATGGTATTGATGTGGCACTCTTGCAGGCGATCCAATATCTGGCACAGCTCGGCCTTCTGCTCTTCGCGGCTTTTCTCGCTGGTGGCCTTTGTCTTGGGCCAGTCCAATCCGCTCAACGTGGTGATCCATACGGCACGTACCTCCCGTTTCGGCGCGGGCGTAGCTGTCGGAAAGAAACCATCTTCCTGCTCTGGCACAGGCATTGTCTGTGCTTCAGTTTTGACGCTTAAAAGAGTGGCGGCAATACTTATAATGAGACATAACTTACATTTCATGGCACAAAGATAATGCTTTTTCGTGAATTTTGTGTAAATTTGCATGCGAAAAAGAGATGGTATAGCTTATGGTCACATTTTGTATTGCACTTGCTTGCCTGGTGCTCGGCTATTTTGCCTATGGAAGTTTCGTAGAGCGTGTCTTTGGCGTCGATCCGAACAGGAAGATGCCTTGTTACACGAAGCAGGACGGAGCAGATTACATTCCCATGCCAACGTGGAAGGTCTATACCGTGCAGTTTCTCAACATTGCCGGCACGGGGCCCATCTTTGGGGCTATGATGGGTGTCCTCTACGGACCGGCCGCTTTCCTCTGGATTGTGCTGGGATGCATCCTGGGAGGTGCCATGCATGATTACATGGCCGGCATGATCAGCATACGGCGCGGCGGCATGGGGCTTCCCGAGATAATCGGCGACGAACTGGGCAGTGTGTGCCGCTTGGTGATGCGTGTGGTCACCCTGGTCCTCATGATATGTGTGGGAGCCTCGTTCGTGCTGATACCTGCAGGTCTGATGGATCAGCTGACTGTGAGGCTGTTCGGTGTGGCAGACACCAATCTGATATGGACTGTGGCTATCCTGCTGTTCTATCTGGCAGTCACCGTATTCTCTATCAATAAGGTAATCGGAACCATCTATCCTGTGTTCGGTGCGGCTTTGTTGCTGATGGCGGTGCTTATCGGAGTCGGCATGTTCACCCATGAGGGCAACATTCCCAACCTCTCCGACGCGTTTACCGATCACTATCCGGTGCCATATACACCACTCTTCCCAGGCCTCTTCATCACTATTGCCTGCGGCGCAGTAAGCGGTTTCCATGCTACTCAGAGCCCCATGATGGCTCGCTGTATCAAGAATGAGCGCTACGGCCTGCGCTGTTTCTATGGTGCCATGGTGACCGAGGGTGTGGTGGCACTCATCTGGGCGGCGGCTGCGATGAAGTTCGTCGATGTGATGGATATCGCGGGGGCCACGCCTTACGAGAAACTGTATAACGCCATGACGGCCTGTGGCACGGTGAAGATGAATCCGGGCCTGCTGGTCAATGAGATGTGTTACGACTGGCTTGGCAATGCCGGATTGGTGCTGGCAGTGCTGGGCATCGTGGCAGCCCCGATGAGCACGGGTGGCAGTGCATTCCGTGCTGCCCGTATGATTGTGGCCGACTTCAGCCACTACAATCAGAAACCGCTTGCGAACCGCCTTATCCTCACGGCCCCGCTTTTCGCCGTGGCCATCGCCATGCTGAATGTCAGCAGCTTCAAGGTGCTGTGGCTCTATGTCTCATGGTTCAATCAAGTGCTGGCCACCTTCACCTTCTACACCATTGCCCATTACCTGCGCTTCCGCACCGATGGTCGTGGCATTCTGCCGCGATGGTCGTGGCTCATAGCCTATTTCCCCGCCGTCTTCATGTGTGCAGTGAGTGCATGCTTCATCTTGATAGACAAGGAGAATGGTTTTGGCATGAATACCACAATGGGATATTTCATCGGCGGTGTCTTCACGGCTGTAATAGCTGTGTGGTTCGTCGTGAGAAAGAAGAAATGAGACGGGAATGAACCAGCCAAAGTAAATCATCAAATACTGTAGTATGATAACCTTCACATTTTCACTTCTGTGTCTGCTCCTGGGCTATTTGCTTTACGGAGCTGTGGTGGAGCGTGTCGTCGCCCCTCGTGAGTCGGCAAAGATGCCGTGTTACGAAAAACAGGATGGCGTGGACTATATGCCTATGCCCGCATGGCGCGTGTTCCTCATCCAGTTTCTTAATATTGCCGGCACCGGCCCCATCTTCGGTGCCATCATGGGTATCCTGTTCGGCCCCGCTGCCTATCTGTGGATTGTCCTGGGCTGTATCTTTGCAGGCGCCGTCCACGACTACCTCTGCGGCATGATTTGCATCCGGCAGGGAGGTGTGTCGCTGCCAGAGATTATCGGCAACGAACTGGGCAACGGGATGCGTCTGGTGATGCGCATTGGTGCACTGATACTGCTGGTATTGGTGGGGGCGGTGTTCGTAACTACTCCGGCCTCGTTGCTTGACAATATGGTGCCTGACAAGGGGTGGTTCTTCTCGAACAGCTTTTGGCTGGTGCTCATCTTCTTGTACTTCATTCTGGCCACTCTCCTGCCTATCGACAAACTTATCGGCAAGATATATCCCGTCTTTGGCTTTGCCTTGTTGCTCATGGCCGTGGGCATTTGTTGGGGTATTGTCACGAAGGATGGCTGGCTACCTGAGATTACGGATGCGCCCTTCGTCAGCCATCATCCGAAGGGACTCCCTATTTTCCCCATGCTCTGCATTACCATCGCCTGCGGTGCCATCAGTGGCTTCCATGGTACGCAAAGTCCCTTGATGGCACGCTGCCTGACTAGCGAACGGCTGGGACGCCCCATCTTCTATGGCGCTATGATTACCGAGGGTGTCGTGGCGCTCATCTGGGCAGCTGCTGCTGTGAAGTTTGCCAGTACGCTTCCTGGCGAAGAGGGAGCTACGGCCTATGAGAAGCTGGCCGCAATGGGGAACCCTGCCATTGTGGTGAATGAGATCAGTACCGGATGGATGGGTGCCGTGGGTGCAGTGCTGGCTATTCTGGGTGTGGTGGCCGCACCCATCACCAGTGGAGACACCGCCTTCCGCAGTGCACGCCTTATCGCAGCCGACTTCTTGCACCTCAGTCAGAAGAGGATCAGCAAGCGCCTGCTGCTGTGCCTGCCGCTGTTTGCTGTCACCACAGGGCTGTTTTTCATTGATTTCAATGCGCTGTGGAGGTATTTCGCATGGACTAATCAGACTCTGGCCTGCATCATGTTGTGGGCAGCAGCTGTCTGGCTGTCGCGTACGGGACGTTGCTATTGGATAGCACTCGTGCCGGCTCTCTTTATGACGGTGGTGTGCACCAGCTACATCCTTGTTGCCCCCGAAGGCTTCCGCTTGCCGCTGAATGTGGGACTAATCAGCGGTGCTGCGCTCATGATTGTGTTGGGTGGCCTCTTTGCCTGGAAACGTAGTGGCAGTACAGACCGGGAATCCCAACCTTCGGATGAATGAACGAAATATTATTTAACCATTAACAGAATGAATATGAAAAAGATTTTCTTTGCACTGCTCTTTGCAGTCGTGTCCATGAGTGCCTCGGCACAGTTCGAGCGTTACACCTCTTACCTGAACACTTCGCTCACCGGCCTGAACCTCTCTTACAGCAAGGACCAGAAGGTGACCTTCGGTTTGCAGGCCACTGGCGGCTACTTCTTCGAGGATGCCTGGATGGTGTACGGACGATTTGGCTACGAGCATCAGTACAAGAGTATCGACAATGTGAAGATGGGTGTCGGCGCACGCTACTACATTGTTCAGAACGGACTCTATCTCAACATGGGCCTGCAGTATGAGCACCGCGAGCCTAAGTTCAACTATGTTCAGCTGACCCCCGAAGTGGGATACTGCTTCTATCTGAACCACTACGTGAGCATTGAGCCGGCTGTGTACTATGACCTTTGCCTCAACAAGTTCTCGGAAGGGAGCACCGTAGGTCTGAAGTTAGGCTTCGGCTTCTACTTCTGATGACAGGGACGCATAGATTGGTGGAGAGGAAATACCTCTTCACCTTTATTCTTATTACGTCGCTTTTTGCGCTGTGGGGCTTTGCCAATGATATCACGAATCCCATGGTAGCGGCTTTCCAGACGCTCATGGAGATATCGGCGGCCAAAGCCTCTATGGTGCAGTTTGCCTTCTATGGAGGGTATGCCACGATGGCTATTCCGGCTGCGTTGTTCATACGTCGCTATAGCTACAAGCGGGGTATTCTGATGGGGCTTGCCTTGTATGCTGTGGGGGCATTCCTCTTTATTCCGGCGGCTGCGATGCAGCAGTTCTCATTCTTCTGTCTCTCGCTGTACATCCTGACGTTCGGCCTGGCTTTTCTTGAGACTACGGCCAATCCCTTTATCCTTTCGCTCGGCAACCGTGAGACATCCACGCGCCGGCTTAATCTGGCCCAGGCCTTCAATCCGGTCGGGTCGTTGAGCGGCATGGCTGTGGCTTCGCTGTTTGTCTTGCCTCAGTTGCTCTCGGACAAACGTGATGCGGCCGGCCGGCTGATATTCCATACGCTGTCGGAGGCAGAGAAAGCCGACATCCGCCTGCATGACCTGGCTGTCATCCGTGATCCCTACGTCATGCTGGGGCTGGTGGTGACATGTATCTTTATCATCATAGCCCTGACTCGCATGCCCTATCTGGTGGGGGAACACACACCGCTGTGCTGGCGCGAGTCGATGGGCCGCCTGTGGCGTAACCGTGTGTATCGTGAGGGAGTGATGGCACAGGTGTTCTATGTGGCGGCGCAGATCATGGTGTGGACTTTCATCATTCATTATGCCGACCGTCTGGGTATGACCAAGGCCCGTGCGCAGATGTTCAACATGCTGGCCATGTCGCTCTGCCTGACAGGGCGTTTTGTGGGCACCTATGCGATGCGCTATGTCAGTTCGCGCCGCTTGTTGTTGTGTTTTGGTATCGGGGCCTCTCTGTGTACGCTGGGGACCATCTGCATTAATGGCATGATGGGACTTTATTGCCTGGTGGCCATCAGTTTCTTCATGTCCATCATGTTCCCCTCCATCTATGGCATAGCGCTCGAGAATGTGGCACACGAGGACATAGCTCTTGGTTCGGCTTTCCTCATCATGGCCATCGTGGGCGGTGCCTTGATGCCTCCCTTGCAAGGCATGGTCATCGACTTGGGCGAGGTGATGGGCTTCCCGGCAGTGAACCTGTCGTTTCTCCTGCCGCTGTGTTGCTTCCTGTTTATTAGTGTATATGCCTGGCGTGTGTGGCGCTCTGCAGCTTGCTGAGTGTCACTGGGCCAGTTTGGCTGCCAGGAATTGCCCGGTGTAACTCTCTGCACATCGTGCCACTTCCTCGGGTGTGCCGCAGGCTACGAGACTGCCTCCCCGGTCGCCGCCCTCGGGGCCGAGGTCTATGACGTAGTCGGCACACTTGATGACCTCCAGATTATGCTCGATGATCAGGATTGTGTGCCCTCGCGTGATGAGGCTGGCAAAACTCTCCATCAGCTTGTGTATGTCGTGGAAGTGTAGTCCTGTAGTGGGCTCGTCGAAGATGAACAGCGTGGGACGCTGCTTCTCCATTCCCAGGTAGTAGGCCAGTTTCACGCGCTGGTTCTCTCCGCCTGACAGGGTGCTGCTGCTCTGTCCGAGTTTGATGTAGCCCAACCCGACGTCCTGCAGCGGTTTCAGCAGGGTGACGATGCGTTTTTGTTTGTGCTTCTCGAAGAATTCCACAGCCTGGTTCACCGTCATGTCCAGCACGTCGTTCACGTTCATGCCTTCGTAGCGCACCTCGAGTATGTCCTGCTTGAAACGCTGGCCGTGACAGCTCTCACATTCCAGCACGAGGTCGGCCATGAACTGCATTTCGATGGTCACAGTGCCTTCGCCCTTGCATTCTTCGCATCGTCCGCCGTCGGTGTTGAAACTGAAATAGCCTGCCGTGTAGCCCATCTGCTTTGCCAATGGCTGCAGGGCAAAGAGCTTCCGAATCTCGTCCCAGGCTTTGACGTAGGTGACGGGATTCGAGCGTGTGCTTTTGCCGATGGGGTTCTGGTCCACAAATTCGATGGCTTGCACCAGCTTTGTGTCGCCCTCCAGCGTGAGAAACTCGCCGGGGCGGTCGGCCACCTCGTCCATCTCTCGCTTCATGGCGTTGTAAAAGATGTCGCGCACCAGACTGCTCTTGCCGCTGCCGCTCACTCCCGTCACGCATGTCATTACGTTCAGCGGGAAGCGCACGTCAATGCCTTTCAGGTTGTTGGCTCGTGCTCCGCGCACGTCGATGTAGTTCGTCCACGGGCGCCGGTGGGGCGGCACGGGGATTGTCTCCAGCCCGTTGAGGAAGGCCAGGGTGTGAGAGACCTTGTCCTGTGTGCGACATTGTTCCGTGTGTGTGTGCTTCTTGGACTGTGTGCTGCCATCTGGCAACTGCGGTGGCAGTCCTTCATACACGATTTCGCCTCCCAGTCGTCCGGCCTCTGGGCCTATGTCTATTATCCAGTCGGCAGCCCGCATGATTTCCTCGTCGTGCTCCACCACGATGACCGTGTTGCCGAGGTCGCGCAGTTGCTGCAGCACCTTGATGAGACGTTCGGTGTCACGGCTGTGCAGGCCGATGCTCGGCTCGTCCAGGATGTAGAGGCTTCCTACGAGGCTGCTGCCCAGACTGGTGGCCAGGTTAATGCGCTGGCTCTCTCCGCCCGAGAGGCTGTTGCTCACTCGGTTCAGCGTGAGATAGCTCAAGCCTACGTCCATCAGGAATTGCAGGCGGTGGCGTATCTCGGTGAGGATGCGTGCAGCCACCTTCTGCTCGTGCTCCGTGAGCGGCGAGGCAGTCTCGGACAGTACGTCCCACTGTGCCAGGTCGCTGATGGGCATCTGCACCAGTTCGGTTATGGTTCGGTTGCCCACCTTGACGTAGCTGGCCTCGGGACGTAGCCGTGTGCCACGGCATTTGGGGCAGAGTGTCTTGCCCCGGTAGCGGGCTAGCATTACGCGGTTCTGTATTTTATACTGTCCTTCGCGCAGCATGTTGAAGAAGGCATCGATGCATGCCGTTCCCCACTCCTTCTCCTCCGATGTGAGTTTCCTCTTCTCCTTGGGCAGGCTGTCCGGGAAGGTGCCGTGCCACAGCCAGTCTTTTTCTTCCTGGCTCAGCTCGAAGTAGGGTTTGAAGATGGGGAAGCCCCGCTTTGAGTTCAGGCGGATGAACCAGTTCTTCCATTCGCTCATCTTCTCACCGCGCCAGCACATGACGGCTCCTTCATAGACGCTCAGGGCGCTGTTGGGGATCACGAGGTGCTCGTCTATGCCGATGATGCGGCCGAAACCTTCACACTCGGGGCAGGCACCGATGGGCGAGTTAAAGGCAAAGAGGTTCTCCGTAGGTTCCTCGAATGTGATGCCGTCGGCCTCGAAGCGAGTGCTGAAGTGCTCCGACTCGCCTCGTTCGCTGAAGTACAGCACACATTCGCCCTGCCCTTCGTAGAATGCCGTCTCGGCCGAATCGGTGAGGCGGGCGATGGCATCCTTAGCCGACGAGGCAGAGAGGCGGTCAACGACCAGCGAAAGTCCCGTCCCGACGCTCTCTTCGGATGGGGAGTGGGGGAGGGCTTTTGTCCCTTTGAGCGTCTCTATATATTCGTCGATCCTTATTATCTCGGGCGCTGTGCTCTCTGCTCCCTCTCCTTTCGTGGAGGGGTGTGGCAGAAGGCATACCCTGCTGAATCCGCTCTTCAGGTACATCTCCATCTGCTGCTGTAGCGAACGCCCCTCTGGCAGGCGGATGGGGGCCATCACCAGCATCTTCTCTCCCTCGGGGTGCTGCAGCATACACTGTACCACGTCTTCCGTCGTGTGGCGGCGCACCTCATGCCCGCTCACGGGCGAGTATGTACGGCCGATGCGGGCAAAGAGCAGGCGCAGGTATTCGTATATCTCGGTGCTCGTGCCCACGGTGCTGCGTGGATTGCGGCTCGTCACCTTTTGTTCGATGGCGATGGCTGGTGGGATTCCTTTGATGTAATCACATTCGGGCTTGTTCATCCTGCCCAGAAACTGTCGGGCATACGAGCTGAGGCTCTCCACATAGCGCCGTTGGCCCTCGGCATACAGCGTGTCGAAGGCCAGGCTACTCTTTCCCGAGCCACTCAGTCCTGTGATGACAACCAGCTTGCCGCGCGGAATCTCCAACGACACATTCTTCAGGTTGTTTACCCGGACATTCTTCAGTATGATGTTGTCATTAATCTTCTTCACCGTCTTTCTGTACTTATAGGCATCCTTATTTTCTGCTCCTTACTCTCTGCTCCTAACTCTTTGTGATTTCACCTGCCAGGTCTGAGTCCATCATGCGCCGCAGTTCTTCGGGCGGCAGCTGATGGCCCAGGAGGAACATCAGCTTGGCAATGGCACACTCGGGCGTGCTGTCGTAGCCACACACCACACCGGCATCGATCAGCGGAAGGCTGGTCTCATAGAGTCCCATGTGTACGGCGCCGTCCTGGCATTGTGTGATGTTCACGAGCAGGATGCCGCGTGAGGTGGCGTCCTGCAGCTCGTCGCGGAACCACGGGGCTTGCGGTGCATTGCCTGCGCCAAAGGTGCGTAGCACCACAGCCTTCAGTCCCGGGATGTTCAGCACGGCATGCACCAGACGTTGCTGTATGCCGGGAAAGAGCGAGAGCACCACCACGTTGGGGTCCACCAGGTAGTGGGCTTTCATGGGACGTGAGGGGTCGGGTCTTCGGATGGCTGCCTCGTTGTAGCGTATGTGTATGCCTGCCTTGGCCAGTTCGGGATAGTTGAACGAGCGGAAGGCATTGAACTGCTCGGCGCTGATCTTCGTGGTGCGATTGCCGCGCAGCAGTTTCTCCTTGAAGTAGATGCACACCTCCGGCACCATGGGGCTCCCGTCGCTGCGTCGTGTGGCAGCTATCTCGATGGCCGAGATGAGGTTTTCCTTGCCGTCTGTGCGCAGCATGTCGATGGGCAGCTGGCTGCCTGTGAGGATGACGGGTTTGCCTAGGTTTTCCAGCATGAAGCTCAGTGCCGAGGCCGTGTATGCCATCGTGTCCGTGCCGTGTAGCACGACGAAGCCGTCATAGAGCGCGTAGTTCTCGTCAATGATATGTACGAGACGTGCCCAGTGCTCCAGTCCCATGTCTGACGAGTCGATGGGCGGCTGGAACGTGTAAGTGCTAATCTTGCAGTCAAACCGTTTCAACTCCGGTACTTGTTCCAGCAGATGGCCGAAGTCGAAATTCTCCAGTGCGCCCGTCTCGGCGTTCCGCACCATGCCGATGGTGCCGCCCGTGTAGATGAGCAGCACGCTGGATTTTCGGGTATCGCAGTCTTTCATCTTTCGCAATTTGTCTGCAAAGGTACGAATAAGCGAGGGATGTGCAAAACAAAAGACGGAGTTTTTGTCTTGCACATCCGAGCGAGAGTACCTTCGGCGAACGCCAGAGGTACGGATAAGCTCGGATGTGCAAAGCAAAAGACAGAGTTTTTGCTTTGCACATCCGAGCGAAAGAACTTTAAGAGCAGCCAGAGGTCTGGTAAATCGTGGCGTGCCTCCTCTGATTTTATCACGTGTGATAAAGTCCGGAGCTACACGTTCCATCGTACTTTATCACACGTGATAAAATTCCTTGCGACGTGGTGCCACACAAAAAACTTCGTCTTTCATTTTGCACTTCTCTCGCTTTTTCGTACCCTTGACTGCGTCGAAGGTACTCTCGCTCGGCAATGAAAAAATGAAAATCTTCGCTTTTCATTTTGCACTTCTCTCGCTTTTTCGTACCTTTGTGCCGTTATGAGAAGAAGTATATCTTTATTGTTGCTGCTCGTAGCAGCATGTGTGATGGCTCAGAACCCCAAGCGGGAGTTTCGTGGAGCATGGATTCAGAGTGTGAACGGACAGTTCCAGGGCGTGTCGCGCGACAAGATGCAGCAGACACTGGCTTACCAGCTGGACGAGTTGCAGAAGGATGGCATCAACGCCATCTTCTTTCAGGTGCGCGTGGAGGGAGATGCCCTCTATCCCAGCGAGCTGGAGCCTTGGAGCCGCTATCTGACGGGGCAGCAGGGCTTGCCGCCCAATCCCTATTGGGACCCCCTGCAGTGGATGATTGAGCAGTGTCATGCCCGAGGCATGGAGCTGCATGCATGGATCAATCCCTATCGTGCAAAGACGAAGGGGACGACGCTCATGGCATCGAACCATCCCTATATGCGTAACCCGCAGCTCTTCATGGACTATGACGGCCTATACATCTTCGACCCGGGTCGGCCCGAGAACCGCGAGTGGATATGCCGCGTGGCATGCGACATCGTGAGACGCTATGACGTGGATGGCTTTCACATCGACGATTACTTCTATCCCTACCCTGTGGCCGGACTGCCCATCCCCGACGATATGTCATACTCGATGTATGGCCAGGGCATGAACCGCGGCGACTGGCGTCGTCAGAACGTGAATCTTTTCGTGAAACAGCTGCATGAGAGCCTTCGCGCCGTGAAGCCCTGGGTGAAGTTCGGAGTGGCCCCCTTTGGCATCTACCGTAATCAGAAGAACGACCCCGCAGGTAGCATCACCAACGGACTGCAGAACTACGACGACCTGTATGCCGATGTGCTGGAATGGGTGAACCAGGGATGGGTGGACTATAACATCCCGCAGATATATTGGGAGATAGGCAATAAGGCTGCCGACTATGAGATCCTCATCCGCTGGTGGAGCGAGCATGCCGGCAACCGTCCCCTGTTCATCGGTCAGGACGTGCAGCGCACGGTCAAGTTCCCCGACCCCGAGAACCCCCAGATTCACCAGATGTACCGTAAGTATCAGCTACAGCGCACCCTGCCCGGAATTCAGGGCAGCTGCCAGTGGTATGCCGCAGCCGTAGTGGAGAATCCAGGCAACTATGGCACAGTGCTCCGCCAGCAGCTGCACAATACGCCTGCCCTGCAGCCGAGTATGCCGTGGATAGACCCCAAGGCGCCCGGCAAGCCACGCAAGGTAGCCATTATCTGGACGGCCGACGGACCTATCCTGTGCTGGACGCCACCGAAAGCCAAGACCGAGATGGACGTGGCCACACGCTATGTCGTTTACCGCTTCTTCCGGGGCGAGAAGATTAATCTCGATGACCCCAGTCATATCCTGTGCATCACCGACCGGACAATGCTCCCGCTGGGATACCAGGGTGGACACACGTCGTGGACGTATGTGGTCACTGCGCTTGACCGCCTGCAGAACGAGTCGAAGGCAGTGAAGAAACGAGTAAAACTCTGATGCCGTGGCATTCAACGTTCAACCCTCAAAAAAAACGACATACGATGTATCGCAGACATATCTTCCTTCTCATGGCGGCTCTCGTGATGGTGAGCGCCTGTCGTCGCGGAGAAAAGAATAATGAGGTGCAGATCGTGCGCACGCAGAAGGTGGTGCCACAGTTGCATCGCACCCCGACGTACGACTATACTGACAGCCTCTTTGTGGGGTCTCATCGCTGGAAGTACTCCATCCATCGCGAGGCCTGCGACTCGCTGAACACCGTCACCGACGAGGAGGGAAACCGCTACGTGGATAACTTCTATCAGCTCACTGTCACGAAAGACGGGCATCCATTCTTTGCCCGACGTTTCACTAAGGAGAGCTTCGCCAGTCGTCTCACGGCAGATTTCCGTAAGTATGGCATACTGGACGGATGCCGCTTTAGCCGCTACGAGGATGGGAAACTCTTCTTCAGCCTCTGTGTAAGCTATCCCGAGAGCGACATGTCGTCGCCCTTTATATTAGCCATCGGCCCCGATGGCAGTCACACCATCGAGGCCGATAACATGCTCGACGTGGGTGACCTGGAAGATCTGGACACCCTGTCGATGCGATAGACATGGAAAGGGCGTTGAGGTCATCCCTCAACGCCCTTTCCGTTATTCTGTTTCCTGAAACCTCTCTTCGAGGAACATGGCTGCGGCTTTCATGTCTGGCAGCACCACGTCGGCCCCCGATTGGCGCAGGATGTCGTCGGGCAGCGGCCCCGTGTTCACGGCAATGGTGAATATGCCTGCTGCGTGAGCTGCCTCAACGCCCAGCGGCGCATTCTCCACCACGACAGCCTCCGAGGCCTGGATGCCTGCTTTCTGCAGCCCCATCAGGTAGGGCTCGGGATGTGGTTTCCCGTGCTTGACGTCGAATCCCGTCACCATCAACTCCCTGCGGAAGCATCCGGGGAAGTGATGCTCCAGATGCTCGAGCAATGACACCTGCGCGCTGCCCGTGACCAGCACGATTTGCTTTCCGGCTCGCTTCACCATACCGAGCAGATCACGTGCGCCCGGCATGGGCTTTGCTTCCGGCAGCGTGTTGAACAGAGCGCTCTTGGCAGCATAGATGCGCTGCTTCTCCTCCTCGGTGGCGCTACGCCCCCAGAAGCGTTGGGCCAGGATGTCTATCGTTCCACTGCCCGTGCGCCCCTCGTTCATGTAGGCTTCCTCGGCCGTCATTGCCAGCCCGAACTGCGTCATGGCATGGCTCCAGGCGTAGGCATGGTTCGGCATGCTGTCAAACAGCACGCCGTCCATGTCGAACAGGACGGCGCGAACCGGTACCGTCATAATCTTGCTTTTATGGCCTCGGTCTCCTTCTCGTAGCCAGGCTTGCCCAGCAGGGCAAACATGTTCTTCTTGTAGGCTTCCACGCCGGGCTGGTTGAAGGGGTTCACACCCAGGACCACACCGCTGATGCCGCAAGCCTTCTCGAAGAAGTAGATGAGCTGACCGATATAATACTCGTTCAGGCGCGGTACGATGAGGCGCATGTTGGGCACTCCGCCGTCCACGTGAGCCAGCTGTGTGCCCAGCTCGGCCATCTTGTTCACTTCGTCCACGCGCTTGCCGGCCAGGAAGTTCAGGCCGTCCAGGTTCTCCTCGTCCGAGGGGAACAGCAGCTTGTGCTCGGCTTCCTCAATGCTGATGACTGTCTCGAAGATGGTGCGCTCGCCCTCCTGAATCCACTGTCCCATGGAGTGCAGGTCGGTGGAGAAGTCCACGGCTGCGGGGAAGATGCCCTTGCCGTCCTTGCCTTCGCTCTCGCCGTAGAGCTGCTTCCACCACTCGTTCATGTAGTGCAGCTTTGGCTGGAAGTTCACCATGATTTCAATCTTCTTTCCCTTCTGGTATAGCACGTTGCGCACGGCAGCATACTGCATGCAGGGGTTCTCGGCAAAGGGCAGCTCGGCAGCCTTCTTCTCCATGTCGGCAGCGCCCTGAATCAGCTTGGCGATGTCGAAACCGGCCACGGCGATGGGCAGCAGGCCCACGGGGGTGAGCACCGAGAAGCGTCCGCCCACGTTGTCGGGGATGACGAACGAGGTGTAGCCTTCCTTGTCGGCAGTCGTGCGGGCTGCACCCTTCTTGGCGTCTGTGATGGCCACGATGACACGGCGTGCCGTCTCCTTGCCGCGCTGCTGCTCACATTGCTTCTTGAGCAGGCGGAATGCCAGTGCCGTCTCCGTCGTGGTGCCGCTCTTGCTGATGTTGATCACGCCGAACTTCTTGTCCTTCAGATACTCGGTCAGCTCGTAGAGATAGTCCTCGCCGATGTTGTTGCCGGCAAAGAGGATGTTGGGGTTCTCACCCTTGTTCGTCAGCCACTGGAAGCTGTTGCCCAGGGCTTCGATGATAGCTCGTGCTCCCAGATACGATCCGCCGATGCCTGCGACCACTACGGTGTCGCAGTTCTCGCGCAGTGTCTGAGCGCACTCCTGTATGCTGGTCAGGAACTCAGCCGTGATGCTGCTGGGCAGGTGGAGCCATCCCAGAAAATCGTTGCCGGCACATGTGCCGTTCTCCAATGCTTGCTGTGCTGCGGCCACCTTATTTTCCATGGCGGCCACTTCGCCGGCACTTACGAGTGCCTTCGTAATGTCTAATCTGATCATTGATGATTGTTTGTTAAATATGATGCTTTTTCTTATTCTTGGTCGTAAAGCTGCGTCTTCTCTGTGGCATGGCGATATGCGGCTTCAGAGGTCGCTCGCTACCTTATTATATATATACGCGCGCGAGAGAAGGTTGCATGTCTGACTCTATTTCACCCACTCGGCTATGGCGTCCTGTGAGGGGCGCTCCACGTCCAGCTTGTACTTCTTGACGATCTCGATAATCTGCTGCTGCAGCTTGGCCGGGTTTACATCGTGCAGGGTGGAGACCAGGTTGTAGCCCGCCTTGCGCAGGATGGGGATGATGTCCTGAGGAATGCCCAGGGCAAGGAAGGCCTCGTCCTTGTCGCGCGGTGCCTTTACCTCGGGCTTCATCTGTGGGAAGAGCATCACCTCGCCGATGGCAAACTTGCCGGTCAGGAGCATCACGAGGCGGTCGATGCCGATGCCGATGCCAAAAGTGGGGGGCATGCCATACTGCAGTGCACGCAGGAAGTCGTGGTCGATAATCATGGCTTCGTCGTCGCCCTTCTGTGCCAGTCGCATCTGCTCCTTGAAACGTTCCTCCTGATCGATGGGGTCGTTCAGCTCGCTATAGGCATTAGCCAGCTCCTTGCCGTTCACCATCAACTCGAAACGCTCGGTGAGGCCCGGCTTCGAGCGATGCATCTTCGTCAGGGGCGACATCTCCACGGGATAGTCTGTGATGAAGGTGGGCTGGATGAACGAGCCTTCGCAGAACTCACCGAAGAGTTCATCGATGAGCTTTCCCTTGCCCATGGTCTCGTCCACCTCCATGCCTTTCTCCTTACAGAAAGCGCGGATTTCTTCCTCTGTCTTCTTCTCGCAGTCGAAGCCCGTCTTCTCCTTGATGGCGTCGAGGATGGGCAGGCGGCGGAAGGGTGCACGGAACGAGATGACCTTTCCGTCAATCTCCACCTCGGGCTTGCCGTTCACTGCAATGCAGATTTGTTCGAGCATCTTCTCGGTGAACGTCATTCCCCAAAGCAGGTCCTTGTAGCTGACGTAGAGTTCCATGCAGGTAAACTCGGGGTTGTGCGTCTTGTCCATACCTTCGTTGCGGAAGTTCTTGCCCATCTCATAGACCCCTTCGAAGCCGCCCACGATAAGGCGCTTCAGGTAGAGCTCCGTGGCGATGCGCATGTACATGTCCTGGTTCAGAGCGTTAAAGTGCGTAATGAATGGGCGGGCTGAGGCACCGCCTGCAATGCTCTGCAGGATGGGCGTATCGACCTCTGTATAGCCTGCATCGTCCAGGATGCGGCGCAAGGTGCGGATGATGGTGGCACGCTTGAGGAACGTCTCCTTCACGCCTGCATTCACGATGAGGTCCACATAGCGCTGGCGGTAGCGCAGCTCGGGGTCGTCAAACGAGTCATAGACATTTCCCTCGGCGTCCGTCTTCACCACGGGCAGCGGCTTCAGACTCTTGCTCAGGACGGTCAGTTCCATTACGTGGACGCTGATTTCGCCCGTCTTGGTGCGGAACACGTAGCCCTTTACGCCGATGAAGTCGCCCAAGTCGAGACACTTCTTGAATACAATGTTATAGAGGTCCTTGTTCTCGCCGGGGCAGATAGCGTCGCGCTGTACATAGACCTGAATCCTGCCCTTGCTGTCCTGCAACTTTGCAAATGCAGCCTTGCCCATGATGCTCTTGCTCATGATGCGGCCTGCCACGCTTACCACGGGGCTATTCTCCGGCGTGGCGGTCTCGCGCACGTCGTTGCCCTCCTCGTCCTTTCCCACAACGGGCAGGTCCACGAAGTCCTTGATGATGTCGGCACTCCACGCCGTTACGGGATACTCGGCAGCGGGATACGGGTCGATGCCCAGGTCGCGCAGCTGCTGCAGGTTATTGCGGCGAACGATTTCCTGTTCGCTCAGCTCCAGAATATTCATGTTTGCCATCTTGTGTATTATGTGTTTCTTTTCTCCGTTATTATTCAAACTTCACGTCGGGCGGCAGCCTTCTCAGCGTTTCAAGCCGGAATGCGCCGGGCCATGCCACCAGCCAGTTGTTGATACGGTGGACTTCCTCGCCCGGCTGGAATCCCCACTGGCACTCGAAGTAAGCCTCGTTCTGTGCTCCGGCAGGCCGTTGCCGACCGTTGATTTCCAGTGTGCCGTCTGATACCAGCTGGTTTCCGTTGTGCCATATAGCCTCGGCTTTCTCTCTCCACTGGCTATCACCCGTCAGTGCGGAAAGTTCCACCCAGTCCGCCACCCACAGCAGCGCGTAGGGGTCTAGGTGGTTGTGTTGCACGGAGACAGCCGTGGCGCCGAACGTATGATAGTCGTAAATGGTGAAGTCGTCGTCCTCGGGGTACTTTTCGTCATAGTGCCAAAGCCAGGTGGACAGGTAATTCGATACGGCGAGAGCGTCTTCCAGGTATTCGGGCTCTCCCGTCAGGCTATGGAACCGCATGGCCGAGCGCAGCAGGGCCATGGAGGACTCTTTGTCGATGCACCATGTGTCCAGCGCCCCGGCTGTGGTGAAGCCGTCGCGTTTCAGCCCAGCAAGGTAGTAGTGGTATGCCCTTTGGGCCGACGTAAGATATGCCTTATTGCCGCTGCGTCGATAGGCCTCCAGCATGGCCGGGACCACGAAGCAGCCTGTGGTGCCCTCGCGATAGATGCTTTCGCCGTTGGGGTGCCATCCTTTGGCATAGCCGCCGTCGGGCTGTTGGTCGTTCATCACAAAGTCGCAGATGCGATAAGCCAGACTGTCATATCCGGGACGGTCGAAGCCGCATTGGGCGGCCACGTCGTGTGCTTCAAAGAAGTTGGCGGCAGCCACTCCCAGGTTACAGGCGTCAATGGGGCCATTCGGGTTGTCATAGCGCACGGTGAAGAGACCGTTGGGCAGCGAGCAGCGAGCCCACGTATCCAGTGTGGCCATGCCCTTCTCCAACGACTCTTGGGATCCGTTCTTCAGATAGTCGTGCAGTAAGGAAATGGCATAGGAGGCATTCTGCCCGCACCAGCCTATCTCGTATTTGCCTCCCCGGCGCTGGAACCACTTGCCGTCGTCGGATGGCAGCAGGCCGATGCTGAAGCCTCGGAAGTCGCCGTCCTCCGTCCAGAGCGACTCCTTTGCATACCGTATGCCTAACTCCCAGAGCTTTTCTGCCGAGTAGATCGTGGGCTTCACTTTTGGGGCCATATCCCATGCTCTCTTCAGGAAGCCGCGCATGGCTGCATGTTCGGCCAGCCGTGGCGTGATGCACAGGTAGATGGTCTTGGTGAGAGTCTCTCCCTTCTTTAGCGGGACTGCCTTGCACCATCCGGGGGCGAAGCGGTCGCGGCCGGCATAGGTGGAGGGCATTTCCTCCTCTGGCCAGATATAGCAGTGGCGTGTCTCGCTCTCGTCGGGCTGTACGGAACATGCATAGGCCTCGCGCTCCTGCTGAGGCGCATCGCTCCATGTAGCAAAGGCATACTGTGTGCCCTCCGAGTAGATGGCGCCTGGGATGGCGGTGCGGCGGTAGGATATGGTGCGCCATTGGCCGTTCTCCTGAGCCCCCTTGGGTTCGTGCCCCCGACCCCAGTTGTTGCCGTTGTAGGACACGGCGGGAACCATCCAGAAGTCGCTTGCCGAGGCGTGGGCAAAGGTTATCTGCAGTCGGGCGGAGTCCAGGTCGCGCTGTGCCTTGAACGTGCAGGTCAGACAGAAGGTGAGCGAGTCGATGGTCTGAATCTTCTCTGAATGCGACAGGCCGTCGGTCGTCGTCACGGTCAGCGTTCCCAGGAGTTCGTTCTCGTGGGTCAGGACCTTGCCCGATTCCCGGTTTTCCCAGCGATATGCCGATGTGTGATGGCACGATGCCAGCACGAGGATGCACGCCAGGGCGGCGAGGCAGAGTGTGTGCCGAGGATGCTTCATAGTAGGAGTTTATGTAATTCCGTTGCAAAGGTACTACTTTTTCTTGAAACACCGCGCCGTTTTCCCCCTTCCAGTGCATTATTCGTCGCGATTTGTCACAAAAAGTCCCTGCATTTGTTGCGCGAAATGGGAAAAGGCCGTATCTGTAATTGCAAAGAATGCCCTAAAAGCCAGCCCAGTCGTAGTCGGATCCTTCACTATGTCAGGGAGAAGGTCCTTGCCCCTCCCGTAGGGGAGCGGAGCATTTCTTGGTGGCCCGTCCGGCGAAAACTTGTGCTTTTCTTTGCCCATGTCGTAGGTTTGCATTACTTTTGCAGCTGAATTAATATTAAAAAGCACAAACGACATGAAAAGAATCTTTCTGACCCTCTCCGCCGTGCTGATTGCCACCTTTGCCGGCACGGCACAGACACTGGAACGCATGCAGTGGTTCAACGAACCGGAACACTGGGAGACGCGCGACGGCGTGCTCACGATGGACGTGACGCCCCACAGCGACTTCTGGCGCATCTCCCACTACGGCTTTACGGTGGACGACGGCCCCTTCCTCTACACCACCCGCGGCGGCGAATTCGAGGTGAAGGTGAAAATCTCGGGCGACTACAAAGTGCGCTTCGACCAGGCCGGACTGATGCTGCGCATCGACAAGGAGAACTATATCAAGACGGGCATCGAGTACGTCGATGGGAAGTACAACCTCAGTGCCGTAGTCACCCACCATACGAGCGACTGGAGTGTCATCAAGATAGACAAGCCCGTCCCCTTCGTGTGGATCAAGGCTGTGCGCCGCCTGGATGCGGTGGAGATATTCTACTCCTTCGACGACAAGGAATACACGATGATGCGCAACTGCTGGATGCAGGACAACACGCCCATCATGGTGGGCATGACGGCTGCCAGCCCCGACGGCGAGGGATTCAAGGCGCGTTTCGAGCATTTCCAGATAAAGCATCTGCCCGACCAGCGCCGCCTGGAATGGCTGGAGAAACACAAGTAGAGCGTGAAACCGAATGCTGCGTTGAACGACCGCGAGCTGGGCATGATTATCGTGCGGACAAATGTCCGGGCTCGGCGGTTCACCTTCCGTGTCCGTGACGGCCAGCTCGTGGTCACGGCGCCTGCCTCTGCCTCGCTGCACGACATGCTTCGTGCGGTGGACGAGATGCGGCCGCGCCTGATGCAGCTGTTGCGGCGGGCCCGGGAGCGCGAAGCGCAGCACATGGTGGCGCCTGACTTCCACATCGACACGCCCGACTTCACCTTCCACAGCGAGGAGGCCCGCGTGCCGCGCATGACGGTGCGCCAGCAGCGTGGCTCGCTCACATGTTACTACCCTGCGGGGACGGATTTCTCGTCCGGCGACGTACAGCGCTGGCTCGTGAACGCTATCGAGGAAAGCCTTCGCCAGCATGCGCGTGTGCTCTTCGCTCCACGTCTGGGGGAGATGGCTCGTGCGCGTGGCCTTGTTTACCGGTCCATGAGCATCCACAAGACACGGGGCCGATGGGGCAGCTGCAGCTCGCGCGGAAACATCAATCTGAGCCTCTACCTCCTGCTCCTGCCGCACCATCTGCAGGATCTCGTAATGCAGCACGAGCTGACCCACCTCGTCGAGATGAACCACAGCCCGCGCTTCCACGCCCTGCTGGACGAGGCTGTCGGAGGCCGGGAGGCAGAATACGAGGCCGAGTTGAAACGCTTCGATACCAATATCTTCACACTCCTGTAGCCCATGCCGCGCCTGTGTCTCATACTTCTATTCCTCCTTTTGCCGCTTCTCGGCAAGGGTCAGCCGGCGCGACGGGCCTGTATGTTCTGGAATGTCGAGAACCTCTTCGACTGCCGCCACGACACGCTGAAGCACGACCAGGAGTTTCTGCCCGATGCCGAACGCGGATGGTCGCCGTGGCGCTATTGGCGGAAGCTGGATGCCCTGTCGCGCACGCTGGCCGCCGTGGCCGATGCCGAGGGCGACTGGCCCATGCTGGTGGGGCTGGCCGAGGTGGAGAACGACTCGGTCCTGCGCGACCTAACGCGCCGCAGCCCCCTGCGCCAGGCAGGCTATCGCTATGTGATGACCGACAGCCCCGACGAGCGCGGCGTTGACGTGGCCCTGCTCTATCAGCCCGAGCGGTTCCGACTGACGGGGTGGCATGCCGTGGGCATCCCCTCGCGGGAAAACGGCTTCCGCCCTACGCGCGATTTGCTCTACGCCACGGGCGAGGTGGCTCCCGGCGACACGTTGCACATCCTGGTGGTCCATCTGCCCAGCCGTGCCGGCAACCGGCGGGGGAGCGAGCAACACCGCCTGCTGGCCGTGGAGCGGCTGCGACAGACGGTCGATTCGCTCTCCGGGCGCCCCCTGCTGGTGATGGGAGACTTCAACAGCGAGGCCGGCGACCGCATTTTCCGTCGGCTCTGCCCGCCCCTCGTGAGTCTGATGCCGCGTGGAAAGGCGATGCGTCGGGCGCGCGGCACGTATGTCTATCAGGGTCGCTGGAGCTTCCTGGACCACATGCTGTGCAGCCCCGCGCTGCAGGCGCGAATGGATGCGCCGGCCCGCGTGGTGGCATTCCCCTTCATGCTTGACGAGAAGGGACGCCCTGCGCGCACCTTCCTGGGGCCGATATACAAGGGCGGTTACAGCGACCATCTGCCGGTGATATGCTCTCTCGCCGGCCTCCTCCCTCAGGGCGGAGGCGGGGATTAACCGTCGGCTCGGCAGTTAGCGATGTAAAGAAATCCGTTAGTCGGGTGCAGCTTCCGCCTTTTTATAGTGCACCTTTTTGGACCGAAAAATGGGCCTTTTTGGGGCGGAAAAGGGCAAAATTGAGACTGCCTGGCGTTTCTCATGCTTGATTATCAGCTTGTTGTAAAATTCGCAGAATTCCGATCTTGTGAGGGTTTGCTTGTGTTTGGCGAAGTCTGGCGTGTTTTGGACGAGTTGGTGGAGTGTCACCGACGGTTTGGTGACGTGTCGCGGGACGTCCTGCGACACGTCGCTCCCGGGATTGTTGCACTTTGCGTGAATCTGTGCGAGCTGTTTTGTAAGGAAAAATACTATTTCCTTTCCTGCGTGATGTCCTGTATTACGAGTCCGGCCAGGGTGAAGCCGAAGATGGCGGTGGCGTGGCACAGCGTGCCATTGATGCGCTTGCCCTCCACCACGCTCTGCCCGTCGGGCGTGGCACCTTTGTTGGGCAGCACCTCGGGACTAAAGACGCATTGGAACTTGCGGGCAGGGAACGTGTGGTCGCGCTTCATGCGGTTGCGTAGGGCGCGGGCCAGCGGGCAGCCCTCCACCCGCCAGAACTCGGCCACGCGGATGGCTGTGGGATCCATCTTCAGCGCCGCTCCCATGCTGGAGAACAGGCGGCCGTGCATGCGGCAGGCGTGCAGGATCAGGTGGCACTTATGCTCCAGCGAGTCGATGGCGTCGATGATGTAGTCGTAGGCGTCAAGTTGGAAGTCGCCGGCCGTCTCGCGAGTGTAAATCTCGTGCCGAGCCTCGATGCGTGCCGAGGGATTGATGTCCAGCAGTCGCTCGCGCAGCACCTCCACCTTGGGCTGCCCGATGGTGCGGGTGGTGGCCATCAGCTGTCGGTTCACATTGCTGGCACACACCAGGTCGTTGTCCACGATGGTCAGGTGGCCGATGCCGCTGCGGATGAGGCTCTCGGCACACCACGAGCCCACACCGCCCACGCCGAATAGGATGACTCGACACTGCGCGATGCGCTCCATCGTCTCCGTGCCCAGCAGCAGCTCTGTGCGCTGGAATATCTCTTTTCCCGTTTCCATAGTCAATGCCTCACGTTTGTTACTTCGGTTGTTAACGCGGTGTAAAGTTACGACTTTTCACCGTTTCCACAGCAATTACGTGCCATTTTCTTGCCTATTCCGTGGGAAAAGAATAACTTTGCAGCGTGATAATGAATAAAACATTGTATGATGAACAGAAAAGAGAGACTGATGCTGGCGCTGATTCTCGCCATGCAAGTGTTGGCAGGACAGGCAGCGCGCGACTCGCTGCTGGTGGGCGTGCGCCCCGACGGTACGGAGCTGTGGACCGAGGAACACCATTTCGACAAGCGTATCGAACGATTCGACGTGATGCCCGGCAGTCCGCATATGTGCCTGAATTTCGTGGAGAAGGCAGGCGAAGGATTCGGAGAACTGGGCCTCTACGACGTGCTGGAGCGTAGGCTGTGCTGGGTGAGCGATTTCGACTTTGCCACGGACCACTATGTGATGACGTCGCAGGGCGTGGTGCTGCAGGCCGACAAAACGACCATGCTGGTCGATGACAGCGGGCGCCGGGTGTGGGAGAGCAGTTTCTGCCCCCTCTATTGCGACGAGGAGAGCGGCATGCTCATCGGCGCCAAGAAGGCGTCGTCGAAGGACCTTGTGGGCGTGAGCCTGGCCGACGGCCGACGGTGCTGGAAAGGTAAAATGGCACACTGGAACGGGCTGAACGATGTATTGCACACCGAAGACGGCCGCCTGATCCTCGCCTCCGACCAGCTGGGCAGCATCAGTCCCCGCACGGGCGAGATGAATGTGCTCAACACGCGAACGGCCTACAAGCCCGTGGACAAGTCGTACCAGAATGCGGTGATAGGGGCTGCACTGGGAGGACTGATAGGTGGTGCCCTGCTTGCCGCCACGCGAGGGGGCTACACGGCGTATTACTTGGGCGCCAATTTCTGGACCGGCGCCCATCCAGTGAAGAATATGCTACATGGGCTCTCGTCGAACATCCTGAACCAGGACGGGCGTATCTACTATGCCGACCGCACGCAGCTCTGGTGTCTGGATACGCATCTGACGCCCCTCTGGCAGACTACGCTGCCCCAGACCTCGTCCATGTCGAGCATCTCCATCGAGGCCGACACGTTGTTCTACGTCAATTATGGCGTGGGGAATGACTATGAGGGGAACCAGGTGGAAGACACGAAGGCCTATGCGATGGCTTATGACAGGCAGTCGGGAAAGAAACTCTATGACTTCATGCCCTCGACACAGGCACTTTCTTTTCTGAAAGACAAAGCAGGAGATACATTCACGCCGCTCACGCTGACCTATAACGAATTGTCCGGCGAGGGCGCGGACATCGAAAACCTCTATGTCATTGAACGGCAGTTGGGTTCCGACAGCTACTGCATCCACAGCGGCTATGACTACTGGATAGTGGATGCCGCCGGGCATGTCAAGCTCCATTTCAAACAGCCCATCGTGCAGACGGCATGGATAGGCAATCTCTTCGTGGCGCTCAATGCCGGCAACTCCATCTTCCAGTTTGATTTGAGCGACCTATAGTCGCAGGGCTGCTGTCAGCGTTCGATCACCATGTCGAACTGGCAGCAGGGATCGGTCTGATGAGCCAGATGCTTCGTCATCGGCGAGATACCGAAGAGCACGCTGTACGTGGTGGCCTTGATGGTCTTGCCGTCCGGCATGAACTCGAGCAGGCGCAGCCATCCGTCGCCGCCGTTGCCTTCCCATCCGCCGCCCAGGCACTGGATGTTGAACATCATCTGATGTACGTCCTTGTCGGCAATGTTCTTGTCGCAGCGGTAGGCGTTGTTCATCTCGTGGTCATACGTGCTGCCGGTCTCCTTCTTGTCGTCCGAGGCGGGGTGTCCCGTGTGGCCGCAGACGGCCAAGCGTATGTTCTTGCAGGGGTAGAGCAGTTTCTCCCACACCTGCTTGCCCCAGTTCTGCGATTCTATCTTATAGCGCTCGTGGTCGGTGTGGGCGTTTGTCTTCTCGCGCAGGAGCGAGTGGGTGAGGAAGATTACCGTGTGGTCCTTGTACTTCTCGCTGTCGCAGAGACCGCGTGCCCACGAGAGCACCGTGTCGCGCGGCGCCCATTCGGTGCCGATGACGAGCAGCTTGCCCCAGTTCTTGTCCGAGAACTCCCAGGCGGCATTCTCTAAAGAGACCACTCCCATGCGGTTCGGCATGGCGGCCACCAGATGCTCGGCCGTCTTCGGGTTGCGCTCGAAGGTGTAGTATTCGGGGTAGTGTGTGAACGGTTCGTCGCCGCGCACGTAGCCATACTCGTGGTTGCCTCCGGCAATGATATAGGGCACGCGGCCGTCCAGACGCTCCAGGCAGTGGCTGGACCATTCCCACATCTGCTTGCTCGTCTGGTTGAGCATCTTGCGGTTCCTCACGATGTTCTCGTTCTGCTCCACCAGGTCGCCGGTGAAGAGCACGGCCTTGATGTTCAGGTTCTCCACGTTGTCGGAGATCCATACGGTGCTCAGCTCGTAGAGCGGCTGGTTGATGTCGTACTTGGTGTAGCCCTGTGGATCGCCGAAGACAACCATCATGAACGAGTTGGGGTCCTGCAGGTGTTGCTGGTCGGCACGGTGCTGTGCCGAAAGCCCCATTGCTGAGAGCAGCAGTGAGGCAAGGATTGCTTTGCGTTTCATAGTCTGTAGTGTTAAGTGTTTAGGGGTTAAATGCTTCGTTGTGTCTGCAGCAGCCACATGTCTGCCAGCGTGATGGCCGCCATAGCCTCGACGATGGGTACGGCACGCGGCAGCACGCAGGGGTCGTGGCGTCCGCGTGCTTGGAGGGTGGTGGAGTGGCCGTCGGCGGTGACGGTGGGCTGCTGCATGAGCAGGGTGGCCACGGGTTTGAAGGCCACGCGGAAGTAGATGTCCTGCCCGTTCGAGATGCCGCCCTGTATGCCTCCGCTGTGGTTGCTGCGGGTGGTGATGCCTCCCCGTCCGTCCGGCTCGAAGAGGTCGTTCTGCTGCGACCCGCGCTCGCCGACGCCGGAGAATCCGCATCCGTATTCGAAGCCCTTGGCTGCATTGATGCTCAGCATGGCATGAGCCAGCACGGCATGCAGTTTGTCGAAGGCCGGCTCGCCCAGCCCTACGGGACATCCGGTGATGACGCACGTGATGACACCGCCTATGGTGTCGCCCTCGGCTTTCACCCTTGCAATCAGCTCCGCCATGCGCGAGGCTGTGGCAGGGTCGGGACAGCGCACGTCGTTCGTCTCGCTCTGTGTCAAGTCGTAGTCTTGATATGTGCCCGGCAGGCAAATGTCGCCTACCTGGCTGGTGAAGGCCTGGATGCGGATGCCCTTCTCTCGCAGGAAGAGCATCGCAAAGGCGCCGGCCACGACGCGGCTCACTGTCTCGCGGGCCGAGCTGCGTCCACCGCCGCGATGGTCGCGGATGCCATACTTCTGTTGGTATGTGAAGTCGGCGTGGCTGGGGCGGAAAGCTTGGCGCATCTCTTCGTAGTCCTGGCTGTGCTGGTTGGTGTTGCGCACAATGAAGCCAATGGGTTGACCCGTGGTCACTCCCTCAAAGACGCCGCTCAGTATCTCTACCTCGTCGGCCTCGTTGCGCGATGTGGTTAGTCGGCTTTGGCCTGGGCGGCGCCGTGACAGCTGATTGCGGACGAAGTCCATATCGACCGTGATGCCGGCAGGCATGCCGTCAATGACTCCGCCCAGTGCAGGGCCGTGGCTCTCACCGAAGGAGGTGAGGCGGAAAAGTGTGCCGAACGAGTTCATCTCTCTCCTCCTTTTAGTTGCATCCGCCGCAGCCTCCGCATCCGCCGCCGCAGTTACCCTCGCCACACTGTCCGCCGCCGCATCCGCCACAGCCGCCAGTGAGCGTTTCCGCCATCTTCTGCATCTCCTCGGTGGTGGCCAGGCGATTCTCGGTGACGCTGCCTACAAAGTGGAGCGGCTTGCCTGCGAAGGGGTGGTTGAGGTCCACGGTAATCTCTTTCTCGCCAATCTCTGTGATGGTACCGTTGAAGCGCTCGCCGTCGCCGTTCATCAGGGGGACGATGGCTCCCTCGTAGATATATCGGCGGTCCAGCCTGCCTTCAATCTCGAACACGCTGCGTGGCACGCGCTGCACGGCTTCCTCTACGTAGGGGCCGTATGCCTCGTCGATACTCAGCGTGAAGTCGAATGTGTCGCCCTTGGCCAGCGGCACTATCTGTGCCTCGAATGCATCGAGCGCCAAGCCCATGCCTGAGATAATCTGGAAAGGATGCTCTGGGGTGGCCTCTTCCACCAGTTCGTGATCGTTGCCACTCATGGGCACATACAGCTTATATGCCACCGTGATGTACTTGTTCTCTGCTTCGTTTGCCATAATATAATAAGGTATAATGAGAATTTCTGAGGCAAAGGTACGGCTTTTTGCCGAATTATTTGTACTTTTGCAATAAAAAGTACCGAGTTATGCTTGAAGCTACACGGCGCGAGGCTGCCGAATTGTATGTCCTCTTCTCACTGCTGAGCCGGACGGAATTGGCCTTGGGTGATGCCGAAGGAAAGGCTGACGGGATGGTTCCCGTGGTGATGATATTGCGTCGCGAACATGACGGAATGCGGCGATACTGCGTGGAGGAAAGCGAGATTCATCTCCTGGGAGAACATATCGACAAACGTGTGCCGCGCGAGGAGTTCACGAAGGCGGCCGATCTTTTGCGGAAGGCATTGGCCGCCGCGGGCAACCCCATCGACCTCAGCGACCTGGAGCCTTTCCTGGACACGCTGTCGATTTACGATATGGAGGCGCAGACCGACGACCGCACCGACCTCCATCTTGTGCTCTGGGACGAGCGTAACCGGCCTGTCGGCATCCGCATCCAGAGCCGTCTCGCCGGTTACCTGCCGCTGCTCGATGGTGGCAGAGCGGCCAACATCAAGTATGAGCAGACGGGCATTCGCTTTAGCGGCCCGGCGGTGCATAAGATAAACTGGAGCGACGAGAACGGGGACGTGGCCGAGGTGGCACGCCGCATCCTCTATATAGAGAGCATGGGCGGCGTACTCAAGTTCAGCGACATGGCCGACAAGATCTTCAAGAGCAATCTCCTGCTGCTCGATACCAACATGCCTCGCATACTGGCCTCCATGGTCATGGCTCTGCATATAGACGGCATATCGCGCATCAGCGATTTGGCCGACATGCTGGAGCAGAAGAATCCGCTGAAGGTGAAGGACGAACTCGTGCGCAAGCACGGCTTTTATCGTTACAAGTTGCGCCAGCTGCTTCTTGCCGCTGCATGGGGTATGCGTCCCACGAAGCAGTGGGACGGGCAGCCCTCTGCCATAGCGGGCTACATCATGGTGGACGGCGATGGGGAAATGCTTCTCTACACACGTGCCGAAGAATCGGTGTTCGCCGACTATCTCTTTACACACACACGAATAGAGAAAGGTTCGCCCGAGGGCGACAGGTACGGACTGCTGGAGCGGGAGAATGGAGCGTATTATCTGAAACTTAACCTAAAGATATCCTTAACAAAACGATGAAGAAACTGATTGCCGCCTGTGCCGCACTGATTGTTGCGGCGGGTATCATGGCGCAGACGCCGCGTGCGGAATTTAAGTTATGGGACGCCGCTCCTTCCACGGACAACGGCGTGAAGGGACCCGAAGTGAACAAGGATGGTGTATCGACCTATGTTACGGAACCACGGCTCACGGTCTTCGTTCCCGAGCATCCCAATGGGCAGTGCGTGCTTGCGTGTCCTGGCGGGGCCTACTTTGCGGTGTGCCACGGGACAGAGGGCTTCCCCATGGCCCAATGGTACCTGAACCAGGGGATTAGCTATGCAGTGCTCATCTACCGCCTGCCCAACGGGCACCACGAAGTACCGCTTCAGGACGTACATCGCGCGATGGATATCCTGAACGAGCACCGTACCGAGTGGGGCATCACGTCGATAGGCATTCAGGGGGCTTCGGCCGGCGGTCATCTGGCAGCCACCGCTGCGATACACTATGACAAGCCGGAACATCGTCCGGACTTCCAGATCCTGTTCTACCCCGTTATCACTCTCGAGGTGGCCCACACCCATCGGGGTTCCCTGACACAGCTTCTTGGCCCTGACCCCTCGCCGCAGTTGGTGGACCATTACTGTTTGGAGAAGCATGTGACGGCCGATACGCCGCCCGCCTTTGTCATGCACAGCTCGAACGATGACGTCGTGCCCCTGCGTAATAGCCTGCAATACTGCCAGGCTCTCTCGGACAAGGGTGTCTATCAGAGCCTTCACGTTTATCCTGTGGGCGGTCATGGATGGGCATTCCACGAGTGGTTCCCCTTCAAGTATCAATGGACGGCCGAGCTCGCTCAGTGGCTTGCGCAGCTGAGGATGACCCAGGGAAAATAAACTCTGCGTGCACTGTCTGTCTGTACGGAGTGCAACTTCATAACGAAAGAAGCAATGAACAGAATGTCATCTCGCCTTGCGCGGCTTGCCGTGTCACTGTGTCTCCTCCTCGGCATGGTTTCCCATGCGGCGGCACAGACTATTGTCGTGAATCGAGTGGACGGCACGAAGGTACGCTTCAGGCTGTCTGACATCGCGAGCATCGACGTGAACCCTACCGACGACCAACCGCAGGCCGACGGAGAGGCGGACGGCCGCGGATATGTGGATCTCGGGCTGCCCAGCGGCACGCTGTGGGCCACGATGAACGTGGGGGCAGAGAGCGAAACGGGATATGGCGATTATTTTGCCTGGGGAGAAACGGTGGGACGGCAGGATGGAAAGGTCGCCTATACGTGGGACACCTACCAGTGGTGCCATAGCAGCGGGTGGTCGATGATGAAGTATTGCACTGACCGAAGCATGGGCACCGTGGACGACAAGACGGAACTCGAGCCCATAGATGATGCAGCAACCATGTGCTGGGGCGAACACTGGCAGATGCCGTCCAAGGACCAGCTGGAGGAACTGTGCAGTGCATGCGACTGGACATGGACGGTGCGCGACGGAGTGAATGGCTATGAGATACTGAGTCGCCAGAATCATCATACACTCTTCCTTCCGGCCCCGGGCTATCGCTATGAGAAACAAGCCAGTTTCGTGGGTGGGAACGGACTGTATTGGTCGCGCACGCTCAGTGACGGAAGTAGCTATTATGCCGCCTATCTTCTCTTTGGCTATAAGGATGTCAGCCTGGACACTCGCCAGCGTTTCCATGGCCTGACTGTGCGAGCCGTCGTGAGGAAGTAGTCGCGGTACAAGTCCCGCTTGCTCGGGCATCCAAAGTGAAAAAAGTGTTTTTTGCTTTGTATTTCCCTCGCTTATTCGTAACTCTGACCT